>Ga0068855_100004269_pt1 | contig 17449 bp, 18 predicted proteins | sample KBSCornC52_FD_66592 | JGI IMG/M metagenome (GOLD analysis project Ga0068855, IMG submission 66592) | Corn rhizosphere microbial communities from Kellogg Biological Station, Michigan, USA - KBS Corn C5-2 | ecosystem: Host-associated > Plants > Roots > Rhizosphere > Soil ...
CGAGGCGCTCGGCGGCGAGGCGTTCGGCTTCGGCGCGGGCGGCTTCTTCGGCGGCGAGGCGCTCTGCTTCGAGGCGCTCGGCGGCGAGGCGTTCGGCTTCGGCGCGGGCGGCTTCTTCGGCGGCGAGGCGCTCTGCTTCGAGGCGCTCTGCTTCGAGGCGTTCGGCTTCGGCGCGGGCGGCTTCTTCGGCTGCGATGCGTTCGGCTTCGGCGCGGGCGGCTGCTTCGGCGGCCAGGTGCGCAGCCTCCTCGGCGTCGCGTCGTTCGGCCTCCGCTTTCGCGGCCTCGCGGCGAGCTTCGAGGTTCACCACCTCAGCGATGTGGCCACTCCCGCCTTGACCCTTGCGCATCGCCTCGGCTTCGGCGTGCGCCGCCGCGAGCTCGGCCGCTGCGGCTTGTCGGATTCGGTCGCGGCGAAGGTCGTCCTCGGTCGGCTTGGCGGGTGCGGCCGGTCCCTTCGGGGTCGGACGCAGTCGGATCTCGTCGGGCACATGGAACGGGTCGACGAAGGATGACGAATCGGTTGCGGGAGCGAACGCCTTACTGAACGCCTCTGAAACCCGAGCGAGCGACGGCGGCTCCATCAACGCGGGCGCAGCTTCCGTAGCCGCTGGCGCGCTAGCGTCGTCGAGTTCCGAATTGTCGAATCGCTCGGCGCCGTCCGGCTCGATCGTTTCGGTGACTCTGGAGTGAGCGGACGTGGTCCCGCCGAGGGCGAAGGCGGCCGCGAGTGCAGCGGCGCGCGGGAAGTCGTCGGATTCGGCCGAGGGTTCGATCTCGTCGTCGGTCTCGACGGCGTCGATTGCGATCGACGGCGGTTCGTCGAGGCGGTCGTCGTCGGGTCCGAGATCTTCTTCGACGTCGACGAGCCCGGCTTCGACGAGCGCACGAACGACAGTGCCGGCCTCGAACAGCGTGAAACCGCACTCGCGCGCGAGTTCTGCGATCGAACGCTCGCCGTCGATCTTGCACAGCAATGACCAGGTATCGGAGTCGAGGGTGATGTCGGCTTCGCCGCCGCGAGCCGCGAGCATCGGGACGGCGTTAGGCCCGTGCACCGACGCGACGATCTCGTTCCACGCGGCCTGTCGGGCATGCACCTCGTCCAGCAGGCTCGCGAGTGCGGTCGGCGGTGCGACGTCCTCGCGGGTCTTCTCACCCTTGCGGAAGCGCCACCGACCCGATGACCAGGCCATCAGATCGGTGAAGCCGTCGCGGACCTGCTCCTGAACGAACGCTTCGACGACGTCTTGCTCAACGAAGCCGAGGTGAACCAGAAGTTCACCGAGTCGCCAACCCTGGAGTTCGGTGCGCTGCGCCTCAAGTGCTTCGGCCAGGTTCTCGGGCACAAGCGCGTTGCTGGAGATCAACCGGCTTCCGAGCTGCGGGCGCTGACCCGGCACCGACACGGCGTAGACGAGACCGCTCTTGACGTAGACGAGTGCTTCCTCGCCGTCGTCATCGACGACATGCAGGCAGCCGGTGGCTTCCTCGGTTGCCAGGTCGGACAAAACAGTCTCGATCGGTGTGCTGGCCAGGTCGCCCTTGAGCACCGGCGACCTCCCACATTCAACGTCGAAACGGCAACCGCCGCCGGGGCAACCCGCATCGGGCCGGCACCGGAGGCTTCAGAACCTTGTTCCTGAAATTCCCTGCTCCGTTGCCATCGGCAGGTGAGGCGCGTGCATTGAGCCATCTGGACGAACATCCGATCGGGAGATAGCCGGTCTCGGATCGGCATCGATTCGTGCCAGGTCGTCCGTTCGTACGACATGGGCATGACACCATGGGCGCACTCGGTTCATCGGGGATGATGACGACCTGGTGAACGCCTGTAGTTGGCAGTGACAGTTGGTAGTGACGACTCGACGGAGGCGGCAGGTGCCTGGCGATCGCAGCACTGACATGTCGGACGGTTTGCCCGCGGGCAACCGCCGTATCGACCGCGTGCTGTCGGAGGGTTATCTCGACGGCCTGAACGAGATGTCGCTGGCCGATGTTCGCGCACTGCGCAACGAGGCCGAGCAAGAAGAGGCCGACCTGTCGTATCTGCGCAGGTTGCTGCAGGGCCGGGTCGACATCATCCAGGCCGAGCTCGCGCGGCGACGAGGCGAGCTGGGCGAATCAGGAAGCATCATCGACCAGCTACCGCGCATCCTGGCCGACGATCGGACTCCGGCCCGCGGATTGGGGCGGCACACGGTTATCGAACCGTCGCGCGTCGACGAGCACCGGCGCCTGGTCGAGCGCCTCGTCGCAGACTCCGACCTTTCGGCGTTGGCGGGTCGCACCGCCGACCAGCTCGAAGAGACCTTGGTGCGTTTCGGCGATCACGAGCGCGATATCTCCGAGCAGCGACGCGCGGTGCAAGGCGTCATGGACGCCTGCGCGGCTGAGATCACCCGTCGCTACCGGGAAGGCGAGGCCGACGTTTCCGCGCTACTCCCGAGCGAGAACGCCTAAGCCAGAAAGTCGCTAGCTTGCCGGGCAGGTCGTGCCCGGCGCCGGCGCCTTGGCGTCGATCAAGTAAGCGTCGACCACGTTGGTGATGCAGTCGGTCTTCGGGTAGGCCGTGTGACCGTCGCCCTGCCAGATCAGCAGATCACCCGAACCGAGCAGCGCCGCCAGGTGCTTCGCCCCCGAAATGGGTGTCGCCGGATCCCCGGTCGTACCCACCACAAGCACCGTAGGCGCGTCATTGTCGGTGACCTTGATCGGTTTGTCAGGGGGTGCCTTCCATAGGCTGCAGTAATCGAGGCTTGCAGCTGCCGAACCGCCGAACAACGGGTTGGTGGCCCGCCACTGGGTTTGCAGCGCGCGCGCCTGCGCGACCGTGGTGCGATCTGTCTCGTCGGCGCACGCAATGGTCGCGTTCGCATCCTCGATGTTGGTGTAGGTGCCGTCTGGCTGCCGCTCGTTGTATTGGTCGTCGAGCGCCAAGACGCCCGAGCCATCGCCTTTCGACGCATCGGTCAGCGCCGTCGTGAGCTGGTCCCACTGGCTTTCGTCGTAAAGGGCCGAGATGACGGCAAGCAACACGGCGCCGCCCTGCACGACTCTTTTGTCTTTCGAACTTCCGCTCGGAATCGGGTTCTTGTCGGACGACGCCATCAGGTTCTGCACGTACCCGACTGGATCGTGACCGAGCGGGCAGGTGGCCTTTTTCTCGCAGTTCGCGGCGAAGTGGCTGAACGCGAGCTGGAACCCGGCGGCCTGCGTCTTGTCTTGGTCGGCGCTGCTGATCGTGGGATCGACCGCGCCGTCGAGCACCAGCGCACGCACCTTGTCGGGATAGGCCGACGCGTATTCGGCGCCGAGCAAAGTGCCGTAGGAGTAACCGAGGTAGGTCAGTTTCGCATCGCCCAGCTTCGCGCGTAGGGCTTCCATGTCACGCACGGTCTCAGCGGTCGAGTAGAACGTCAGATCAGCGCCATAGATGGCGTAGCACTCATTGGCAACCTTGGTTTCTTCGGCGACGTTGGCGTTCCAGGCCGCTTGTGACACCGGATCCGGCGTCATGTTGAGTTCGGCGTCCTTCTCCTTGGCGGGAATGCACTTGATCGGGTCGCTGAGTCCGACCCCGCGCGGGTCGAATCCGACGATGTCGAATCGGTCAAGAATTGCTTGCGGCAGCTCACTGACGGCGAGGTCGAGAGCCGCTTCGGTGCCTGAACCGCCCGGACCGCCGGGATTGACGACGAGCGAGCCGATCCGGTCGTGCTGTGATTTCGAGCGGATCTTGATCACAGTGATCGAAACCGTCTTGCCGTTAGCCGGGTTGGCCCAGTCGAGCGGCACCTTGAGCACCCCGCGACCGAACGTCAGTTTGCGATCGGTGACTCCGGTCAGCGCCTTGTTCACTTGGTCGCTGATATCGGTGAACGAGAGATTGCTGGCGAATGCACCGGGGTCGGCTATCGCCGCGCCGCTTGAGATTGCGGCGCTCGGGCCGGCCGAGTTCGACGACACGGCGGACGACACAGGCGTCGATCCGCCAGGGGGCTGCGTGTGTTGGCCGCTGTTGGTGCAGCCCGCGACCAGTGCCGCGCAGCCGCACACGGCGGCGAGACGGCGCAATGCAGTCGGACGGCGCAGTGGCAGTCCGTGCTGGATCCCCGACAAGGAAGGCTCGTTTCTTCCGTGGGAGGGTCGGTGCGCCTGTTCGCACCGCCGGGCCCGTTCTAGTGAGTTTTCAGGCTATCGGTGTACCCCGCGTGCTCGGCGTGATCGATGCTAGCTGAGCGCTTGCAATCGCAAGCAGCGCGAGTGACACTGACGGCATGGCAGGTTCATTTGACTTAGGTGAGTTCATTCGCGAACAGCGACGAGCCGCGCAGATATCAGTACGTCAGCTGGCCCGGGTCGCAGGAGTCTCGAACCCGTACCTCAGCCAGATCGAGCGCGGGTTGCGTCGTCCGAGCGCTGAAATCTTGCAGCAGATCGCCAAGGGGCTGCGCATTTCGGCCGAGGCGATGTACGTGCAAGCGGGCATTCTCGACGAGCGGATCGCCGGCGGTCTTGTGGTCGATGCGGTGCTCGCCGACACCACGATCAACGAGCGGCAAAAGCAAGTCATGCTCGAGGTCTACGACTCATTCAGAAAAGAGAACGAGCGCCGGACCGCCGACGAACAAGCCGCGGCTAGAGCAGCCGCGCGCGTCGCGCCGTCGGCAGATGCATTCGCCGACGTGGTCGATGCCATCGACTACGACGGCTATGACGACGGATCGGCTGAGGTTGACCCGGCCGAACTCGACCCCGCCGCGCGAGACGAGCCGACCATCCTGCCGCCGCGATCCGCGCCGCTGCGTACGACGATGACCCGGCACAACCCGAGGCGATTGCCATGAGCGGTGCCGACGAGGTGTTGAAGGCAGTGCAAAAAGTCCTTGGTGACAAGCCGTTGTACTTGATCGCGGGTGCGAGCGATCTCGTCAACGAGAAGTTGCGCGAATTGCCCGATGCGTTGAACTCCCTACAAGCCGAGTATCGGGATTTCCCGATCCGGGCGGCAGGTGCGGTGGTGGGCCAGGCCTTTCGAGCGAACCTCAAGCTCGGTCAGCTCTACGACGACATCAGCCGCCGCGGCGAGGATGTGGTCGCGAAGATGCGCGGCGACGAGGTCTTCGCCGAAGAAGACGAGCCGTTCGTCCGCGAGCCCTTCATGCCTGATCCTGTGCATCAGGTTGGTGCGGTGCCCGTGGTGCCGCAGAAGACCGTCAAGTCCGTTGCGAAGCCGCCCGCGTCGAGCAAAGCAGTCACCAAGACCGGTACGGCCAAGAAAGCCAGTGCCAAAACGGCCAGCGTCAAGGCGGCCAGCGTCAAGAAGGCGCCTGCAAAAAAGGCCGCGACGCAACGCCCGACCGAACAATGAGCGGTATGACATATCGCCAGCTCGGCGACTCGGGACTCACCGTGTCAGCAGTAGGGCTGGGTTGCAACAACATTGGCCGCCGCCTCGACAAGGACGCCACGCGTGAACTCGTCGATGCGGCGCTCGATGCCGGCATCACGCTGTTCGACACTGCCGACATCTACGGCACCGAACCTGGTGGTTCCGAAGATTTGCTGGGCCAGGCATTGGTCGGACGACGTGAAAGCATCGTGTTGGCAACGAAATTCGGCAAGTCGATGCGTGGGACCGTGTTGCCCGAGCACGAGGCACGTGGCTCACGCCGCTACATTCGCGCGGCAATCGAACACTCGCTGCGGCGGCTGCGCACCGACTACATCGATCTGTACCAGATACACGAACCCGATCCGCGCACGCCGATTGAAGAAACCCTCGACGCACTCGACGAGCTGGTGCGCGAGGGGAAGGTGCGCTACATCGGCTCTTCGCAGTTCGCGGCGTGGCAGATCGTCGATGCCGACTGGGCTGCCCGGACTGCTGGGAAAGCGCGATTCATCAGTGCGCAGGACCAGTACAGCTTGCTCGATCGAGGCATCGAAGCCGAGGTCGTGCCCGCGTGCGAGCACGTCGGCATCGGGCTACTTCCGTTTTTTCCACTGTCCAACGGGTTGTTGACCGGCAAGTATCACCGCGGCAAGCCCGCGCCGTCCGGCACGAGGCTCGCCCGGGCCGAGTTTGCCGACGTGCTTGAAACCGCTAACTGGACTGCGATCGAGCGCATGCGCGCATTCGCCGACGAGCGAGGGCTTTCCATGCTCGACGTGGCGATCGCTGGTCTTGCCGCGCAGCCGTGCGTCGCGAGCGTCATCGCAGGCGCGATGAACCCCGAGCAGGTCAGGGCAAACGTGCAAGCGGGCGCGTGGGAACCTACCGCTGCCGATCTCGTCGAAATCGACGAGATCGCTGCCGGGTAGCCCGCTCAGTTGTTAGCGTGATCTCGTGTTCTCCTTGTTCTGGTCACTGGTCTGGCTGGCCGTCCTCGCCGTGCAGGTCTACGCCCTGGTCGACGCCGCGGTGCGTCCCGCGGCGGCATACGTCGCGGCGGGCAAGCTGACCAAGCAGGCTTGGGTCGCGATCCTCGGGGTCTCGCTCGTCGTAGGCCAGCTGCTGTCGCTCTTCAGCCCGCTGGGGCTCGCTGCGGTCGTTGCCACGATCGTGTACTTCGTCGACGTCCGGCCCGCGTTGCGAGCGCTCGGCAGGTAAGCCGAAAAGTTTGAGATGCTCGTCGAATGACGGGTTCGTGGAAGCTCCTTCGCCGATTGGCCATCACCGTGGTCGGGCTCGTCGTCCTGCTGCTCGGCGTCGTGTTGATCGTCGCGCCGGGTCCGGGGTTCCTGGTGATCGCGTTGGGATTGTTGATCCTCAGCCTTGAATACGAGTGGGCGCGGCGTCATCTCGACAGAGTCAAGTCGCGCGCCCGCACCGTGGCCGATCAGGCTGCCGCGAACAAGGTGTCGACCAGCCTCAGCGTGCTCTTCGCGCTCGGCGTGATCGGCCTCGGTGGCGTGCTTACTCTTACCCAAACCCTTCCGGGATCAGGCCTGGCGACCGGCGCCAGCCTCGTTTTCGGCGGGATTATCACACTGAGCACGATCATCTACAGCGTCGTGCAGCGTCGGCGGAGCGAAGCGAGCGTACGCGCCGATGCCGAGGCGGGCGAGCAATGAAGATCGACCTGGTACTCGGCGACATCACCGAGCAGCATGTCGATGCCGTCGTCAATGCGGCGAACTCGTCGCTGCTCGGCGGCGGGGGCGTCGATGGCGCCATCCATCGCCGGGGCGGGCCGGCGATTCTCGATGAATGCCGCGAACTGCGCGCTGCACAACTCGGTGGCGGCTTGCCTACCGGCCAGGCAGTTGCGACGACGGCTGGAAACCTGCCTGCCCGCTGGGTGATTCACACGGTCGGGCCCGTCTATGCGAAGGCTTCCGACCGCTCGCACCTACTGGCGTCGGCTTATCGTGAATCGTTGAGAGTAGCCGACGAACTCGGCGCCCGCAGCGTGGCATTCCCCGCTATTTCAGCAGGTGTTTACGGCTGGCCAGCTGATGACGCCGCACGAATCGCCGTGACGACAGTGATGTCAACGCAGACAGCCGTAACCGAGGTCCGCTTCGTGCTCTTCGGTCAGCCGATGTACGACGAGTTCGCCAATGCGCTGGTCGCCGCGACGAAGAGTAGCGGCTGAGCGCGACGGCGCCTGATCAGTCGTCGATGCCAGCACGCAGATCGAGGTCGGCGGGCGGCGTCGGTGGACAAACCCAATGCAGGTAAGGCTTTCCCCACTCGTCGTGGTAAAAGTTGGCCCGCGCGACCATGCTTGCGTAACTGCGTTCGAAGGCCGCCGCATCGCGGGCTTTGATGGCCAGCCGCACCGGTTCGCAGTCTTCGAGCAGATACGCAGAAATCGGTGCTTCGTACTTGGGTCGGACGAATGCGCAGAGGCTCAGTTGCTTGGCAACCGACTTGTAGAAGTAACCGGCGAGCCCCCAGTTTCCTTCCGCGCCTGCGTAGTACAGCCGGTGCATGCGAGGCCCGAGCTCGGCCATCAACCGATCGAGGCCGGGCTGGGTCGCGGCGAGTTCGTCGACCGTTAGATCACGTTTGCCGTTGTTGACGATGTGGGTGTGATCGGTCTCGCTCATGACGCCCAGGGTACTTGGGCCGAGCGGTAGAAATTGACGCCCATCGCGGTCCAACGCGGTCCTTGGTTCGCAAGCCGCAGCTTGTAGGTGTTCCACGAGCGCTCGGCTCTCGGCGTCCAACCGATTTCTGCAATGCCGGCCATTCGCGGCCACGCCAGATATTCGATGTCGGAGATCGTGTGCAGCGTCTCGCTCCACAACGGGCCTTCGACGCCGAGCAGTCCGGAGTCGGAAATCCTTCCGCCGTCGGTGGGATCCCATGCGTAGGCGTCTTCGACTTCGATATCGCCGGCCCAATTCAGACCAAGCGTCGTCTGCGCGTTGTATTTCTGGTCGAGGTAGGCGTGGTTCGCCGGAGCTGCCACGACCTTCACGCCTTGCTGCACTGCATCAGATTCGCTCACGCCGTGGTCGCTGAAGTTCCAATATTCGGCAACGGTTCCGGGGTCTAGTTTGGCCTTTGAGATCTCGGCCCAACCCATGAGTTTCTTGCCGTGGGCCTCGACGATCGCCTGTGCCTTCTGCACGAACGTCACGTAGTCGGACGGCGAAGTGCTGTGCGCCTCGTCGCCACCGAGGTGGATATACGGGCCAGGAGTGAGCTGGGCAAGTTCAGCGACCACGTCGTCAACGAGCTTGTAGGTGATGGGTTTGGCGACACAAAGCGAGCTGAACCCGACCTGTTCGCCGGTGTAGAGCGGCGGCGCGACGCCGCTGCAGTTCAACTCGGGATACGACGACAATGCGGCATTAGTGTGGCTCGGCGTGTCGATCTCGGGCACAAGTGTGACGAAATGTGCCTGTGCGTACTGCACGATCGCGGTGTAGTCGGCCTTTGTGTAGTAGCCGCCCTTGGTCGTGCTGCCGACCTCGCTGCTGCCACCGTGCGTCGCCAAATTTGGCCAACTGGCTATGGCAATTCGCCAGCCTTGGTCGTCTGACAGATGCAGGTGCAGCATGTTCACCTTGTAGAGCGACAGCTCGTCGATGTAACGCTCGACATCTGCCACCGTGAAGAAATGCCTTGTGACGTCGAGCATTGCGCCCCGGTAGGCGAAACGCGGATAGTCGACGATCTCGCCACCGACGATTCGCCACGGCCCGGGTTGCACGGCCTTCGCGTCGATCGTCGCGGGCAAGAGTTGGCGCAGGGTTTGCATTCCGTGAAAAAGACCTGCCGCGGTGTTGGCAACGATGAGCACGCCGTTGGCCGATATCGTCAGGTGGTATCCCTCGTCGCCGAGCGTCGACGCGCCTTTCGCACTACTCGATTCGAGGACCAGTACGACGGAGTTGTTCGGCCGCGTGTCGATGGCTCCGCGCGTGACGGCGAAGGCGAACCCGGTCGCAGGCCGCAGTTCGGTCGCGAGGTCGTTGCCCACCGCGTCGACGCCTGCGCCGGGCCCAGCAACGATCGTGGTGGCGTTCGTCAGGGTGAACGACACCGACGAGTCGGTGCGCGCGAGCGCCGGCAGCGGCAGCAGATCGGCCGTTATGGCACCTCCGCCCGTCGCCGGGCCCGGCGGCGTAGGCGACGGCACCGGGGCAGACGATGAGGCTCCTGCACTCAGGGTCGTGGTCGGGGGCGGGGGAGTAGCACCGTCACCAGCAGGTTTGCCCGGCGCCGACCCGTGCGACGTGCAGGCCGCGCCGACCACGGCGATCGCCAACAGGCCGACGAGCGGTGTTTTCACTTCTTCACGACGTCCGATGCACCTTGTATTGGGCGGCTTGAGCGAGCGGTTTGACGACGAGCAGGTCGACGTTGACGTGGCGCGGCCGAGTCGCGCACCAGGCCACTGCATCGGCGACGTCGTCGGCCGTCAGCGGTTCTTCGACACCTTCGTAAACCCTCGACGCCTTCTCGGCGTTGCCTCGAAAACGCACCAGACTGAACTCTTCGGTGTGCACCATGCCCGGCGCCACTTCGGTGACCCGCACCGGCTGACCGCAAAGCTCCAACCGCAGCGTCTCGACCACGGCGGCGACCGCGTGCTTGGCCGCGGTGTAACCGGCGCCACCTTCGTACACGATGTGGCCGGCGGTGGAGCCGATAACGATCACGTGGCCGTCACCGGAGGCGATCAACGCCGGCAGCAGGGCCTGGGTCACCCGCAATATGCCGAGCACGTTGGTGTCGTACATCGTCTGCCAGTCGGCCGGGTCGGTGTCGGCGATCGGCTCGAGACCGACGGCGCCGCCCGCCGAGTTGACCAGCAGCGAGCACCGCTGAACGGCGGCCGCGAGCGCGGCTACCGAATCGGACGAGGTGACGTCGAGCGTGATCGCCCGGCCGCCGATCTCGTTGGCGAGTGCCTCGATCCGGTCGGTGCGCCTGGCGGCACACACGACATCGAACCCGTCCTTGGCCAGGCGGCGCGCGGTCGCCGCGCCGATCCCGCTGCTCGCGCCGGTGACAACGGCGGTTCGGCCGGCACCGATTGGCTCTTCGGTCATGAGGGCATCTTGGCAGTCGAGAGTCGGCGGTGCATGGGCGGAAGCCGAAACTTCCGGCCGTGCCAAGCCGCACGCCAACGCCAGCCTCCGACCCAGGCCGGCGGGAATCAGCCGCGACGATCGGTCGTTGCGGTTTGCGGGAAGATCGGGCCGCGACTGGTCGGCCACCGGCTTGTGCACGAGATGAGGAAGGATCCGCCCGTGTCGCACCGCGTCGCGCCGGTCATGCGTCTCGATCGTCGACTTGGCCGGCCGCCGTTGCGCCGGGTCGCCATGCTGAGCCTGCACACCTCACCCGTCGAGCAGCCGGGTATCGGCGACGCCGGTGGCATGAATGTCTACGTCACTGAGTTGGCCCGTCGGCTGGTAGCGATGGGCATCGAGGTCGAGGTTTTCACCCGCGCCACATCGAGCGAGCTGCCGCCAGTGATCGAACTCGAACCTGGCTTCGCCGTTCGCAACGTGGTCGCAGGCCCGCTCGAACCGTTGCCGAAGGCCGAATTGCCGTCGCAGCTGTGTGCCTTCACGGCCGCGGTGCTGCGCGCCGAGGCTAGTCGCGAGCCCGGCTGGTACGACCTCGTGCACTCGCACTACTGGTTGTCGGGGCAGGTCGGCTGGCTGGCGAAGGAACGCTGGGGCGTGCCGCTCGTGCACAATATGCACACGATGGCGCGGGTCAAGAACGCCGCGCTCGCCGAGGGCGATTCGCCCGAGCCGTCAGCCCGCGCGATCGGTGAAGCTCAGGTCGTCGAAGCCGCCGATCGCCTCGTGGCTAACACCCGCTCCGAGGCACGCGAGCTGGTCGAGTTCTACGACGCCGACCCGGCCGAGATCGCCGTCGTCCCGCCTGGCGTCGACCTCGGGATCTACCACCCGGGATCTGCCGCGCAGGCGCGCGCCCGTCTCGGCCTGCCACTTGACCGCGAGATCTTGCTGTTCGTCGGCCGCGTGCAGCCTCTGAAGGCCCCCGATCTGTTAATCCGGGCGCTGGCTTTGCTGGTCGAACGCGACCCGGCCGCCCGTGACCGGCTCCAGGTCGTCGTAGTCGGCGGCCCGAGCGGGTCCGGTACCGAAGAGCCCGACCATCTCGAAGCGCTTGCCCGCACACTGGGAGTGCGCGGGCTGGTCCGCTTCGAGCTGCCCGCGCCGGCCGAGCAGCTGGCCGACTTTTACCGGGCGGCTAGCCTCACCGTCGTCCCGTCCTATAACGAATCGTTCGGACTCGTCGCGCTTGAGTCGCAAGCCTGCGGCACGCCGGTCATCGCGGCCCGAGTCGGCGGCCTCACCACCGCGGTCGCCGATGGCGTCTCGGGCTTGCTCATCGACGGTCATCGACCGGCGTCGTACGCCGACGCCATCTCGACCCTTTTGCTGGACGACGAAAAGCGGGCTGCCTTTTCCACAGGTGCCGTGAGCCATGCTTCGACGTTCAGCTGGGACCGTACTGTCGAAGGTGTACTCGCTGTTTACGAGGACGCGCTGACTGCCGTCCGGCGGCAACGGGAGGCGAGTATCGCCCAGCTGTCGGCCGCCAGGTAGCCGGAGCTAACTGGGAACGAGCCGGAACGAGCCGGTAGCTGGCCGGGTAGATAACGCAGACAGCGGAGGTTGCGGTGAGTTGGCTTGCTCGCACCGAGATCGACGCGGTGATCCGCGAGACTCTCGACGATCGCGAACTCGCCTACGACCGTATTGCCGAGTCGACCTACGTCGTCCGGCTCGAAGGCACGCACCGACTGATCACGGCTGTGCGGCTCGTGGTCGGTGACCAAAGCCTGCTCGCTGAAGCATTCTTCGTCCGCCGGCCCGATGAGAACGGCGAGCAGCTGTATCGCTTTCTGCTCGAACGCAACGGAAGCATGTACGGCGTCCATTTCGCGATCGACAGTCGCGGCGATGTCTACCTGATCGGGCGGCTGCCGCTGCTGGCCGTCACGCCCGACGAGATCGATCGGTTGCTCGGCTGCGTGCTGACGTACTCCGACGACACTTTCGACGCAGCGCTCGAAATCGGTTTCGCCGACAGCATCAGGCGCGAATGGGAATGGCGCACGTCGCGAGGCGAGTCGGTCGAAAATCTCCGTGCGTTCTCCCGGCTGACAGACACTTCACCCGACGCGCACGCGGCCGGCGGCCGGCATCGGCGCACAATCGGCCGAGACCTGCGCGGCTAGTCGCTGCCAGCGCGAACCAACGCCCGCTTTACCGTGGCCGTTTCTGGGTCGAGCAAGGCGATCTGGCAGGCTGGAGACATGTCTGCACTAACGTCGTCCACGCATACGCTTGTTCTGCTTCGCCACGGTGAAAGCGAATGGAACGCGAAAAACCTGTTCACCGGCTGGGTCGACGTCGACCTGTCGAGCAAGGGTGAGGCTGAGGCCGCGAACGGTGGTCGGCTGCTGGCCGAGCACGGCGTGCGACCCGCGGTCGTGCACACCTCGGTTTTGCGGCGTGCGATCCGCACCGCGAACATTGCGCTCGACGCCGCAGACCTGTTGTGGTTGCCGGTCAAGCGCAGCTGGCGGTTGAACGAGCGCCACTACGGCGCACTGCAGGGTAAAGATAAGAAGGCCACGCTCGAGGCCTATGGCGAAGAGCAATTCATGCTGTGGCGCCGGTCGTACGACGTCCCGCCGCCCCCCATCGCCGACGACGACGAGTTCTCCCAGGCAGCCGACGCGCGGTACGCGACATTGCCGAGCGAACTCAAACCGAGCACCGAATGCCTGAAGGACGTCGTCGGGCGCATGCTGCCGTACTGGTACGACTCGATCGTGCCCGACCTGATGTCGAACCAGACCGTGCTCGTCACCGCGCACGGAAATTCGCTGCGGGCCCTGGTCAAGCACCTCGACCAGATCTCCGACGACGACATCGCGGCGCTTAACATCCCGACCGGGATTCCGCTGGTCTACCGGCTCGATGCCGACATGCGCCCGCTCGTTGCCCGTGGCGAATATCTCGACCCGGAGGCTGCCGCATCAGCCGCGGCCGCGGTTGCGAATCAGGGCCGCTGACCTCGGGCCGCTGAGACCTCGGGGCGCTTGTGTCAGGGCCGCTGGCTCAGGTAGCCGGGCTGCTCGCGGGCGGCGCGCTGGCGGGGGTTGATGCTGCCGGGCTTTCGGGCGCTGACGACGCAGGACTCGCGGGTGGGCTGCTGGGTAGCGAGGGCGGGGCGCTCGGCAAGAACGAGCTGCCGACCGCGTCCGATCCTTGTACCGGTACCGCAATGCTGTCGACGGCGCCGCTCTTGGCGAACTGGAGGCTCACCCGGACCCAGTCACCTTGGCGTAGCAGCACGTCGAGCGGTTGGAGCGCGACCACGAGCCGTGCGACACCCGGCTGGGCTGCCGTTGCGGCGGGCACGACGGCGCTGCCGACGGGCAGCTGCTGGTTCGCCACGTCGACGAACCCCGCCGCCGCGCTCGAGGAGCCCGGCGCCGTGGAGCTCGCCGCCGATGCCGCGACTTGTGCCGACACCAGCTGCAGCTCGTCGGACTGCTTCGACATGTTCGTGGCGGTGAACTCGATGTAGGCAACGCCACCCTTGTCGGCCCTATCGCCGGTGGGGAGCGCGACGATCAGCCCGTTGACCCGCAAGTTCTCGCCGACGTTGACCTCGGCAGCTTGCATGTTGGCGACCGCGTGGCGAGTCGGCGCACCGAACCCGGTGGCGCACGCTGCGACCAGCGGCACGCAGGCCGCGGCGACGACGCCGGTGCGCAGCAACGCCAAGGGGCTGCGGCCACGGCGCCCGCGATCTACGGTGCTGCGGCCCGGTGTGGCGAATTCGGTTGCCGTCACGACGTGTCCCTTCCGCTGCCGGTCACGGCGGTAGCGTAACGAGCGGTCGTGTGCTGCCCGGCGTTGGCCCGGGCTAAGCCGTCGGCGGCGGTGAGCTGACCGTCAGGCGGGTCCGGCTTGCTTCAAGTTGCCGAGAACGTCGACTAGCGCTGGGCCGCCGGAGAAGTCGCGCACCGTTGCCTCGGTGACGCCATCGGCATGCACCGGCACAACAGTCAACCCGTGCGGTTGATAGGCGCCGATTAGCGCTCCGGTGTCGTCGACCAGCTCCTCGACGATGACCCGGTTCGTTTCGTCGACAAGTTGAGTCAGCTGGCCCGATTGCGCCGGGCTGCCCACGAGATAGACCGGTAACGCATCGGCCGAGGCTTCACGCGCCAGCGTGTCCAGCGCCGAGCGGCATTCGCATCCAGGTCCGACGATCGCCACCACGCCGGGCCGCAGGTTGCGGCTGGCGATCACGGTACTGGGCGTCGACGATCCCACTGGCCGCGACAGCGACGTGTCGGGTAGCAGGCCACCCGTCGTCCCCGGAGCCGCCGACGGTGCCGCCAGGCGCAGTGCCACCGGGCGGGTCAGTTGGTGGGCGGCACCCGGCGCCATGATCGAGATCATCGCGCCGACGGAGGCGACGACGACCAAGACCAACGCGATGGCGGGACCCGAAATCGCGCGCTCACGCCAGCGGCGGGTCAAGAAGATGCGCTCGATCCTGCGCTGCCGCCGCCTCCAGCGTTCTTCGCGGCGCCAGGCCTGCACGTCGCGAGCAAGCTCGCGCGCGTCGTCCGGTATGACGATGGGCTGATCCAGCGCGTGTTCGGGGTCGAAGCCGCCAGAACTGCTCCCAGAGCCGGCGGGACCGTCGGCCGGCGGCTCGATCGGATGGCGGCTCATCGCCGCGACCCTCGCCGGCTGACTGGCGCGTTCACACCATCCAGTATGTATTCGCATCATCGTCGCGGCACGGCCGAGGGCCGACGGATTTCGTCCGGCTGTTGTTTCCGCAATTGCCGAAAATCCGCGGCGGAGGAAGCTCCGCCGCTCGGGGGGATATTTGTCGAAAGCAGCGGTTCGGATTGGCCAGCCGTCACTTCTGGCGCACATTTAGCGCCCATTGTCAAGCCTGCGTTGAGGTTGTGCTGATCATGAAACTAACGATCAACAAGCCTCTGACCTGCGGTAATGCAAAAGGTGAGGAGCCCGCTCACTGATTTGCCGTGGTATCCTCGATCTCGGCGGAAGGGGTTTGTGCCACATGACGTTCCAAGTCGGCGAGACGGTCGTGTACCCCCATCATGGGGCTGCACTGATCGAAGCAATCGAGACCCGTGTGATCAAAGGCGAAGAGAAGATGTATCTCGTCTTAAAGGTCGCCCAAGGTGATCTCACGGTCCGGGTCCCCGCCGAGAACGCCGAGTTCGTCGGCGTCCGCGACGTTGTCGGGCAAGACGGCCTCGACCGAGTGTTCGAGGTGCTTCGCGCTCCCCACACCGAGGAGCCCACGAACTGGTCGCGCCGTTACAAGGCCAACCTCGAGAAACTGGCGTCCGGTGACGTCAACAAGGTCGCCGAGGTCGTCCGCGACTTGTGGCGCCGTGACCGTGAGCGTGGTCTGTCGGCCGGCGAGAAGCGAATGTTGGCAAAGGCGCGTCAAATACTTGTCAGCGAACTCGCACTTGCCGAAGGCACTAACGAAGACAAGGCCGAAGCGATCCTCGACGAAGTGCTCGCCTCCTGACGCGAGCGCGCTACTCGCCTCCTACCATGGGGTGCGTCGCTGAAGATCGTTAGCGGCGTCACTTCTGTTGGGTCGGCCGGCTCTGACGGCCTCTGACGGCTTAGCGCGGAGCGGACCATGACGACGAAGAACGGCATGCCGGGCGGCATCGTCGATCTTCTTCGGCTTTTCGTCGTTTTGTTCTGCGCCGGTGTCGGCTATCAGGTCACGCAGCATCTTGACCAGGGCAAGACCGTGCTCGGGCCGTTCAACGGCGTCGCCGTCGGAGTTATCGTCGGATCGGGCATCGGCTACGTCAGTGGCGGCGTGCTCGGGCGCACGGCGGTCAGCGTGGTGGGCCGCACTGAACAGTCCTTGCGGCAAGTTTCTGCCGAGCAGCTCGTCGCCGGCGTGTTCGGGGCGACGATCGGTACCTTGGTCGGCGCGGGGCTGTCGTGGTGGGTGTTCCTCGTCGTCCAGCCTGTTCTTGCATTTCCGCTGTTCGGATTTGTCGTCGCTGTCATGGCGCTGCTCGGCTACCGCATGGGCGCCGTCCGGCGCGAAGACATGTTGCGGTTGTTCGGGTCGCACGCTGGCATGGCGCCGCGGCCCGTTGCCGTCTCGTCATTACCCCGGATCGTCGACACCTCGATCGCGATCGACGGCCGCATCCTCGACGTCGCGCGCGCTGGCTTCCTGCACGGCACGTTGCTGATTCCCTCGCCGGTCTTGGCCGAGCTGCAAGGCCTGGCCGACGCTGGCGACGACCTGCGTCGCTCGAAGGGCCGTCGCGGGCTCGCGACTCTCGAAGCGCTGAAGCGTGAGCCCGGTATCGCCGTCGAGGTACTCGACGACGACGTGCCGGCAGTTGCCGAGGTCGACGCCAAACTGGTGCGGCTGTGCCTCGACCGCGATATGCCGCTGCTCACCCTCGACACGAACCTGGCGAGAGCGGCAGCGCTTGCCGGCGTTCACGTCATGAACTTGCACGGGCTTGCGCTCGCGTTGCGCCCTCCGGTCTCGGCCGGCGACGACGTCGTCGTCCACTTGCTGCGCAGCGGGAAGGAAGCGGGGCAGGCGGTCGGCTACCTCGACGACGGGACAATGGTCGTCGCCGAACGCTCGCGCGAGCACATCGGTGGCGAGATCACCGTGCGGGTGACAAGCGTGCTGACAACCGCCAACGGTCGCATGGTGTTTGGGCAGCCGCAGCCGGCAATCCAACTGCACTCGGCGGCTCCGATCCGTCCCACCGCACAACCTCACGGGCAGCAGCGCCCGCAGGATCGCAGTGCGGGCGGCGGCGCGGCATGACCGTCGCCGCCATCGTGCCGGCGGCCGGCCGCGGTGAACGGCTCGGCCCAGGCCAACCAAAGGCGCTCCGTGAGCTCGGCGGGGTGCCGATGCTCGT
>Ga0068855_100004270_pt1 | contig 17449 bp, 23 predicted proteins | sample KBSCornC52_FD_66592 | JGI IMG/M metagenome (GOLD analysis project Ga0068855, IMG submission 66592) | Corn rhizosphere microbial communities from Kellogg Biological Station, Michigan, USA - KBS Corn C5-2 | ecosystem: Host-associated > Plants > Roots > Rhizosphere > Soil ...
CCGGCATAAGGCGTGGATGGCGCTGAGGCCGATGGAGCGCCTATGGAAGCCGGAGCAGCCGGGAACGAACCAGCGCCGCCCAGCGCCTTGGCAATCGCGCTCTGCGCACTCTCTTGCCCTGCCGCTGAGGCTTGGTTGACCGCATTCATCTCGCGTCGGCCGCGAATGGCCTGCCCGAGGACAGCAAGACCCTCGCCAACGTCATGAGCCGGTCGCTGTGGGCCAAGCAGGGCTTCCGCCAGCATGCGAGCGCGCGCAAGGTCTTCCGGCGATTTTATGCCGGTATTTGCCCCGAAGATGAATTGCGGTAGCGCCATTGATGTATGCCTTCAGATGAACGAGGCGCCGAGCGAGAATAGCCCGCCCAGAAGCCCCTGCGTCTGCGCCTGATTTTGCTGCCAGGCCTGCAGCTTCTGCTGGTAATTATTGTTGATGATGCCGGCGGTATCGGTCGTTGCGACCTGGCTCGTGTTCGGGTTGATGTAGTTCGGCTGCTGAACCTGAGAGCCAGAGAGCAATGCGGACAGCTCGTTAAGCGGCTGGTTGCGCTGGGTCAGGATCGACTGCTGCGCAAGGCCGTACTGGTTGCCCTGCATGTTGTCGTAGGCGTTGGCCTTGTTGGTGTTGAAGTCTGACAGCGCCTTCGTATAGGCGGCCGAGCCCTGCTGAACGCCACGGTTCGCAAGCTGGTTTTCCAAATCGGTCTGGTTCTGGCCCCACTGCTTGTTGAAGTCGTCGCCAAAATGCGTGTTCGTGTAGTTGTTGACATTCTCCGACGACAGATCGACGGGCTTGCCTAGATAGTCGTTCAGGAACGCGGACTGGCTGTTGGCGACCTTGCCGAGGTTCAATTGCGCTTGGTCGGTCTGGTCCTTGGTCTGCTTCCCGATGTCGGAAAGCGTCTGCGTGGCCGTATACTGCGGGATGTCGTAGGACTTCCCCGTATAGGGATCATTCCACTTGTAGGTGCCGCTTTGCGAATAGGTCAGGTTGCCGTTGGGCGTGACCTGGTTGACGTTGCCAAGGTTCGCATTGGCAATCGCGGTTCCAACATTCGTTGCCGTCGAGGCGGCAGACGTTTCCTTGGGATCGGGGGGAGCTGGAGCGGATGACTTTCCCATGGGATTACGCGGCTTTCCGCGCCTCCTTTTCGTGCTGATGGTGGAAGCCGTTAAGGCTCCACGCTTCGTCTGTGAGGGTGTAGACGAGTTCGGCAACGCCCCTACCCCGGAGGTCATCAATGCGGGTTTCCCTAAAACCGTAGGCCTTCAGGATGCGTTGAATTCCACGACCATTCCATGTGCGGTTTCTCTCCGAGACGCGCATTACCACCAACTGGCAACCGGCATCGTTGAAAGCGTAGTTGAACATCGCCCAGAGAACCGGGCGCGTTAGCCACCGCCCCGAGGATGAGGCCGCCGAGAATTCCACGACTTCGGCTTCCGGGTTGAAGTTGTGGAAGACAACAGCCGCAATCAGCTTCTCACCTTCAACGACGCCCATGGAAGTATGAGCGCCGAACCCACGCTGCCCCCCCTCGATGCGGCCGCCGACGAATGATGCGAGGCCATCGTTGATTTCCGGCGTCTTTTGGTTGCCCCAGACGATCATATTACCACGCCTCCGCTCTCAAGCATGGCATCGATCTGGACCAGCTCCGTCCTCGGAAGCTGGCTCAGGGCTCCCGTGATCTGAACAATTGGCTGAAACACATAGCCGGAGCGACCGATGGAGATCCATTTGGTGCCGATCGACGCGGCCGGGGATGGCTGATCCCAAAGCGCGACATCCCAGAGACCGGAATCCCATTCGTTCGATGCTGCATCGGCCGCCGCATTCGGAGGCGCCGGCACAGTCACCGAATAGTTGGTGGCGAAGGTCACTTGCGCGTTGAAAGAGGTCGCGGAACGAAAGGTCACGCGTGCCTGATGCATCGTTTTGATGCCGGCGATGTTCTTGGTGATCGGGTCCGGGTTGCCCACATAGGTGTAATAGATCGGCATCCCGTCATCTGAGCCGCCGACTTCAGCAAGCTTGATCGTTCCGGCCTTGGTGCCGAAATAGAGTTGTCCGTCCAAGAGCTCCAGACATTGGGTATTCCAGCCGGTATATTTGCACCATGCGCCGGTTTCGGTATTGACCACGAAGCAGATGGAGTCCTGCCCATCCGCGGTGATTGGCAGTGAAACGACGGCGTAACGCTGTTCGGGCCATTTGACGATTTCCCACGGCAGGGAATTGCGGGCGAGAGCCGCAGCCCTCCAATCGGGCTCAATATTGCGGGAGATGGCCGCCAGCGACAGGACCGCGGCATCCTTGGACACAGCCGAGGAAATCGGCACCATGCCCTCCTCGGTGGCAATCACCAGATCGCCGCCAGCCCGCATGGTTCCGCGCTTACCCAGAGGCGTGGAGAGGTCATAGACACCGACCAGGGTCCATGTCGCGTCGTCTGGGTCGCCGCTGTAGATTGCGGCCTCGCCCTGATCGGTGACGAAAACGCAATTGTCCTCAAGTCCCGTGGTCTGACCGAGCGACCATGTGGACCCGAACAGAAGCTTGCCGCCCTTCTTGAAAATGCCATAGAGGGCGATTTCCAGCGCCGCGCCGCCAATCGAGTTCACCGGCAGATACCAGGCGCTCAGGCTCGAATCCTGGACGAACATCTCGCGATTGCGATAGACCCACACATGCGACAAGGTGTTGGTCGCAACCCCGGTGATCGCAGCAGACCCCCAGACCGTCCCGTTGTAGAGCAGCGCGTCGTCGGTTCCATTGACAGCGGTCAGGAAGGCGCCGCCGGCCGTGACGAAATTGACGTAGGAATAATAGCCGGATGTCTGCCCGGTCACATCCGGGGTTGGTGGGACCAGAGGATCGGCAACCGTGGTGACTTCGTAAATGCTGGTCACATCGCATGCGAACAGCTTTTGAGCCCCGGTCGGATTGTAGGCCATCATCGAAATGACGCCGGTCGAATTGATGGTGGCGTGCGTCCTCGATCCGCCCCTGAGCGAAATCCCTGTCGTCGTGGGACGCCAATTCTCCAGCACCTGAGCCGTTCCCGGAGGAGACTGGACAAGGTTCTGCGATGTCACCCAGCCGCCCCGGGGAGCAACGAAGGTATAAGGCCGGCTCTTGTTCTGAACCGGCGCCTGGACAGGCTGGCGAAGCACAAGGGTCATACGACACCCCGCGCGGAACCGGGCCACCACCAGTTATGCCGTGGCCTGCCCGAGACGATCGGCTTGGACCCTTGATCCTTCTGTAGGCAGGCGGCCAACTGCTTTTCGTAATTGGCCATGTCCTCGGCGTAGGGATAGCCCTTGGAGGCTTTCCACTGCCAGATGATGCCAAGCTTCAGCAGGCGCTCGTCAAGGATGAAACTATCGTTGTCCGCGCTGAACAAGGCCTTTGTCGAGGCGTTCGCGGCGCGCACGATCAGGTTGGAGATGTAGAAGAACTTGACGTTGGCCCCCACCGGCATGATCGGCAGCTGGTGATACTGTCCGCCGTAGAGCATCCAGTTGCCATAGATGAAGGTGAACGGAATAACCTGCATTTCCAGCCACTGGTCGGAATCGAGGATATGATTGAGGTTCCATGTCCACTGGCTCGACCAGATGGACGCGGTGACCAGCATCCGGTCATAATCCGAGGGAAGATCGAAGGCCTCGCTTACGCCGTCGCCGTCATACTGCTTGATGGTCTTGAGCGCCTGCCAGTCGTTCACTTCCGCGATGCGCCTTGCAATCTCATTGACGAGGGATTGCATCTCGACCATTTCGCGCGAGGTCGCGCCAAAGACCAGCGACGGCACATCAATACCGAGAACCGTTGCTGCTCCCTGGACAACCTGCAGGATGGTCATGCGGCCTCTTTTTCTGCCAGCAGTTCACGCAGCTTGGCCGGGCCGGCCTTGTGGTGATAGGGAATGCCCTTGGCGTCCAGTTGGGCGCGCAGTTCGTCCACTTCCGTGTTCGGTTTGGTCTGCTCCTCCAGCAGCTTCAACATCGCCTCGTTGCGCTCTTCCAGTTCCTGCAGGCGCCGCTGCATGTCGGCCTCACGCGCCGCTGAACGGGCCTTGTCGGTGCTTTCGAGGAACAGGCCGGCTTCCTGCTTGATGTAGCGGATGTTGGGAAGCTTGATGCGCTCCAGATGGCTTTCCATCATGTCGCGCACGCCTTCTACCGTGGTGATGCCGTGCTTCTTGAATTCCGCGATATAGGCCGGCTTGACGCCAGCCCACTGGGTCAACGGCGTACCATGCTGGGGGATCTCGTTGCCCGACTTCCACAGCTCATAGGCTGGCTCGATCTGCTTCCAGCGCTGCAGCATGATGACGGTTTCGAGGGCCTGGGGAGAAGCCATGTGCTTCTTTGACGGGCGAAGGTGCTCGACCCGGCTTTCGGTGGTGTTGGCGTTGAGCCAGCCGGCCGGGGAATAGCTCACCCAATCCACATCGATGGTTTCCATGACCCGTGGACCGCCGGGCGATTCCAGCAGATACCCCCTCGCGTCGATCAGGTTCAGGAGATCGTTCATCTTGTCGGCTTTCTTCGGGTGTTCTTCCACCTCCGTCCAAAACCGGATGACGATGATTTGGGCGTTCGACGCTTCAGCCATTTGATGTTCCTTTAGAGCCTGTTGCAGACATCGCGGAGGTTCGGGAGCGCATCCAGAATTGCGTCCGTGTCCGCTTCAGAGAGCTCAGCAGCCTTCAGTTCGGCAGCGGCATGAGCCATCTCGCCGCGTGAGATCAACTTGGCCACACGCTCATTGATTGGCGCCGCATTCGACGGGACTTTGTTGCTAGGCGGGTTGCCATCAGGGTCGAGAACAACCTCGACGGACTTTGCTTTGGATGCACGTTTGGCCATAGTCGTTCTCCGAATTGAAGGGGAGAAGGGCCCCGAAGGGCCCTCCGTAATCAGTCAGCGCACTTCAGGAAGATGATCTTCGCCGAAGCGTCGATCGCTACCGCGCATTCGGCGTCGGTCACGGCGCCGCATACCTTCAGCGTTCCGTCCGTGGTGGAAGAAAGCGTCAGGGCATTGCCGTCCGCACCGGAGACCAGAGCCGGGGTGATGGTCGCCACGCCCTTGGTCTGTATCCAGCCATAATCGCCGTTGGCAATGACAGCCATCAGCATGCCGGCGCCAACGCCGATGGTGTCGGACACGTCCGAGGTGACAACATTGGAAGCGCCAGCAGAGACGCCGCCAGGGGCATAGAAGCCAACCATGTTGCCGGCGACGGCGGCAATCGCGCCGGCACCCGAGTTGTACTGGACAAAGCGATAGGTCTTGTCCAGCGAGTCATAGCGCTGCCCGATCTGCGGGCAGGCATAGCTTTCACTGCCGTTCAACTGGGCAGTCGTGTAAGTTGCGGTGAGGCTCGCGCCTGCGAAAGCGGTCATGATTGTGTCTCCTTATGCCGCGTCGATCATGACGCCTTGCAAATGACGGTTAGTGCAGACGAGGTTGCCCATCCAGTAGTAGGGGATGACCACGGCGTCCTGGTTGATCGGCGCCTTTTCGTCGTCCTGGGTCCACTGCGCTTCCTTGTGCTGGGCCACATAGAGGTAGTCCGTGTTGAGGAAGTACGCCTTCTCCGCCGTTGTGGCGAAGTTGGTGTTGTCATCGAAGATGACGTCGGCAGACTTGTACTTGAGCGTCTGGAAGCCGGCATTGGCCGATTCAGCGCTGGAATAGCGCATGAACTGCTGTTGCGAGCCTTCGTAGGCGCTGTAGAAATCCTGGCTCATGACGATGAGGTCAGGAGCGTCGGCGCCGCGCACCAGCGGATACCAGGCCGTGTTCATGAAGCCGGTGAAGTTCGCCGCCGTCCATGCATTGGTGCCGGGGATTTCATAGAACTGGTTGCGCCAGAAGGTCCAAGTCGCCGAGTCGATGCCGCCGACAGTGCCCTGACCGTTGGTCTGGATGATGTTGGCGAGCCCGCCGATCTGGTTGGTCAGCGACCCATCGGAATAGAGATCGATGGAGAACTGGTTGGCCGCGGTCTTGAGGACGTTGGCCTTCTTCGTCTTGACGAGGTTGATCATGGCCTCCTTGCCGGAGTTCATGCGCAGTTCCTTGCCCGAAGACACGACATGGAGAGCGATCTGCTTCCAGTCGTATTTGGCCGAAGTCACGACATCCGAAGCGTTGATGTTCAGCGTGTCGTAGCCGCCATAGCGGGTGTAGGTGGCGTTTTCCGCGTACTCGATCGGGATCTGGATTTCATAGCCGCCCGAGAGCGACATGAACTTGCCTTTCCGCTTGAGGTTGCGCATCAACGCGTTGTTGAGGGTGACGTTGTCGGTCACCTCGGTTGCCGAATTGCGCAGCGTGGTCGAAACCATCTGCGTGAAGGTGCTCGATGGAGTTGCCATCAGTTAGTGTCCTTGTGCCTTGTCATAGGCGGCGGCCAGCAGCTCCTCTTCCGTGAGGGCGCGGGTCTTGCCGGATGACGTTGATGTGAGATTTACCGAATTGGCGCGCTTTGCTGCTTCCACGTTCGGAGGCTTGACGACAGGGGCTTTCGCCGCCGTGGCCTTTGCCCGCAGAACCGGGTCTGCAAAGACTGCCCGATCGTAAGCTTCGTTGAAGACGGCTTCCTTGGAAGCGGTCGCACCGAGCTTCTTCCATGCAGCGTTGATATGGTGGACCATATCGTCAGGGTCGATTTCGGAAAACAGCGGCTTGTCCTTCGACAGGCGGCTGACTTCCTCTTCTCCCTTCTGGGCCAAGATGAAGCTCTGCAGCTTCTCTTCCACCAGCGCCTCGACATCAACGGGCGGGGTTGCCGGCTGTGCTGGACGCTGAATTGCCTTCTGGCCGGTAAGGACCGCGGCTAGTTCCGCTCTCACCTCCGGGCCGTAATTGTCGATGATGTCGAGTATCCCGGAAGCCGGGTGCTGGTCCAGCTTGCGCTGGGCGTTGAACAGGAAATCCATGGCCGCGGTCGGCGTGACGGCGGAACCGTCCGGCATCTTGCGGTGCTCATAGAGGTCGCGGTGCTTCTTCACCACCTCGTTGATCTGCTTGAACGATCCGACCTGCCGTGAAAGATCGGTGATCCGGCTTGAAGCCTCGGCTTCCTTTGCGGCGAGTTTGGCTTGCGCCTCGGCAGGGATGACGGCCCACACCTCTTCAAGGCCTGGAACTGGTGGAAGAGGGGCAGCCGCTTCAGGCGTCGAAACCGACTCGGCCGCCTCCTCTTCCTCTGCAGCGGGAGGAGTTGCCGCAGATTCTTGCTGTTCGCGCTTTTCGGGATCGGGGGAGACAAACTTGCCGTTTTCGCGGGCTGCGCCGTGGTCACGCTGCTCCTTGTCCCATACAGCGCCCAGTTCGGCGTCAATGTCCATAACGACGGTTTCGGGGGCCGCTACACCTTCCATCGGAGATGTAGATTGGGTCTCGACGCTCATTTGCTGTCCCGTTGCGTTAACCACTGTTCAGTTAATATCCTAATTCGGTCTAGGAATAAATGCCTAGTCCCGGTATTCCTCGCTGAGCTTGAACCCGTGCTTTTTGCAGAAGCGAGCATTTTTGAAACGGCCCTTGGTCGGGGACAGGCTTTCCTCATAGGGAACGCAGTCATGCCGCTTCAGATCTTCGCTTCGTTCATAGCGGGTGCTGATCAGCTTCCCTGTCACCGGGCTATGGTACTCCGGCATCACGGGGCGGATTTGCGGGATGGCGAGAGGTCCGGCCTTGACCGCCATGGGTGCGCCGGTGTCCTTGTCAACCCAGCCGCCGCGCCAGACATATCTGCTCATGGTGCCGGTTGCTCCACGCTGAATGGAAGTTCCCGCAGAAGGGGCTGCTCATCTTCCCTCATGAGATACCCGCCGTCCTCGCGGATAAAGGGGTTGGTCTCTGCATTGGGATCCGGCCCGACGGTGCCAGGCCACGCGATCGGTGATCTTGTGAAGACGCTCATGTGGTCATCGCCTGCAATTCAGCATCGGTGAAGGTGAGGTTCGGCCCCAGGGCGATGCGCTCGTTGATGCCGAAGATCGAATTGGCGCCTGACCCGTTCGTGCCGAGGTCCCAATGGTCCAGTGCGGCATCGAGACCAAGTGTTCCGGTAGCGGCGCCGGCAAGTACGCCATTGCATGCCATGCGGAGGTTTGTCGCATCACACCAACCGGCGATCTTGTTGACTTGGGTCAGGGCGCTATCAAAACGCCATACGCCGTCTGCTGTCTGCGTTGCGCCGGATGGGCCGTTCTTGAACACCACTGCCCCGGTGCCAGAGACGGCATTGAGGAACAGATTGGACGCCGATGTCATCGGGTATCCGCCCTGACGACTGGAACGCCCCTGCCAATAAAACCCGAACGGCCCGCGAGCTATGGTTGCGAGAGGTGAGCTGTCCGGGAACGATGCATAGGCGCGTTCTAGGAACGTCTGCACCGTTGCCGAGGTTGTTGCCGGTCGCGCATGAATAGGGGCTAAGCTTGGCCAGTTCGTCGGCGGGATAATCCCGATCGCAAAATCGAAAGCAAAGGCGTTTCCTGCCTTGCTTCTGAATTTGAATACCGGATTTGTGACAGCCGCCTGAAATATAACCGAGGGGCGCATCACATCGAACGTGCTGCCCTGAACAACAGCTGTCTGCCAGAGCGTGCCGTCGATAGACGCTTCAAGCGGATCGGCGCCGGATATGCGGTGGATGTCGCATTGAAGCAATCTGTCATTGACAGTCGATGTCCATGGCTGGCTGCATTCGGCGTTGTCTACCGTCCACGTCAACGACGAGCATGCGTTTGCAGCCCCATCGGCGCCGGTTTGGTTCTTCGCAGCCGTGACACCCGCTTGCTTCGTCCACGCGACATTGGTGAAGTCGCGGTTCCAGAGAATGGCGGTGTTAATCGACGGGTATTGCATTTCGCCACGGTCAGTGCGTCGAAAAGCCGACGACGACATTGCGACAAGCAAGCCTGCTTGGTTTGGTCCGTAAGTGACCACCCCGTTCCCGCCTTGGCGGAAGTCGTTGCCGGCACCCGGGGAACCAGTAAAAGATTGCGGTCCTCCCTTGACCGTGGCGGCCGTCCAATCGATGTCTTGGGTGAAGCGCGTTAGCGGAGGCCCAAGCGCTCCCGGCCTGCCAACCTGGCTGCTGGTGAGCCCAAGCCCCATCAGACCAAGCGAAAGGCCCATGTCAGTATTTCATCCCGACGATCAGGGTTGCCGTGGTGTTGGTGGACATGACGCGGACACAGCGGATGGGGATGATTGATCCGGCGGGAACTGCCGAGAAGGTCAGCACCGACCCGAGCGGCGTCGTCACGGCAACGTCACCGGCCCCGCCCACGTAGAGTGCATCGAAGGCAACCACCGTGGAATCACTCTTGGTGACCGCAGCACCATCATTGGCTGAACTTGCCTGTGCATATGTCGGCATCTGCCGCTCCTACTGCTTGGCGGCCCCGTTGGCTGCCTTGAGGTCGTTGGACTGTTTCTGCGCCTCCAGCTTCATCTGGTTCGATGCATGCTGGGTCTGTAGGCTCATGGCCGTTTCCTGCTTCTTCAGGTCGAGATCGATGAGCTTGATCTGGAGATCGACGGACGCCTTCTGCAGGTCTATCTGGGCGCGCTGCTGCTCCATCTGCATCTTGCGCGCATCAGCTTCCGCTGCCTGCTGATGGCCCATCTGGACGGCTTGCAGGTCCATTTCGGCCTGCTTGGCCTTGGCCTGCATGTCCATCTGTTTGCTTTGCGCCTCAAGCTCGGCTTTCTTCTGCATCAGATCGAGTTCAGCCTTGGCCTTTTCTGCCTCTGGATTTGGCTTTGGCGGCTGCGGCTGCTTGGCTTCCTTGGCCATCTGGTCCAGCGTGTCCTCAACCGACTTGCCGAGATTGAACAGCCTGGAAATGCTCATGAAGATTTCGACCGCGACATCCTTGGGCATTGTGCCTTCGGCTACCAAAGGCCCGACTGCGGTCCAGTACGATCCGGCGCCCTGCAGGAATTCCGTGGTCTCCTGCTTCTGCCGGGTGAGATCGGCCTTGACGGTTGAATCACTCTCGACGTCGATCCGGTAGAAGGTGGCCAGACGCTGGCTCAGGAGCTTGTCCACGGCCTGCAGCTTGGCGATCTTTGCCTGGCGCGCCTGCTCGGCTTGCTGTGCCTGCTGGACGGCCTGCTGAAGCTGCTGCTGCATCTCTGGCGGCACCTGAGCGCCGGGAGGCGGGGGCGGCGGGGGCTGGACTGGCTGCAGATCCTGCTGCGTCGGAATAAGCTGAATCCCCGTCATCTGCTGCAATGTTTCATGTGAAAACTTGCTGGGGATAATCTCCGACATCATCACGAACAGGTCGCGCGCGCAGCGCTCCATCAGCCGCTGGAACTTCTGGATGCGAAGCGAGCCCCATTGTGTCTTGATCTGCTGGGCTGTTGCCGTCTCTGCCGCGGAGGACGCGCCGCGCACGATGTCGGAGATGCCGGTGATCTCGTAGATTGCCTGCTTGGTCTGCTCCCGGGCCGCGTAAAGCTCCTTGATGGCGACGGCGAACTTCTCGAACGGCCAGAAGGCGATAGCACCTTCCAGCCCGCCATGTTGTGCCCATATTTCCGAATTGGCGATTGGCGTGAAGTCGGTGTCTTCCGCGCTCACCACATTAGCGAGGTCTTCGGCAGAACCCGCATACCAGCCCTTGACCTTCATCTGATCGAGAAGCTTGTTGATGCGCTTGGTGGCGAGGTCCAGCTCTTCGGCGAGCTTTCGGTAGATCGAGAATGGATTGACCGGCCTCAAGCGCCCGACCATCTCGATAGGCTGAACAGGTGTTGCCGTGGGGAAGAAATTTGTCAACCCGAGCGGATCGGGCACGGTTTTCAGCACATGGCCGTTGTCATCGATGAAATAAACCTTCTTCGATGCCCGGCACCAGATTTCCCAGCCGGTCAGGTCGTTGTCGCTCTCGTCCCATTGCTGGCGCTCGTCGGCGGTGAACTGCGCATCGATCGCCGCCTGGTCGAAGAAATCCTTGTCCTCGCGGTCCACGATGAAGCGGAAGGCCTCCCATGGCCGCTCATCCCAGCGCTTTGCCGGGCCGTGGCGGTAGTCGCGCCAGCTTATGGCCTCGAAGCAGATGCGCTCATTTTTCGGCTTGCCAGCCATAGTTGAAGGCTGTGCATCGGCGGCATATTCGCCGTTGCCGTCATCTTCGTCGCCTTCCAGATCGGCACTATCCACGGAGCCGGGGGACACTGCCGCTTCAGCTTTCTCAAGCTCTTCGTCACTGGGCTCATCCTCTTCGAACTCGCTGCGAAAGCGCAGTCTGACAATGCCACGGCCGGCCAGAAACCCGTCCTGGGCCACGCCCTCAAGCTCAACCTGAAGCTTGGAATCGTCCACCTGAACGCGAATGGCGCGCTCGATCAGTTCCGAGACATCCTTGGCGGCAGGATCGTCATCGGCAAAGCGCCTGCGAATGTCGGGCGCCGGCGGGCTGTTGATGACTGCGGGTACGATCGTCTCGACGTTGGAGAACAGGATGTTGAAGTCGTAGGCCTTCCACGCTGCTGTGGTGGCCGGGTCGATCTCTGAGCGGCGGGCTTCGGACGTGTAGGCCGCTACTGCAGCCTCGGCATCGTCCAGCCATTCTTTCTCAAGCTTGGTTGCCGTGTCGATGCGTGAAAGCCATTTGGCTCCCTGCTTCTTCAGAGCGTCCCCGTTTGGCTTTTTCGGTGCTGCAACCGCCATGCCTTTGCTTAACCATATTCGGGTTAATAGGCAACGGTTTTAGGAATTCAGTCCTATGAAATGGCGAAGAGAGCGAACCCTCCCCGCCATCCCGCTGTTATTTCTTGCCGGGCTTGCCAGTCGGGGCCGATGCAGGCCCCTCCTCCGGGTTGAGCTTGGTCGAGCCGGTCAGGTTCTGATCGTCGGGCGCCTTCTCGCTGCGCTTGCGCCCAGCTTCCAGCGTCTTGTCGATCGCGTTCTGATCGGCTTTCGAGCTGTCCGGGCTCTTGTTGCTCGCATCCGGCTCCTTGAACTGCGGACGATCGGCGGACACCCAGTTGACCGGGACTTCCGGCGCGGAGATGAATTCACCGATGCCCGGGCACTCTTCCTGAAGCTGGTCAACAATCTTCTGGTTGGGCGTCTTGCTGTTGCCAAACGCCAGTTCCGATGCGCGGCGTCCGGCTAGACGATGCTCGCCACCTTTCCAAGTTTGAATGATGTTGGCGATGGTCTGGTCTGTGGTGGAAGTGTCGGTCATGAACGTAGTCTCCATTGATCGACGCACACAGATAATGCGCTCGGAGGGAGAAGGTTCAACAACGCTCATAACGGTTGGCCCGAGTAGCGATCATCCCAAACCTGACACTCGGCTGGGTACTCCTCCCGAAACGCCTCGATAAGATCAAACAGCTTTTTCCGCTCAGGACCGTCGAAGTTCTCCCTAGCTGCCCGGTGGTGCCGCCACAGAAGGTCACCGTAAACAGTGGTGGCTGGGTTGTCCTCATTGGGAATGTTCAACGCGCTGCCTTCCTTCTCTTGATCATAGCGTCTATCTGTTCTTTTACCGTCATGGAGCTGGTGATTGAGCCGTTAGGATTGGCCTTGTAGACGAACTTAGGCTTCTCCGGCTCAGGACGCTTGAATGCCTCACGCCATGCCAGCCCGAGATAGCGCCAGGCCGAGCCGATATGCTCTGCCCAGTCCTTGTACGGGTTATCGAGGAAGGTCTTACGCTCGTCGTCCCATTCGCGGCGGTAGCTCTTGAGACCTTCGATACCGAGCTGCACCCGCTGCCCGCGCTCATCGTCTGCCTTGTGGAACAGCGAGACCTTGATTGCCTCTCGTCCTGCATGGATGCCGTCCGCGACCGCTATGCGCTTGACCAGCCGCGGCTTGCGCTTCATGGCCTTGAGCATGTCCCAGCGGGTATGGCTGGCTCCCCACACGGGGTCAAGCACATCGTCAGGCACGTAATCGTCGCCGTGATAGCCCTGATCATCCAGCCAGCGGCACCATGCCTCCAGATCGTCGGTATCAGGCCGGTAGAAGTCCACCACATGCACCATGCCGTTGATGACTTGGATGCACCATAGTGGATTGTTGATGGCCTTGCCCAAGTCCCACACGGTGTGCACGGGCTGGCTGGGGTCGATCGCGACAGGCTTCATGCGTCCGGCCCGTTCGGCGCGGGCCATCTCGCCGCCCCAGTACGAGCCGACCATTGCGCCCGCGAATGAGCACTCGTATTCCTGCTCAAAGAATGACAGGCCAAGTTCTATGCCGTGAAGATCCTGGTATTCCTGCAGCGCCTCGTCCAATTGCTCCTGAGTAAGCGCTTGTGTGTCCTTGATCGAGAGCAGTTCAGCGAACCAACTTGGATTGGTCAACGCCCGGTCGAACATGGTCTTGGCGTGGTTGTTGCCGCGCGGGGTGGTGATGAACGCGGCAAACCCGCCCGATTCACGGATCATCGGTGAGTGATAGGCCCACGCGCTCGGATTGCTCAGAGCCCATTCGGAATAGGCTATGCCCTTGGGACCAGAGCCAACCGTGCTGTCATAGCGATCGGATCCGATGAGTTGGAAAGTCGCGCCGTTGATCAGTTCGATAAACATGTCATCGTCCTGCATGCGCTTGATCATCGGAGGGGGAAATGCTTCAAGGATGCGCCGCTTGCCCGTGTGGCCGTTGACGCCGTTCCAGATCGCCTTGCGCGCCTGCTTCTGCTCGGGGAAACAATGCCAATACGTGCCCGGGTCCTTCCATGCCAGTTCGCGCATGGCGTTGAGGACAATCTCATCCTTGCCTGCGCGGCGATGCCAGACGGCCATCAGCCTGTCATGCGTGCGATTGACCAGGGCATGATGGAATGCCTGCTGGTACCATCGAACGCGGAATTCGTGGATATTCACTTTTTCGCTTCGTAGACAGTATGGAATACGATGCCAACAGGGTTTTCGGGGTCGCCAGTGACCTGCAGCGGAATGACCTTGCCGACGAGAGCGCAGAACGTGCGCGGATCTTCTTCTGCGAGCTTGACCAGATAATCCACGCCGCCGGCCTTCTGGAAAGCCTCGATGACCGCCGTCTTGATCTCGGTCGTGGTTTTGTTCAGCGCGCCACGGGGCCTGCCTTTGCCGGCATTGCCTCTATTCTCGCGTATTTTAGGCGCCGGGCTCATTGCCGGCACAGCACCAACGCATCTGCTGCCTCACGTTCGGTTTTGAACGGGCCCAAAGTCGCAAACTCGCTCTCAATAAAAAACTCTGAACTACGAAGCCAGCCCTTCACCCTCTCGGTAATCGTGTACCTGAGTGGCTTAAGCTCCAGATGACCAGTCACCATAGCCACTTTACAAATTATCTCGCCCATTTCGCCGTCTCCGGGTGCTGATACGCTCTCATCTTGTGGTGCTCACAATATGTGCCTTCCGTTGGCATCGCGCAAAACAAATGCAGTTCGCCGCGCGCCGCCTCGTTGACTGGCCATTTGCATTCTCTTGCGTTGAGCATGGTCAGAGGCTTGCCGCATAGTCTACGCTCGAAGGCGGTTGCCTTTGGAGTTGGAAGTTTCGGCGCTGCCTTTTGGGCTCGGAAGGGATGTCCGGCTATGTCCCTCCAAAGGAACCCAAGGGAATTGGCCTCGGGAGACTGTTTGCGCTTCTTCTCTCGGGCTTTGGAGGTGTTCCCTGCAATACCACGGGAAACCAGGGGCCTGTCGGTCAGGCTGTTCGGGAAACGATGATACATCCCGATGATGGCGTTTCTGGTCGCGCCTTCCATGTGGGCCGCGATCTGGGCTGTAGAGCACCCTGAGAACCAGACCTCGCGGATTGCGTCTATCCTGCCTTTGGTGGTGAGCTGGCGCCAGTGGATCATGCTGCAGCCCTCCCGAGGGATTGAATATGGGCGATAGCTGCCCTGCCGATATATTCCGCGTAGGCTGGCGGGATGGCTTCCGACATCTCGTCGCCGGACATCCAGTCGATGCCCATTGCTTCCGGTCCGCAGTAGGTGCCGACATCACCAGTGATCGTCAGGAAGCCTCCGTTCGCCCAATGTTCCTTGCGGTTCTCGCCGCGGCGGTTGACGCGGATCAGGTGCTTATGATGATCGGGCTGCTCGACGGGGAAACTGCATTCGAAGTGACGGTGGCGATACGACCGCAGGCCAAACATCGCGCCACACAGCATAAGATCCTTACGGATAGGCGCGCCCGGCACGTTCTCGATGACGTAGGGAACGCCAGCCTCAATCAGCTTGGCGCGGATCGGCTCGATGAGGTCGGGATAGTGCGACAGGTCTTCGCGCGTCGCGAGTTGACTGAATTTCTGGCAAGGCGGGCTCGCCCAAATGAAATCGAACCAGCCTAGTTCGTCAATCCTGGCACCCATCGCGTCGGCTTTGAGGAATAGATACGGATAGCGCGGCATCGGGTTGATATCGACTCCGAGCATTTCGAAGCCGGCCCGGTGAAGCCCGACGCTTGCGCCACCAGCGCCGCAGAAGAGATCCAGTGCGCTGGGTCTCCTCATGCCGCAGCCTCGACATATGGGCTCAGGGCTGCGCGTCTGCGGCTGCGCTCCTGGCTGATCCACCGAAGCGCCGTTGCCTCGCTGATGTGGTAGATTCCAGCTATCTGAAGCGTGTCGTAGCCTGCCATGAACTTGTCGTAGGCATTGAGTTTTCGCGGATGCGTGCCAGACTCTCGGATTGTGTTCTTTCTTTCGACGGCCATATGCATGTCAGTTCTCCCTAATATTATGTGCGGATAAGTTACGCAGCGGCGCCTGCCTCTAGCTGTGCCCAAATGCTCCCGGGAACTTCGACACCCCATCTTTGGGCAAGCGCCACAATGTCTTCCAATCCCCTTGCATTGGCTTCGGCGACCAGATCGACCTGCTTCAGGTCTATGGCCTTTGAGAGGACGGAAAGTTTGAACGACATGCGGGCGCGCTGCTCACCAGTTTCAGCAGCGTGCTCATGATGGTTGATGCTGTTGACTGGCTTCGGATACGCCCACTTTTCATCAGGCGCGAACAGATCGCCAATGTCGGGGCGGTCGTTCACTTCGCTGGGAGTCCAGATCGAGCCGCGGGGATATACGCCATTATCGACCAATCGCCGCGCATAGTCCTTGGTAATGTTGCGCTCAAGAATCTTGGACTTCGGCGCCCTGTAGGAGAAAAACCGATTGCCAGTCGGGTCAGGGCTGGCGACATTGCGCACGATGGCTGCGAGCTCTGGCGGGTGAGGGCAGAACTTCATGCTCACGTCATCGCATTCGCCGCGGAGGAATCTTCGAATGCCCGAGGTTATCGCCTCGATCGGGAAGCCTTGGAGTGCGCCCACATAGCCGTAGATGGCCTTTTCGGCGTCAACGCCTGGCGGGAAGCGCATGGAGTTGAACAACACCTGGAGCGCCGCCGAAATCTGCTCTGTTGACGCTGGCGTCGAAGACTGGACCTGATTGTACGTCATTTCGGTTCTTGCCTTGGAGTTCGTCTAGGATGTCGTTGAAGTCGCGACCCTTCGGAGGAGTTCGAGGCGGGGCCGTCGAATTGCGGCTTTCGAGCCATTCGGGCTTAATCCCCGTCCAGTTGCGCAAGACCATTTCGTCAGCAGCGGCGCATGGATCCGGGCAGGCTGATAGGGCTTTGACGAGCAACGACCCCGCATGCGCCGTCATGGTCGCGCCCTTCTTGCGCCGAACAGCCACGATGGCATCGACGCGGGCAGTATCGAGAATGGAAGAAAGTTCGCCCTTGAAGGCATCCAGATCACCACGCGGCGCAGCCGCGCTGTCTTTCTTTCTTTCTTCCTTTTCAGTTATCTGTTTCTTAGAAGAACTATCTTCTACGCGCGTAAGCCGTTTCGAAACGTTCTGAGACGTTGTGAAACGTTTCGAAACGTTTTCTGGCTGCTTATCTCTCCATTTTTGCAGCCTCGCGCGGGCCTTTTCCCTGCTCTTTTCGACAACAGATTCCGATGCTTCTTTCGTTGCCGCCTCCACTTGAGAAAGCATCTCGCCTACTGCCGACGCCTGGTCGTCAGTGAGCCCAAGTGTGGCTAATTTGATAAGGACAGCGGTCGGGATCATTGATACCGGCCTCGCCACTCAGAAAGCAGACGATTGTTCTTGCTCGAGTTGCAGGGAATGCAGCAGGCTACTAGATTCGTTTCGTCATTGGTTCCTCCTCGGCTCAGCGGCACGACGTGATCGGCACAAAGCGGAGCAGTCAATTCCGTGTCGCCGCAATAGACGCATTCATAATTGTCCCTGGCGAGCACAGCGTTACGAAGAGGCCACCAGTCCCTTTCGTGAAGCCTGCCGTCATATCGCGGTGGCGCGTGGGGCTGGTCAGCGCGGGCCGGGGTTGGCCGGCGCGCCTTGACCATCGATCTTTCTCTTTTCGCCTTCTTATTCTTTGGCGAATCCGGGGAACATTCGTTCCAAGCCGCGTCGG
>Ga0068855_100004271_pt1 | contig 17448 bp, 14 predicted proteins | sample KBSCornC52_FD_66592 | JGI IMG/M metagenome (GOLD analysis project Ga0068855, IMG submission 66592) | Corn rhizosphere microbial communities from Kellogg Biological Station, Michigan, USA - KBS Corn C5-2 | ecosystem: Host-associated > Plants > Roots > Rhizosphere > Soil ...
GACTGACATTCTCGTCCTATCGCGGAGTATCGGGCTGGTGAAGATATAACCTGATCGGCCTCGCAACGCGCAATATTTCACACACCTCAAAATGGGAAGCGATTGGCCGCTTATGGCGATTTATCGTAAACGGAGAATCTGTTGCGAGGCAGATCGATTCAAACAATAGAACCACTTGTCGTTCTCCATTCGTGTATTTGCTGGATCAGAGTAGTTTTTGCTCAGAGAGTCTCACGCATTCTATGGCCGAATCGTGAAAAACGATGTGTGGTCCCTGTGTCAAAATGGTTAATGAATTTCGAGCTTACCGTACACCCTTTTGACGCATTTAAATCCCGAGAATGCTGCGATTCTTGTTTGGATAGGCTGCTCAAATCGCTTGCTCTAATTGATAGCGATAGGCGACATTTCTCAGAAACGGGCGTGCCAAATCTATACCTTTTCAGAGGGTCGGATCGAGCAGATCCGACCCTCTGAAAACCTGAAGGTTGAAATACAGCTTCGCTTATTCCGCTGATGCCTCACATTGCCAGATGATGTTAATCGATTCAGTATCAGCTGAGATCGTGGACTAACCGTGCGGTGAGAAAGTAGGTGTAGACATTCCAAGTTTCCATTGGACCGGCTCATGACATTACACTTGGTCGGTATGCCAAGAGAGCTAAACGGAGAGGGAGCCTCGAACTCCTCCTTTGCACGAACCCGCGTCCTTCTTTGGATGAGTGGAGCGTGGGTGCTTCTCCCGCTTGGTGTTCTGTTCTGGGGCTTTCATGCATCCGAAAAGGCGAGGACAATCGGCTCAATTATGGCGGTACTCGCAGCACCTTTACCTGCCGTCATCCTGCTTTTGCGTCAGCGGCGCAAATTGATCGCCTGCGCGGCCAGTTCAGGTGAAGATGCAGCAAAGCTGAAACTTCAACTCGACACCGTTCGCTACCGGACGACGCGATTGCGAGAGGAATTGCAGGCCGCAGACCGGCAAGCGCGACTAAGTCATCAACTCACGCTGCTTGGTCAGTTCACTGCCGGTTTCATGCACGAGTTCAACAATCCGCTCGCGATTGTGTCGGGCAGGATCGAAGTGTTGCTGGAGGAACGTAAGGAGGATGACGAGCTCTGCAAAGATTTGCAGGAAATGCTCAAAGAGACGCGATACATGGGGAAGGTTGCGACGACGCTTCTTCAAGCCTTGCGCCGCGAGCGAGGCAGCGCAGTTTTTGAGCCCGCAGCTCCGCAGGAGGCGATACAAGAAGCGGTTACCGCTTTTCGGCCGCCGGCGAACGAACAGAAGGTAAAACTGATTGAAGAGCTCGGCGAAGCACCCCGAGTAGACGTGCCCGAACACGTTGTAGCCGAAGTCGTGCGGGGCTTGCTTAGCAATGGACTGAAGGCTCTGAAAGGCCAAGATGGCGGAACGATCTGGGTGCGCCTCGATCCTTACCATACCGCGGGTGCAAAGGTTGTTATTCGGGTGGAAGACAACGGGCATGGTGTTCCCGAGAGCATTCGTGACCATCTTTTCGAACCATTCATCACCCTTTCAAAAACCGGTGAGCGGGGGCTCGGGCTGGGGCTCTTTCTGGCCGCGAGTCTTCTGGATATGTATGATGGCCGCATCCGATACGAAACAAGAAATGGCGGCGGGGCTAGTTTTGTGGTTGAGCTGCCCCCCGCGCGATTTACCCGCGGTCAGCCTTATCACTGGTTTGCCGGAGAGGTGATCGAATGAGACGCATTTTTGTTATCGACGACGAAGCTGCCCTTGGCGAGAACATCGAACGCATGCTTCGCCTTCCCGGTGTGTCCGTATCGGTTTTCGTTAATCCGATTGAAGGATTGGCGGAATGTCTGGCCAAACCGCCCGATCTGGTCTTGCTAGATATACGAATGCCCGGGATGTCCGGCGAAGAGCTTTTTGCGCGGCTGCATGAAGCTCATCCAGCACTTCCCGTCATATTTCTTACCGCCTTTGGGTCGGTAGAGGGTGCAGTCCTGGCGATGCGCAATGGCGCTTTCGACTACCTGCAGAAGCCATTCAAGCGGGAAGAGTTGCTCCTGGTGGTGAAGCGAGCGCTGGCGATCTCCAGGCTGGAACAGGAAGTGGTCAGTCTTAAATGCCGTCTGGAAGCGGTTGGCGAAGGGGAATCGGCGCAAACTCGAAGCCCCGCGATGCTGGAGCAGATGGAAAAGTGCCGTCGGGCTGCCGCCACGGATGCGACCGTCATGATCCTTGGCGAGAGCGGGACGGGCAAAGAGGTGGCGGCTCGATTCATCCACCAACAGAGTCGACGCAAAGATGGTCCTTATCTTCCAGTCGAATGCAACGCAATGCCGGGATCGCTGATTGAGAGCGAGTTGTTTGGTTACGAACGCGGCGCATTTACGGGGGCGGAAAAGACGAAAAAAGGGCTGATCGAGTCGGCAGACGGAGGCACGCTTTTTCTGGATGAGATCGGCGACCTCGGAGTGGAGTTACAGACGCGTTTATTCCGGTTTGTGGAAGAGCGTAGTTTACGTCGCCTGGGCGGAGTTGCGCCGATCAAAGTAGATTGCCGCATTCTCTGTGCGACCAACCAGGATTTGTCGGCCAAGATCAAGGCAGGCACTTTTCGTGAGGAGCTCTACTATCGGTTAAGCGTGGTCACGATCAAGCTGCCGCCGCTTCGCGAAAGGCCGGAGGACATTCCGACACTGGCGCGCTTTTTTCTTGAACGCTTCTCGCGCCGTTACGGAAAAAGCTTGTCTGCTTCTCCTCGGTTTTATGATGTACTACTAAAGCACAGTTGGCCTGGTAATGTGCGCCAATTGAAGAACGTAATTGAGCGGTTGACGGCACTGCATCCCGGCGGAGTTCTGGAACCAGGGGATCTTGACGAGGATGCGCCACAGGGGGAAGCGGTCGACAGCCTGTCTTCACTTCCGTGGAAGGATGCACGAGAGCGGTATCTCGCCAATTTTGAAGGTTCCTATGCGCGCGCTGTGCTGCTCCGCTGCAACGGAAATGTGAGTGCTGCCGCACGCGAAGCCGGTGTCGATCGCAAGACGTTTTACGCTCTTCTAAAGCGGGAGCGAGACCAGTGTTCTGGGGAATCCATTCCTCAGAATGAGCGGGAAGATGGGGAATAGAATCCCCAGTCTTTGAAAGCAATATCGCCAAGTAGTTGATAGTAATCGGTTCGCGGTTTGGCCTGTCGATTGCCAGTTAGTGGGCAGGAGCCACCCGACATGAAACTCTCAACCACAGGCGTCAAGGCTGTGCTGTTCGTACTCGGTTTGATACTTATCATTCCATTGCCAGGGCACGCTATTCCGGCGTTCGCGCGCAAATTCGGTGTCAAGTGTTACACCTGCCATACAATCCCGCCGGCCCTGAACAAGAACGGCTACATGTTCAAGCGGCTTGGGTATCGGATGCCTCCCGACGAGATGGACGGCACTAAGGCAGCGCCTAAAGTCTCAGAGTTGGACCGCGATATCAAGTTCAGTCTCGCCAACTCCTTTGCGGTGCTCTTTCAGGCCAGCGTTACCGATGACAAGAACGTTGTTGAGACCGGAACGACACCTCCAACGACGAGTTCAACAACTTCCAGTTTCAACTTGGACGAGGCCGCGTTGTTCGTTGCCGGAGCCGTACCGGAAACCGGCTTCTCCTACTTTGGCCACTACGAAATGTACCAGGACGGCAACAACAATCTGGAGCAGGGATTCGGTGTCTGGACCGGAGGTAGGGCAAACAACAGCTACTTCGTAAAGGGCGGCATGATGCACATGCAGGAGGGTGAGGGAACGCGCGCAGCAATGTTCTATAACCTTTTTCCTGATCCCGCGCCCACCCTAACAAATACCGATCCCATCAATTTCACTCTCGATCAGCACCCTGTTGGGGTGGACTTCGGCTATACGCATGCCTCCAACTACTTCAAGAACGTCTTCTCTGTTTCAGCGAAGGTGACCAACGGTCTTAACGCCGACGGCAGTGAGATTCTGAACGCTTCAACCAAGAATTCCAAAGACGTTTGGGCCGACGCTGACTACTGGTTTGGCCCGGATGGCGGCGTCACCGTGATGATGTATCGAGGGTCGAAAGATCAGATACAGAACGCAGGCACTCCGGACGAGTTTACTTTCCGGCCAACCTTCTACCGAACTGGTGTCTTCGGCAACTATCTGTTTTTTGACAAGCTGGATCTTCTTGGTGGTTTCATCCGAAGCAATGACGATTGGAAATGGTTGTCGACTTCCAAGTTAGACCATTACACCGCAAATACCTACCGTGCTGAAGCGGATTATTACGTGAAGACCGGCACGGTCATCATGGCCCGAATTGATCGCGGAACAGCGAGCATCTCGCCGCAACCCACCGTACACACGCGGGCGTGGGCTGTCGGAGCCGAACATGCCCTTGTTCCATTGGGAAACATGATCGCTCGTATCAGCTACGCTCAAGAACACGACGGCGATCCCGTTGCTCTCTTGGGGACAACCGACAAACTGCTCAAACTCGACTTTCGATTCATGTGGTAAGAGGAGACTGAAAAATGCATAAGGCAACTCGCTTCATCGTCGCAGCAGGATTATCAATGCCGCTCTTTCTCGCAGCGCAGAGCGCCAGCAATGTGACTCTTCCACAGGACAAGGGGCCGGCTAAGATCGACGTTTCAAGTTATCCGGCAGAGCAGCAAAAGGGCTACAAGGTATTTGCGGAGAAGTGTTCCAAGTGCCACACCATTGCGCGGCCTATCAATACGACCATGACCAAGCCGGAGTGGGAACGCTACGTGAAGCGCATGATGCACAAACCGAATTCCGGTATCAGCGATAGCCAGGGCAAAACGATCTTCGAGTTTGTTGCCTATGACCAGGAGAACCGTAAGGACAAGAATCCATCGGCATTCTTCAAATCACTGAGCGACGAAGAGATTGAAAAGCTGAAGGCTCAGCAGCACTAAGCAGTGTTGAGACTCTGTCTTCATTTTCTGGATGCTCGGGCAACGTTGTTCCCAATGCAGCGGACATAAAATTTGCCGCTGGGTATCTTCTCAATAACCGGCTACCGTTTTGATTGCGAATTCAAAGCTCAATAGTTCAAAACCAACCGGAGAGCGGGGAATCCATGGCATACTCCATCACGGTTCCGGACCGGGAATACTTCGATAAGAACATTCCCTGTCGCGTTGCCTGCCCTATTCACACCGAGTGCGGTCGCTATGTACAGGCCATCGGGATCTCCAAGGATGAAGAGGCGTATCTGCTGGCCCGCGCGCCCAACCCATTCGCCTATGTGCTAGGCCGCATCTGTGCGCATCCGTGCGAAGACAATTGCCGACGCGGCAAGATTGACGAACCCATCGCCATCTGTGCGTTGAAGCGCTACGCAACCGATCGCCACAATCTTGGCGCCGGTCACGATCCAGCTCGCAAGAAATTGCCACCGGTACCCAAACGCAACAAACGCATTGCCATTGTTGGCGCAGGTGTGTGCGGCCTTACGTGCGCGCACGATCTGGCGCTGCTTGGTTACACGGTTGAAGTCTTCGAGTCCGCTCCTGTTCCGGGCGGCATGCTCTATCTTGGTATCCCGCAATTTCGCCTGCCGCGGGAAATTATCAAGATGGAGGTGGACAACATTCTCGCTATGGGAGTGACCCTTCATACCCGAGTCACCTTGGGGCGGGACATTTCCTTCAGTGAATTGAGATCGAAGTTCGATGCTGTACTGCTTGCCACCGGGCTTAACAAGGGACGCGAGCTCAATATTCCTGGAGCACATCTTCAAGGCGTTTACAACGGCATCGATTTCCTGATCAACGTCAATCTTGGTTTCGAAATCGAGCTTGGCAAACGCGTAGTTGTTGTAGGCGGCGGCAACGTGGCCATCGATGTGGCGCGGGCAGCGGTTCGCCTGGTGCATGAGCAAGTTGATTTTCCGGAACATGATGACGATGCCAAGGGTCTGCAACCCGCCTTTGATGCCGCTCGCATGGCATTACGTTCAGGCGCCGAAGAAGTGGACATGGTCAGCCTCGAATCGCGCGCGCAAATGCCGGCGTGGAAAGGCGAGGTCGAAGAGGCAGAACATGAAGGAATCGTGGTAGACAACGGTTGGGGGCCGAAAGAAATCGTCGGCGAAAACGGCGTTGTCACCGGACTCAAGGTTCGCCGCTGTCTTGCGGTCTTCGACGAGAACGGCCGTTTCAATCCGGTATTCAGCGATGAAGAGAAGATCATTCCGTGCGACAGCGTCATTCTGGCCATCGGCCAACAAGCCGATCTCTCATTTCTCGCCGGCGATGAGGGCGTGCAGGTAACGCCTCGCGGAATTCTCAAAATCGACGATAACCTGATGACCACCGCCCCGGGAGTCTTTGCGGGCGGCGACGTTGCATTCGGGCCGCGCATCCTGGTTGAGGCCGTTGCCAATGGCCACAAGACAGCGCGCTCCATCCACGTATTCCTGAGCGGTAAAACCACCAAGTCAGTCTTAAGTCGTTTCCGCGTTCTACCCAATTGGGAGATGCCGCGTGGCTTCCTCTCGACACCTCGGCAGAAGATGCCTGTTCTTGCAGCCAACCGGCGCATCGGCATCGCCGAGGTGGAACTCGGTTTCGACGAGGAGCAGGGTCGCGCTGAAGGAAAGCGTTGTCTCAATTGCCAGGTGAACACGATCTTCGACGGGTCGAAATGCATTCTGTGCGCTGGATGTGTAGATGTCTGCCCGGAAAACTGTCTGCGCCTTGTAGATCTAGTGCAGATAAGTGGTGACGCACGCTACGACATATTGATCCAGCGGCGTTACGGAGTTTCTGCCGCAGAACTGCAAACGGGCAAGGCCGGAGCCATTATCAAAAACGAAGAAAAATGCATTCGCTGCGGGCTTTGTGCGGAACGGTGCCCGACAGGCGCGATCACGATGGAAGCCTTGGAGCAACAGGAACGCGAAGTCTTTGAATAAGGGAGCATGGGGATGAACAGACGAGCATTTCTCAGTTGGGGAACAGCAGGCGTAGCAGCGCTATGCTCGGCAGTCGGCGTCAGCATGGCTGCCGTTGCTCGATTCATGGTGCCGAGTGTTTATTACGAACCACCGCAGTCGTTCAAGATCGGCAATCCTGCCGATTTTCCTTATGGGCCGCCGACATTCCTCGCCGACGAAAAGATCTTTGTCTTTCGTGATCGCGAAAAAGGCTTTGCAGTAGCCAGCGCGGTTTGCACTCACCTCGGCTGTACTGTTGCTCATTTCGGCAGTGACCAGAAATTCCACTGTCCTTGTCACGGCAGTGTCTTTGGCCCTGACGGGGCCGTTCTGCATGGCCCGGCTCCACGACCTCTCAGCTGGTTTGAGGTAACCTTGGCGCGTGATGGCCAACTGAATATCGACAAGGACAAGATCGTGCCTTCCAGCTACCGGTTGATGGTGTAACGATGAATCTGATTCGCGAAATCTGGCAATCGATCGTTCGGCGGGATCCGCTGACCACCGACAAGGGAAAGTCCGAACTCGTCTTTCTCAATGTGTGGCTGCATATCCATCCGGCCAAAGTTAAAAAAGAGAATCTCAGGTTCAAGCACAGCTTCTATCTGGGTTTCATTACCTTCTTTCTCTTCATCATCCTGGTGACCACCGGCATTGCGCTCATGTGCTATTACCGGCCTTACCCGCCGCAGGCCTACCAGGACATGAAGGACCTGCAGTTCGTCGTGTTCATGGGCCCGTTCCTCCGGAACATGCATCGCTGGGCCGCGCATGGAATGGTAGTGTGCGTCTTCCTTCATATGTGCCGAGTGTTCTACACCGGTTCGTATAAGAAACCGCGCCAGTTCAACTGGGTTGTAGGCGTGCTTCTGCTTCTGTTAACACTTGGGCTTTCATTTACCGGCTATCTGCTGCCGTGGGATCAACTGGCCTATTGGGCTATTACGGTCGGTACCAATATCGGGAGCTATGCTCCATTCGTGGGCGCCCAGGTGCGCGAGATTCTACTTGGAGGCCATACAGTTGGAGAAGCCGCGCTGCTGCGCTTTTATGTCCTGCACGTAGCCGTTTTCCCTTCATTCGTCATCCTGCTTACCATCGTTCACTTCTGGCGAGTTCGCAAAGACGGCGGGCTCTCGCGGCCTGTGTGGAAGCTGATACCGCGAAGAAACGAAAAGTTGGTAACCATCGGAGCGCCCGTTGAAACCGTGGCGCTGAATGTCGCGGCGGCGTCAAAGGACAAGACCTATGGCCTGATGGAAGTTGTCACGGGCAAACCGATCTTTGAGACGGTCACTCCTGAAGAAGAGGAAGACACAGTCTTCTCCTATCCTTATGCATTCGTTCGGGAGGCAGTAGTGCTCATGGCAACGGTGACCACCATCATGATGATGTCGCTGTTCCTGAACGCTCCGCTCGAAGAGCTGGCCAATCCGGCAAAGACGCCGAATCCAGCCAAAGCGCCCTGGTATTTTCTCGGCCTGCAGGAACTAGTGAGTCATTCTGCGCTGCTGGGCGGAGTGGTTGCGCCAACGTTGATGGTGCTGGCGCTCATCGCTATTCCTTATCTCGACAGAAATCCAAGCCGCAGACCGGCCGATCGCAAATTCATTCTGTGGACGTTCACGATCTTCGTTGTTGCCAACCTTTTGTTGATCGTTATAGGAACTTTCTTCCGCGGTCCGGGCTGGACGATGGTTCCACCGTGGGTGCATGTTGTTGCGGGGGCTGAGTAATGGAGCGCAGACTACAACAGCTATTCTTCCTTCTGAGCCTTGTCGCGTTCATGTTGATACTGGCGGCAGCTTGGCAGGCTAATACGCCCTCATGGAAGACTTATCAGAAGAAATTTCTGGCGCTTGAGTCGCAAGGAGAGCCTAATGCAGCTGCTAAGTCTGCTGTTCTTGCTACGCCATTGCAGATACACCAGACACTGCTTCCGGGCCTGCAGCGAGTTGATCGATGCACCACCTGTCATCTGGGCATTGACGATCCGACGATGAAGAATGCGCCAGAGCCGTTCCGGTATCACGCCGGTCTGGGTCCACACGTTTCTGCGCGGTTCGGATGCACGATCTGTCACGGCGGCCAAGGCCTCGCCACCGAAAAGACTGCGGCGCATGGGAACACCCAGTTCTGGCAGACGCCTCTATTGGCGAGGGAATATATCCGAGCGTCGTGCGGTCGTTGCCACAAGGAAGGTGATGTCCCCAACGTCCCTGAACTCGCAGAAGGTCGTCACCTTTTCGAAACTCAGGGATGCCGTGGCTGTCATAAATTGAACGGCGTGGGAGGAAGCATCGGTCCCGATTTAACTGAAGAGGGCGCAAGCCACCGCTCGCCCGAATGGCTGGAACGCCACTTCCTCGCTCCAAACGCAGTCTCTGCCGGCTCGGCGATGCCAAACTTTCACTTCACCAAAGAGCAGGCCCGCGACCTCACTTACTACATGCTTTCGCTCACCAGCGAAGATATGGGTACGTACTTCTCGAGCATGCGCTCCATCCCCGGTCCTTCATACGGCCGGCAACTTTTCGTCGAAAAGAACTGCATCGCGTGTCACGCGATCGGCGGAGTGGGTGCGAAATCCGGACCCGATCTTGCCGGTGTTACTACGCGACATTCGATGGGATGGCTCGATGAACAGCTTGTGAATCCGGAACTCGTGTATCCGGGTAGCTCGATGCCGGAATACGACTTGGAGACAAATGCCCGCAAGGCGCTGGTCGCATTCATGTCCGTCGCCACTCCTGAAGACGCAAAGTTAATCATCTCCGGAAGGCCGCGCGCCCTGTCGCTGGACGACGTTTCCATCGAAGCAGGCAAGCAGGATTTCTCGCGATTTGGCTGTGTGGGTTGTCATGGAACTGAGTTGCAGGGCGGGGTAGAAAATCCCAACGCACAAGGCGGCGAAGTACCTTCGCTCCTTCACGTCTCTGACGACTACACCAAGGATGAAGTCATCGCGATTATCCGCAATGGAAGAGTGCCTCCTATCGAAAACTCTTCCGCGCCACCTCCGCCGCTCTATATGCCTTCATGGAAGACTGTTCTGAGCGATGAGGACATTCACCATATCGCTGATTATCTGTGGTCCAAGCAGCAACCGAAGAAAGATAGCTGGTAGGCAGCTTCCTTCCGGCCTGGTGTATTTCAACCGATGCCTTCAGATACCGAACAAACTCGCGACAACCACTAACCGAGAACCTTCTGGGTCTTAGTATAGGAGAGGCTCTAAGAGAGATCAGCCGCCCCCTCAGAATTTCATAATTGCTTCTCCGAAAGTACTTGCTTCTGATTGGCTACGGTCCAAATCCTTAGACAATGTTGTCAAAAGACTTTCACCTCTGCGAAAGAAGAAATCGCCGGAAATTGTTTTCTCTCGCCAATTCACTGCGTTGGCGTGTCGTCCCCTAGGCCATCGCGTTCGTTGACACATGTCCAAAACTGGCCGGTAGCTGGCTGGAGCGTGAGTCCAGAAGGATTGCGAATCCCCGCGGCAATCACTGTTTCGTTCGTGCCATGGGGATTGAAGGACAGAATGTTGGCGCGGCCTTCTTCCGTGTCCCATGGGGATCCCAGAGCGTGGGTTTTGCTCCAACCTTCAAGGCCAACTGGAACGCGAGGAACAGGGAACATATCCAGAGCAGTGTTCGAGCCCGAAGCCACGGAAAGCAACAGTCGTTTGCCATCGGGAGTGAAGAGAATGTCGCGCGTCCAATGATGGGTCGGGGGAATGCCCTCGACGATGCGCTCCGACTTTCCGGTCGCCTTGAGGTCGCCGTTCTTGTAGGGAAAGCGAACCACACCATTGCTGTTGCCGACGTAAATCCACTCTGGGTTCGGCCCGGCCGGATAAAAAGCGATGCCGTAAGGCTGACGAAGTCCCGTGGCGAAGATTTCACTCACGTCGGGCTTCGCGCAGCCCGATGAGATTCGATAAACACGGATTTCGTTTGCCGAGCTGTTCGCCAGAAACAGATCACCATTCGGCGGTACGCGCATGGCACGCGCTTGCGCGAGGCCATTCGCGACCAACTCGACCGAGAAAACTTCAGGAACTTTGGGGCGGGCCCCGGCGGGCACTGCGACCACCTCAGAATAATTCTGTGTTTCCGCCCCGATAGGCACTAGATCCTGCAGAGTGAACTTCCGCCACACTCCCGCTGCATCCTTGCGACAATCGCCATAGGCTGCGCTCCCGGTCAGGATCTTGCCACTCTCGCCGGCGGACTGGCAAAGACGGTGCTGCCCGAAAGCAGCCAGATGCTCGCTGCGACGAGTATTGCGAAGACGCTCGTTTCCGGGCGCAGTGAGGTCTTGTTAATGTCTGTACCCCAAACATCGGTTTGAAACATGTCCCCTCCTGATTCGAACTGAGCGGCTGCGACTGTCGTTCTTCGTCGCTGCGAACTCGACCTTTTGTTGATTCATCCCGATCGCATAGGGCCACTCTCGATGTGATCGGGCATCTCATGTCGGCTCTGTTTCAAGCGTTGATCACCGGCTCAGAGCGGGAGTTGTTCCGGCGGCGGATAACCATGCTGCTCTCGTCCAACTTTTCCGTCGTATTTTTTGGTTGTCTTGAACAGCTCGAGATGGCCGTCACCTGAAGAGGGTCTGCATCGCTCGCGGAGCGCCTGCATATCTTCAGGCAACATCGGTTTGAAGCCCCGCGCAATTCCTATGTTCTGATGCAACACGTCCAGAGAGTCGATACCACAAATTGTAGTCGCAACGGGCAAGCTCATTGCGTAGCGCAGCGCTTCTTCCGCTCTCACGACGCCATATTGAATCGGCTGGCCATCGCCCCCCAGACTCTTCATGCCGAGGGCCGCGATGCCGCGGCGCTGAACCTGCGGAAGCACCTGCTGCTCGAAGCTACGATAGGTCGCGTCAAAGCAATTGAGCGGCATTTGGACGGAGTCGAATGGATAGTCGTGCGCCAGCATTTTGAGATGGATCGCGGGGCTCTTATGTCCGGTGAAACCAACAAAACGGACTTTACCCTGTTTTTTTGCTTCATCCAGGGCCTCTACCACGCCACCTCTTGCAAAATGCAAATCCGGATCATTCTCATAGATGACTTCGTGAATCTGCCATAAGTCCAAATGATCGGTGCCTAGTCTTCTAAGGGACTCTTCCAATTGTTGCAGGGCGACGTGCTTATCTCGGCCGTGCGTGCAAACTTTGCTCATCAGGAAGACTCTATCGCGCCTTCCGCGCAAGCCAAGCCCCATCCACTCTTCGCTGCGGTGGCCGTTGTACTCCCACGCGTTGTCGAAAAACGTAATGCCCGAGTCGATCGCTTCCTGAACCAGGTGGACCGCAAGATCAGGCGACTGCACGGTCCCCAGGTGATATCCTCCAAGGCCAATGATTGAGACTTGTTCACCGGTTTTCCCGAATGCCTTGACAGATATCTGTTCGGTAGCGCTGTTCGTTATTTCCGGTGGTCCCTGAGCCGACGCGATTGGGTTGTGCAAAACTGACGCCGCAAGCGTCACTCCTGCGGATGCCAGGCCGGATTGGATGAAGCTTCGCCGCTCGATTTCGGGACGCACCCGGGATTGCTCGTTCCATGAATATTGATCTGCCATTTTTATCTCCCGGAAGTATCCGGCGTTGTCTCTGGCTCTAACCAGGGACCGTCCGCCTTGGCTAACATCTCCGTGACTTCTCTTTGGGTGTGATCGAAGGGGAAACCGTGAGGCATTCGGGTCATCGGATTGTCATACCGCAATGAGACTTTGTATGGTTCAAAGCGCCCATCCGCAGCCGTCGGGGCGCAGCGAACTCGCAAGGCTTCCATCTCGTGCGGAGTCATCGGTTGAAAACTGCGTACGACGTTCAGGTTCTGGTGCAGCACGTCCAGTGATTCCATGCCACAAATTGTGGTGGCTACCGGCAGGCTCATCGCATAACGCAACATTTCCACCGCGTTGACAACACCAGCTTTTATTCCCCATGCGGTACCGCCCATGCACTTCATGCCCAGCGCCGCCATACCCCGCCGATTGACCTCAGGCAAGACGTGCTTTTCAAAGCTGTAAAAGTTGGCGTCGAATGGATTCAGCGGCAACTGTACTGAGTCGAACGGATAGCCGAGCTGGAGCATCTTCAGGTGAAATTCAGGATCCTTGTGACCGGTGAAGCCGACAAATCTGACCTTATCTTCTTTTTTAGCCTGATCAAATGCCTCCAAAACGCCACCTTTGGCGTAGGCCAATTCTGGGTCGTTATCATAGACGATGCCATGGATCTGCCAGAGGTCTAGACGGTCCGTTTGATACCGTCGTAGCGAGTCTTCAAGCATCTGCATCGCCAATTTGCCGCTTCGTCCATGGGTGCAGACTTTTGTCATCAGAAACACCTTGTCGCGACGGCCGCCACGGAGCGCCCTGCCCAAGATGGTCTCCGTCTTGCCGTTGCAATACTCCCAAGCATTGTCGAAGAAAGTGATGCCGGCATCGATCGCCTCATGAACAAGTTGCACTGCTTCGTCCAAGGTCGGCACGTCACCGAGATGATGACCACCGACTCCGATACAGGAAATCTGCGCATCCGTGCTGCCGAATTTGCGATAAATCATGTCGCCTGCCCCCTTGTCGGCTGCTTTCCCTGATGCTGCGGAGGAGACTATCTTCGAATTTGCCGAGACGCCGGATGTGCTGGCCATGGCAACCGCACCGACTTTGAGAAAATGCCGTGGACTCGTATTCATCTTTACGTCTCCAACCAGCTGAAGGTGGATCTGAGCACATCAAACCTACAAGCCACCGCGGAGTAGCCTCAGGCCCGTTTCCGTCCGCGCCCAACTCGACGTTGGCTGATAGATTTCTCGCCTCCGGAATCCCTTCTTTCCGAAATCAGAACACGGTGCAGGCCTCGGTAAACTCCAGTCGCGGGCTTCGCGGGAATAGTTTGGAACGATCGCCATATCCCAGATTGCACAGAAAGTTAGATTTCACATGTCCCTCTGGAAAGAACTCCTGCTCGCAATCCTCGCATTTGTCCGCACCAAAGAATTCATCATCGACCTTTGCATTGTCAAAGCCCGACATCGGGCCGCAATCGAGTCCAAGCGCACGAGCTGCAAGGATCAGGTACGCCCCCTGAAGCGAGGAATTGCGCTTGGCAGTATGCTCGATGAGTTGCGGGTTGTTTGCGAATACATTCCTCATTCCAGGGTTGTGTGGAAACAATCTTGGCAACTTCTCGTAGAACTTTAAGTCGTATGCGATGATCACGGTGACTGGTGCCGTCATCGTCTTTTCCACATTTCCCGGCGCGAGTGCGGGCCGAAGGCGTTCCTTCGATTGCTGCGATTGGAGAAAGATGAACCGAGTGGGTGAACTGTTGGCGCTCGTAGGGCCCCACTTGAGTAGGTCGTAGAGCTGACGGAGCGTCTCTTCCGATACCGGTTTTGGGAGCCATGCATTGAAGGAACGTGCATCCCGGAACAGAATATCGAGTGCGTTTCCACTGATCGTGTTCATACTATTCTCCACCAATTCTTTGTTCGAGCTTCTGGATTCAGGGTACTGTTTGCTCAGTCATGATCTCGACTTAGCACATAGCGTGAAGGAGGCAACATGACAACTCGGAACGCTGATCACGACGATTCTGCGCCGGCAATCTTGTTCGACTTGGATGGCACACTTCTCGACAGTGTTTACCAACATGTGCTGGCCTGGCGAGAAGCCTTGGAGCGCTCCGGCACCCCGTTGTCCGTCTGGCGGATTCACCGCCGAATCGGCATGAGTGGAGGGTTGCTTGTGAACGCTCTGCTTCGTGAGACTGGGCGTAAGATTTCAAGTAGTGATGCGAAGCAGCTGCAAAGATGGCACGCGGAAGCTTACGCCAAGCTCGTATTTCAAGTCTGTCCGCTTCCCGGAGCGGTTGAATTGCTCTCTCGGCTGGCAAAAGCCAAAGTTCCGCACGCAATTGCCACCAGCGGAATGCTGGAGAGTGCGCGCCCGTCGCTTGCCGCACTCGGAATCGACGCTCGAGTGCCGGTGATAACTCGTGATCAGGTGAAGCGTGCGAAGCCTGATCCTGACCTTTTCCTGAGAGCGGCAGATGCATTGGGGACCTCCATTTTTGACTGCATCGTTGTGGGTGATAGCGTGTGGGATTTGCTTGCCGCACGACGCGCCCGCGCGCTGGGTGTAGGGTTGGCGTCCGGCGGTTACGGTCAGGACGAACTTGAGAGGGCAGGAGCGTATCGAACTTATGAAGACCCGCTCGACCTGCTAAACCACCTTGACGAGGTAGGAATACGACTCGACGCGATCGAATAGTCCCGTATCTGTTCGTACACCGCCTAGGTGTATGCGCATTCCCGATAACCACCTGGTGTAACGAGGGGGCCGTGCCTGGCCTGGCGCGTAACTCAAACTAGACCAAGCCGAGCTGCCTAATGTGTCGCTGGTGATTCCAGAACAGATACTCTGCTTCCATCACGCCATCTTTCGAATGTCCCACCGTGCATATTCTGAACTTGAACGCTCTGCCGGTCGGAAGAATTTCTTCACCATCACCAAGAAGCATGCGTTCTGTAAATGCTCCTTCCACTCTGTTGAGTACGGTCCTCCAGTGCCGGGACGAATTTTTCGATAGGACCCGATTCAATCCAGGGGACAGGGTGTGTTTTAACCCGCGTATCCGGCGCGAACGCAAACATTGCGATTAGATCATTCACGTGCTCTTTGACTCCCTTGATGATCCGGCCATCGGGTCAATAAGAAACGATGTCTTCCGCGTGGCTACTGTGGATGTAGGCCCATTCCGGAATGGTGAACTCATTGAGGGCGACGTCGAATCCTCCTAGTTAACTTCGATCCGATCCTCCGCAAGAGCGTACGAAATGACAGCTCCTCCGCCGTTAAGGCTCGTCTGTTTGAGATTCCAAGTCTGTTCAACCTTGAACATTGCTTCATTTCAGGGCTGCGGCTCCACGGAGATTGGTGTTCAGGTCCAGTCCCGAACGTCGGGCCATTTTCTCCTCACATTCGGCGGGCCAAAAATACAAATCTGAACTGCACAATGGGGATCGATATGAAGTGCATGACCGTCAAAGTGAGATGGATTGGTAAACGGAGGGGGAGGAATCCTTCTGCGAAATGAATTGAAGTGCATAATGGACTGGAGTAGGACAGTCCAGCTGACAGGTCGAAGCCTGCCTCGAAGAAGATGCAAGAATGAGGGCAATATCAACTCTCGATTTGAAGCGGCTATTCAAGACTAGGTAGATCGGTTCGAATCTGTGCATCGAGTGATCGATTGTTCACTCACCTCCAGAAGGCGGGATCGTACTTGAAAAAATCGCGAAGAAACGGATCGTCGAAAAACTGGTTTACGCCTATACGAAGGCGTGGACAGGCCGAAGAACGACAATTGGGCATAGGATGGCTAGGCGAAGCGTGGCTGGGAAGAATCAAACCATTCTTGTACTAAACAGCGGGTCCTCCATCGCTCAAGTTCGGATTCTTTGCGCCGAGTTCGGGAGATGAGGTTCTAATCCTTGAGGGTGTTGCGGATGGGATCGGCCGCGAATATGGTTCAATAAGGATTCGCGATGCTGAAGGAACTGTCGTGCTCGCGCAAGAGCAGTTCCTCGAATCTCAGCCGCAAGCGCTCGAGACTATCGCCAGTGCTTTGCCTACTCACGTTTCTTCGCCCCCGGTCGCCTCTGCATATTCCTGAAGCATTGCTGGTCATACGATATGCCCAACAGGCATTCCCCACTCTTCGGCATTTCGCGTGCTTCGATACAGCCCTTCCACAAGACGATGCCGAAAACGGCACGTCATTTTGCTGTGCCTGCCCAATACTTCGAACAAGGGGTGATGAGGTACGGGTTCCATGGCCTGTCCTGCGAGTCCATCGTTCACCAATTGCACTCAAACCACCAATGACAAGAGCGTCTTTGAGGGCGGCGACGAGTTGATCTCCTTTTGTTGGTTGATCTTTTTAGGTTGAGGCTTCACGTTGCCGTTACTTTCCGTGAGGAGTTTCTCAGCGAACTGCTCGTACGCCGGGATGCTGACACAATCGCGCCTTCCTTGATTGCCTTGCGCCCGGGCAGGCTGGCGATTATGGATGCAGCTCCTTTGACCTCCCGCTGATGTTCGAATTCCTACTGTGCAGGCGTCCATTTCCAGTCGCGCACCTCCGGCATATCCTCGCCGTATTCGGACACATAGAGCCGATGTCGCTGCATCAACTCGCTGTGCTTCTGCTCGCATTCGACGACTCGAGAAGCCAATCGAGGAGCGCTTCGAACCGCGTCCAGCGCAAGCGTGTAACGGTCAATCCGATTGCGCACCGTCATGTCGAAGGGCGTGGTGGTTGTACCACGCTCTCTGAAACCGTGAACATGAAAGTTGTCATGGTTGGTGCGCTTGTATGTGAGTTTATGAACGATTGTGGGATATCCATGAAATGCGAAGATCACTGGCTGTGTTTTTGTG
>Ga0068855_100004273_pt1 | contig 17445 bp, 10 predicted proteins | sample KBSCornC52_FD_66592 | JGI IMG/M metagenome (GOLD analysis project Ga0068855, IMG submission 66592) | Corn rhizosphere microbial communities from Kellogg Biological Station, Michigan, USA - KBS Corn C5-2 | ecosystem: Host-associated > Plants > Roots > Rhizosphere > Soil ...
GCGGTTCACGGTATCTGCGGCATCTGGGGCACGCTCAGCCTCGGCCTGTTCGCCACTGGCCAATACGGCGCTCCCACGCCCACGGGCGCGGACAACTCGCCCGCCGCGGTCGTGACGGGCTTGTTCTACGGCGGCGGCACGGCGCAGTTGATCGGTCAGGCCATCGGCAGCGCGGCCGTTACTGCGGCCACTCTGGCGGCGGGCTTTGCCCTGATGTACGCGGTCAAGGCGACCGGCACGCTGCGCGTCTCGAAGGATGGCGAGCTCGAAGGGCTCGACCTTCACGAGCACGGTGGTCCGGCTTATCCGGAGCTCGTGGGCGGCTTCCACGGTGCGCCGGGCGGTTCGGATTCGGATCGCGTGGCCATGACGGCGCACTCGGTCGTCGCGAAGTGAGCTTGCGAGTGAGCTTGCGCTGAAGCAAGTCACTCGTAAAACAAGACGGTGAAGCGCTCCGAGAGGGGCGCTTCACTGCTTTTGTGGCTCAGCGTCGGCCGCGTTGGCGCAAACGCGGAGCGCGCTCGCCACCGTTCGCTGAACTAGGCTTCGAACAGCGCCGCGCCTCGACGCCGCGAGCATGTAGAGTCAGGCGCTCGCCACCGAATCGAGGGCCTCGCGCACCTTGCGCGCGAGCGGGATCGGGGTGATTGGCTTCTGAATGAAGGCGACGGTCGAATAGAAAATGCCGTGCCGCACGACCGCATCGTCCGTGTAGCCGGACATGTACAGCACCTTCATTTGCGGGCGCAGTAACAAAAGGCGCTCGGCCAGCAGCCGTCCGCTCATGCGCGGCATCACCACGTCGGTCAAGAGCAGGTCGATGGTGTGTGGGTACTCTTCGCACAGCAGAAATGCGTCACCGCCGCCCTTGGCGTCGAGCACGGTATAGCCATATTTCCGCAGAATCGTCCGGGCCAAGATGCGCACTCGTGCGTCGTCTTCGACGAGCAGAACGGTCTCGCTGCCTTGGAGTGTGTCGCCTTCGGGTACGGAGGAGGTGCGAACCACTTTCGCTCGATCGGTCATCGGCAGGTACAGTTTGAAGACCGTTCCCTTCCCGGGCTGGCTCGCTACCCAGATCGCCCCGCCGCTCTGCTTGACGATGCCAAACACGGTGGCAAGCCCGAGCCCGGTTCCTTTGCCGACTTCCTTGGTCGTAAAGAACGGCTCGAACATGCGAGCTTGGGTGGCTTTGTCCATGCCGGTGCCCGTGTCGCTGACGGTGAGCAGGACATGCGGGCCCGGCCTGAGCCCAATCAGCTCGGACGCACGCGCCTCGTCGATCGCCACAGCCGAGGTTTCGATGGTGAGCGTGCCGCCTTGGGGCATCGCATCGCGCGCGTTCAAGGCCAGGTTCATCAGCACTTGTTCCATCTGCCCGGGGTCGACCAAGACCGTGCCGAGCGCAGACTCGCAGGCGGTGGTCAGGTCTACGTCCTCGCCGATCAGGCGCTGCAGCATGTTTTCCATGCCGAGCACCGTCTCGGACAGGTCGATGATTCTCGGCTGTAGCACCTGCTGTCGGCTGAAAGCCAATAGTTGCCGGGTGAGCGCCACAGCCAGAAGCCCGGCCGATTGGATCTCGTTCAGATCGGCGCGCTTCGGATCATCTTCCGCCAAATCCGCGGCGACGAGCTCGCTGTAGCTGAGGATCACCGACAAGAGATTGTTGAAGTCGTGCGCCACCCCAGCCGCGAGGCTGCCGATGGCCTCGAGCTTCTGCGATTGGTGGAGCTGTTCCTCCAAATTCCGGCGCTCGGTGAGATCGCGCGCGATCTTGGCAAAGCCGAGCAGCAAACCGGACGAATCATAGATCGGCGACAAGATGACGTTGGCCCAAAAGGTCGAGCCATCGCGGCGAGTGCGCCAGCCTTCGTCTTCGGCGCGCCCGGTGCGCACGGCGGTCGCCATTTGCGCTTGCGGACGCCCCGCGAGCACGTCCTCCGGGGCGTAGAAAATCGAGAAGTGTTTGCCGACGATCTCTGCGGCGACATAGCCCTTGATGCGCTCCGCGCCGGCATTCCAGTTTGCGACGTTTCCGTTCGGATCGAGCATGTACAGCGCGTAATCCTTCACGCCGTTGACGAGCAGGCGAAAGCTGTCTTCACCTTGGCGAATGGTCGCGTTGGCGTCGGCTAGCGCTGCGGTGTGCTCGCGCGCGTCGTCCTTCAACTCCTCGTTCTGGAGTTGGGTGCGCTCGTTCAGATCCTGTCGCTCGGTGATGTCCTGGACGTAGGCTTTGGTTTGCTTGATGATCTCGGCCTTGTGCATGGCGTCGATCTTTTCGAGATGAGCCGCCGAGCCCTCTTCGTACTCAGTGTCGTCAAGGTTGATGGTCACGGTAGATCGCTCGCTCCTCGTGGGCCTTGGCCCAGCGCGTGAGTGCTGCGAGCTCGCGACAGACACTGCGCACGTCACCGTGCCACTCTTTTGGCTCTCGCGATAGCGATAGCGATAGCGATAGCGATAGCGATAGCGGGCGATCTCGCGCAGGGATCGCAGAATGCAATAGTCATTCGTACCATGTCGGAGCGCGCGGGGAGCGTTGTTGCGCAAGTACCATTTTCGCAACAGGTCTCGAATCTCCCAAGCTCAGCGCGACGCCGAAGGCTTTGACGTCCTGTGACGCGCTCTGTGACCATCATCAAAAGAACTCGGCCCGAGCACGGAGCTTCGCCGGCTCGGCTAGAACGATGGGTGACCGCGAGTCACGGGTTCTCCGCGGAGGTGGAGCGCGCTCGCGTCGAGTTACGCGCGGATGCGTTGGACGAACCAGACCAGACCGATCGCGCTGACCGCGAGCGACGCGAACATGGGCAGGCGCGGCAGCTTGCCGGTTTTTCGCAGGCTCCAGAGCGCGGCCAGCAAGAGCGCGGCGATCGACAATTGGCCGAGCTCGACGCCCAGATTGAACGCCACGAGTGGACCTGTCAGCGACGTGCCCTGCGCGCCCAGCCCGAGCGCTTGCAGCGCGCTCGCAAAGCCCAGCCCGTGAATCAAGCCAAAGCCGAAGGCGGCGCACCAACGCGTCGGCCAGGGGCCCGCCGGCTCTTCTCCGCGATAGAGATTTTCGAATCCGACCAGGACGATGGTCGCGGCGATCAGCGGTTCGACCACGCGGCTCGGCAGCGTGAGCACGTTCAGCGTTGCGAGCGCGAGCGTGACCGAGTGCGCGACCGTGAAGCAAGTGACGACGATTGCGACCGTCTTCATGCGCCGGCACACGACCAAGAGCCCAAACAGGAAGAGCAGGTGATCGGCGCCGGTCAGGATGTGTTCGACGCCGAGCTCGAGGAAGCGGGCGAATGACGGCAAGGGCGCGGTGCCGGGTGCCTCGGCTTGGTCGGTGATCGGCAGCTCGAACGCGCTGTCGTCCGGGCGCAGTAACTTTTGGCCGAGGAACGTGCGCTCGCCGGTGACGGTGATGACCACGCCCGCGCGTGGCGCGAGCTTCTGCAAACCGCGCGCCTCGAACACGAGCGGCGTTTTGTGCGGCCGCTCGTAGGCTAGCCGCGTGTCGACGTCGCCTTCGACGGTGAGCTCCATGCCGAAGCCGTGCAACGCCAAGGCTTCGCCGCCGGACGTGATGCGGTAGTAGCTTCGAGCGCAGGCCTCGAGTTGGCTGCGAAACGCCTCGAAATCGGCGAGCTCGGCGCGCCGCGGCGGACCTGGCAGCGTGAGGCAAGCGCGCTCGGCGGTGAGCAGCGACATCGTCGTGTGCACGTCGAGCTCGCGCGCGTGGACGTGAGCGTCGGTCGTGATTTCGAAGGGATCGTGAGCCCAGGCCGACCCCGAGCAAAAAAGCGCCACGCCCAGGACGAGCGCCGCGAGTGCGCGCACGCGCTGGCTGCAGCATGGCCGCGAGCGAAGACTACGGTTTGCGGTAGGCGGCAAGGCCGAGCTTTGCTTCGGAGATTCCATCTGCGACGAAGGTTGCCATGATGCGCGCGCCGTTTTCCTGAAAGTGCGTGCCGTCGATCGAGCCATCGGCGTTGATCTTGAAGAAGGTCTCCGCCGCTGCGGTCGTCGGCTTGGGGCAAATGGCGCTCAGATAGGCGTGGGTTTTCAGGCCCAGATCCACCACGGCCACCGAGCTTGCCTGGCCGAGCTCGAGCATCGCCTGACCGTAGTTTGCGAGCGACCGGCCGCCGTTACAATAGGCTGAATTGCGCGGCGGTGGAGTCACGAGCACGGGCGTGGCTCCCTTGTCTCGCGCGCCCGTGATGTACTCTTGTAGATAGGTTTTGAAGTCGGTTTCTGCTGCAGCGTAGTATGGATAAGTAACACCGTTGAAGGTGTAGGTTGCGGTCGGGTTGCTGTCGTTCGTGCCAAATTGCACGAGCAAATAGTCTCCGGCGTGAATCGCCTTCAAGATCGCGGCAAGGTGGCCTTCTTGGATGAAGCGGCGCGCGGTGCGGCCGCCGACCGCCTCGTCGACCACGCTGGCACGCGCGCTGAAGTTGGCGCCGAGCATCTGTCCCCAACCAGCCCAAGATTTGGGATCCTTCGGATCCAACACATATTGCGAGACCGTCGAATCGCCGGCGATGTGCACGGTGATGCCCGGCAAATTGGTAGCGCCAGCGGCACCTGCCGTTCCGGCTGCACCGGCGCTCGCGCCTGCTTGGCCGGCAGCGCCGCCGCTTGCGGCCGTGCCCGCGACGCCGGCCGATCCCGAGCCGGCCGCGCCGTTCCCGCCGCGGCCGGTGTCAGCGCCGCCGTTGCCGGCGTTCGCGCCGCCTGCTGCGGAAGCGCCGCCGTTGCCCGTGTTCGCGCTGCTTCCAGCGCTGGCATTGCCGGCGCTTGCTGCGTCTCCGCCGCTTGCGTCACTCGCCGCAGAGGTCCCGGACGCGCCGGCTGAGCCGAGCTCGCCCGAGCTCGAGCAAGCGGTTGCCGTGAGTGCCAAGCCGATGTGCAGAGCCGCGCGCATCAGGCCACGCTGCAAAAGGGTGGTGTGCATGGGATCTCGGAGCAGATTCGGCAAACCGGTGCCGCGTCCGCACGTTCTTTCAAGGGGCAGGAGCGTGCGGGACTTGTCACGTGCTCGGGCGAGCCGCGCGGTTCACGTCGCCCTGCTTGCGGCGGAGTGACGCGCTGCGGGCAGCTTCTGACAAGGCGCGCCTCAGCCGCCCCCTTGTCATCGTCGGGAGCACACCCATGACGTACTCACTCCGCGCAGTGCGCTTGCCGCGACTGCTCGCGATCACTTTACTGGGCGCCGCGGCGGGCTGCGGCGCGGGTTCAGCAACCAGCGACCGTGGCCAAGCAGGCGCCGGTAACAGCGGGAGCTCTGCCGGTGGCAGCAGCTCCAGCGGCGGCTCGGCAAGCGCTGGAACCAGCGGAGCGATGGTGGCCGGCTCGAGCAGCGCCGGCAGCCCGGGCGCAGGGCAAACGGGCTCGGGCGGCTCCGGCGGTGCGGCTGGCGACGGTGGCAGCGGCGTTGCTGGCGGTAGCGGCGCTGCGGGAGCAGGCGGGGCTACGGGCGGCGACGGATTTTACCGGATGGAGCGGCTCAGCCGCGGGTTGGTCGCGGTCTCGGCCAACGGCGGCGTGTACCTCGGTTGGCGCATGTACGGCTTCGAGTACGACGCGGCACACCCGAGCAACGTCTCTTACAACGTGTATCGCGACGGCACGAAGATCGCGACCGTGACCGACAGCACGAATTATCAAGATGCGAGCGGCAGCACGACGTCGACCTACACCGTGCGCGCGGTGATCGGCGGGGCGGAAGGGCAAGCCTCGGAGAAGGCAAGCGTTTGGGCGCAGCAATATTTGCGCGTGCCGCTCCAAGTTCCGCCCGGCGGCACCACGCCCGCGAGCTGCCCGACGCCGAACGAAGCCTACGTCTACAACGCCAACGACGGCAGCCCGGGCGATGTCGACGGCGATGGCGTGTATGAAATTTTTCTCAAGTGGGACCCTTCGAACGCCCGCGACAACTCGCAAGACGGCTGCACCGGCAACGTGTACATCGACGCGTACAGGGTCGACGGCACGCGCCTTTGGCGCATCGATATGGGCCCCAATATTCGCGCGGGGGCGCACTACACGCAGTTCATCGTGTATGACTTCGACGGCGACGGCAAAGCCGAAATGGCCGTAAAAACCGCGCCCGGCACCAAAGACGGCACGGGCCAATTCCTGCACCTCGGGCCTGCCGCGAGCGACGACGACAGCGCGCTCTACCGTGAAGGAACCGGCCGAATTCTGAGTGGCCCGGAGTATCTGACCGTGTTCAACGGCCAGACCGGCGCCGAAATGGCGACCGTCAACTTCGATCAGGCGCGCGGCACCGTGAGCAGCTGGGGCGACGCCTACGGCAATCGCGTCGACCGCTTTCTCTCGAGCGCGGCGTACCTCGACGCGACCGGCTTGCCGAGCTTCATCATGGCCCGCGGTTACTACACGCGCGCGACGCTGAGCGCCTGGAATTGGCGCGACGGAAAGCTGAGCCAACTCTGGAAGTTCGACAGCAACGTCACGCCCAAAGATGCCGCGGGGCACCCCTTCACCGGCCAGGGCTCGCACAGCATGACGGTTGCGAATGTGGACGACGATCCGGGCCAAGAGATCATGTACGGCGCCATGGCCGTCGACAACACCGGCGCCGGCTTGTGCTCGACCGGCTATGACCACGGCGACGCCGAGCACGTGGGCGATCTGATTCCGTCGCGCCCCGGCCTCGAATTCTTCATGTGCAACGAAGACGGCGTGCACCCGGCGTATCACGTGCGAGACGCCAAGACCTGCGCCATCATTCACGAGGGGCCGATCAACGGCGCCGACACCGGGCGCTGCGTGGCAGAGGACATCGACGCCAGCAATCCCGGCGCAGAAATGTGGGCATCGAGCACGAGCGGGCTATTTGCTGCCGCCAGCAACGCGAACCTCGGCGCGGTGCCCGGCTCGCAAAATTTCCTGGTCTGGTGGGACGGCGACGAGACCCGTGAGCTCGAAGATGGAAATCACATCGACAAGTACGCTCAAGGCGCGACGAGCCGCTTGCTCACCGCGAACGGCGTGGCTTCGAACAACGGCACCAAATCCACCCCCACGCTGACCGCCGACCTATACGGTGATTGGCGCGAAGAGGTGGTGTGGCGCGAGAGCAACAACAGCGCACTCCGCATCTACACTACGACCGCGCCCACCACGCGCCGCATCTACACTCTGATGCACGACCCGCAATATCGGATGGAAGTCACCTCCGAGCAGACGGCCTACAATCAGCCGCCGCACACGGGCTTTCACATCGGCGCAGGGATGGTCGCGCCGCCCATGCCGAACATCCGCGTCAAATGAGTGCGACCCGGGAGCAAGAATGATGAACCACGTTGGGCTACCTGGCGCACTCTTGTTCGGCTTTGCGCTGCTGAGCGGCTGCGGCGGTGACGGCGCTGCGGCGAGCGGAAGCGGCGGAGTGAGCGGCAGCGCCGCGGGTACGGCAGGCTCCGCGCTCGGCACGGGCGGGCAGAGCAGCGCCGGGGGCAACAGCGCTGGCGGTACTGCCAACGGCGGCGCTGCCAACAACGGCGGAAGCGCCGGAAGCAGCGGCAGCGCCAATGCCGGCGCGAGCGCAGGCGGCACACAGAACGCGGGCGGCAGCAGCGCAGGCGGCAGCAGCGCAGGCGGCAGCAGCGCAGGCGGCAGCAGCGCAGGCGGCAGCAGCGCGGGCGCTGGTGGCTCTGGCGGCGGCACCGTAGACCCATCCAAGAAGATCACCGTTTGGCTCGCGGGCGATTCGACGATGCAGCTGTGCAGCTCGCCCTGTCCGTGCGGCTGGGGCAGCCAATTTCAATCCTTCCTCAGCAGTAATGCCACCGTGGTCGACAGCGGCGCGGGCGGCCGCAGCATCCAAACCTGGCTCTACGATCCGAACGTGAGCACGACGATGCAAAACGGTGAATGCGTCGTCAACCCGAAGACCTACTCCACTCGCTGGCAGGCCATGCTCGACCCGAACAAAGGCATGAAGCCCGGCGACTACTTGTTCATCGAGTTTGGCATCAACGACACCGACAGCACGTGCAACCGGCATGTCGGAAGCGCGCTCTTCCAAAGCTACCTCGGCATGATGGCGCAAGCGGCCAAAGATCGCGGCGCGCAAGCGATCCTTTTGACGTCGACCAGCTACATGCAATGCAGCGGCAACACCGTGAAGCCGAATCGCGCGTTTGGGCCGGAGACGCAGGCGGCCGGCAAAGCCGCCGGCGTGCCGGTCATCGATCTGACCGCGCTCTCGGCCGCGCTTTATACGAGCCTCGGCTTGTGCCCGAACGCCGGTGATTTCACGTCCACGAGCTCTGCCGTCGGCAAATTCTTTTGCGACGATCACACGCACTTCGAAGCGGCCGGCGCGCAACAAATCGCGGGCGTGGTGGCCAAGGCCCTGCGCGATCAAAACATCGGGCTCGCGGCCTACCTCAAGTAGTGCGCGCGCCCCGGCCCTGATGGCGAGTCGGGGGTTTTGATGGTCACGCGGCGGGCGTAGAGCGGCATAGCCTTCGGCGTCGTGGACGGACTCGACCAGAGCAAGCACCGAGCTGCGTCTCTAACAGACACCGATTGCGGGACCCGTCACGCGCGGTCGTCACGTGCGCTCAGCGCGTAGCCCGCGACCAGCGCGCGCGCCGTCCCGACGATCCCGCGGCGGTTTCCGCCGGCAGAGCGCCGGGCAGCCTGCGCTTCGGGCCAGCGGTCGGGATGGCATGAAATGTGCTGTTCCGGCGAGATGACGCGAGATGAGGTGACATGAACCGTCCGCTGCTCGCGGTGGCGGCGGTCGCAGTCGCGCTCGGCGGGTGCCAGCCGAGCGGCCTCCGCAGCGAAAGCGCGGGTCCCACCCTGAACGTGACGCAGGCGCACGACGCGACAGAAAGGAGCGCCACGATGACCGCAACCAAACGTCGAGCCACGGGCCGCACCGAAGTCAAAAGCTATCAGCCCACTCCCTATGACGAGCTCGCAGACGGCCCCTCACTGCTCGAGATCCACGTCGACGAGACATTCAGCGGCGATATCGAGGGGGAAGGAACGGTGCGTGTCATCCAAGCCGTACGCAAGGATGGCTCGGCAAGTCTCGTGGGCATCGAGCGGGTGCGCGGAGCGATCGCCGACCGCAAAGGCACGTTCCTTTTGCAAGTCAGCGGCAGTCTAGTCAAAAAGGAGCTCAAGGCGGAATGGTTCGTCGTCCCCGGCTCAGGCACGGGAGATCTCCGGGGCCTACGCGGCGAGGGCGGCTTCAAGGCGCAAGTCGGCGAGCAGGGCTCGATCTGGCTCGACTATTATTACGAGTGAGCCTGCGCGCGCTTGATGGGTCGCGCAGCACGGTCGCCGGTTTGGCGCGACGCGGCGCGCTCCCCGCTGCAAATATGCAGTTTGAAGCGAGGAAATGCGGCACCATCAGCGACTCGCGAGACACTGGCAGGAGCCAAAATTTGGCTTCGGCGCACTGCCGGCGCTATCCTCGGCTGTGGTCACGCGGGTGCCGGTTCTGAGCGCGGCGGCACGGCTGCGGCCGCCCAACGGCAGGGCTTGGCCCCCGCTCGGGCGCAAATTCTGCGCTGCAGTGAGCGGCCAGCCATAATGCGCCCGCGTTCGCGCATCCCGGCGCAGCTCTTCGCAGCGGCGGTCCTACTAGCCGTGCTGCTCCCCAGCGCGCGCGCGAGCGCCCCGGCGCGGGCGACGCCGGAATACTCGGAATACGAGGTCAAGGCCGAGTTCATCGAGCGCTTCACGCGCTTCGTGGTCTGGCCCGAATCGGTGTTTGCGTCTGCCGACTCGGCCTTCGTCATCTGTGTCTGGGGCAGTGGCCCGCTAGCGACGCAACTCGAGCGGGTGGTCGCCCGTGGCAAAGTCAAAGACCGGCCCGCCCGTTTGTTCCACGTCGACCCGAACGAGGGGCTGGACGGCTGCCACATCCTGTACGTCGCGGTCGCCGATCGCGCGGCCGTGCACGCCGTCATGGCGCGCACCCGCGGCAAACCCATCCTGTCCGTCGCAGATCAGCCCGGGCTGGCCGAGGAAGGCGTGCTGATCAACCTGGTCCTCGATGAAGACGGCGCCGTGCGCTTCGAGATCAACCGCGACGTGGCCGACGCCAGCCGGCTCAAGATCAGCGCCAAGCTGATGCGCTTGGCGCGGCTCGTGAGGAATCGCTGATGCCCCGTTCGTACTCGGTGCGAGCCAAACTGATCGGCATCGTGATGGTGACGACCTGCGTCTCGCTGGCGCTGATGGGCTTCGCGCTCGGCGTCTTCGAGCTGATCAGCCACCGCCGCGCCATGACCGCGGAGATGGCCACCGTCGGCAACATCATCGGCGCCAACAGCACAGCGGCGCTCACGTTCAACGACGAGGCCGTAGCCGCCGAAATCTTGGCTGCGCTCAAGCCGTACACCGAAGTCCGCAGCGCTTGCTTGTATGACGCTCAGGGCCGCTTGTTCTCGAGCTTTTTGCGCGTGCGCGAGCGCGCGGCCTGCCCGAGCGCGCCCGCGGAGGACGGAGTGAAGCTCGAGGGCGGCATGCTGGTGCAGTCGAGCGCGGTGATGCTGGGCGGGCAGCGCATCGGCACGCTGCGCCTGCTCGCGACTCAGGGCGCGCTCTGGCGGCGGCTCAAGCTCTTTTGCGTGGTGCTGGCGGTGGTGCTGATGATCTCGGCCCTGGCCGGGCTACTGCTCTCGTCGCGGCTCGAGGGCGTGGTCTCGCGGCCCATTTTGGAGCTGGCAACGACCGCGCGCCGCATCTCCGATCAGCGCGACTATGCGCTGCGCGCCCCGCGGCACAGCGACGACGAGGTGGGCATCGCGGTCGGCGCGTTCAACCAAATGCTCGATCGCATTCAAAACGCCGACCAGGCTTTGCGCCAAGCGGGGCAGCAGAGCCTCGAGCAGGCCCAGTTCTTGAGCTCGATTTTGGACAACATGGGCGAGGGCATGGTCGCCGTCGACCAGAGCGCTCGGATCCTGATCTGGAATGCGGCCGCCACGCGCATCGTCGGCCCGAACCCGGCGGGCCTGCCGCTCGCGGATTGGCCGCAGCAATTCGGGCTCCTGCACGGCCCCAAGAGGGAGCCGCTCGCGCCGGAAGAGCTGCCGATCGCGCGCGCGCTGCGCGGCGAGCTCGTGACCGATCAGGAGATTTACCTGCAGCCGGTCACGGACCGGGGCGGCCGTTGGATCAACGCTACCGCGCGGCCGCTGTGCGATGAACGCGGTGCGATCTCGGGCGCCATTTCCGTGTTCTACGACGCAACCCTGCACAAGCAGGCGGAGCTCGAGCTCAAGGCTAGCGAGGAGCAGCTGCGGCAAGCGCAGAAGATGGAGGCCGTGGGCCAGCTCGCCGGCGGCATTGCTCACGATTTCAACAATCTGCTGACCGTGATCTGCGGCTACAGCAGCGCCGCGCTGGTCGAGCTCCCGGAGAGCAACCCGGCGCACAAAGACATCGAAGAGGTGCTCGGAGCGGGTCAGCGCGCCGCGGCCTTGACGCGGCAGTTGCTCGCCTTCAGTCGCAAGCAGGTGCTGGCACCGCAGCCGACCGATCTGAACGCCGTCGTTCACAACTCGGAAAAGATGCTACGGCGGCTGATCGGCGAAAACGTTGAACTGGTGGTGAGCTACGGCGCCGGGCTCGGCGTGGTGACGGCGGATCCGGGGCAGCTCGATCAGGTGATCCTCAACCTGGCCGTGAACGCGCGCGATGCGATCGTGCAAGTGGGAACGCTGACGATCGAGACCGAAAATGCCGAACTCGATGAGCGCTACGCCCGCGAGCACATCGGCGTACGCGCCGGAGCTTACGTGCGGCTGACGGTGCGCGACACCGGCATGGGCATGAGCCCGGAGGTACAATCGCGGATCTTCGAGCCGTTTTTCACGACCAAGGCACTGGGCAAGGGCACTGGGCTCGGGCTCTCGACGGTCTACGGCATCATTCAGCAGAGCGGCGGGCATATCGCGGTCTCGAGCGAGCTCGGCAAAGGCACGACCTTCGACATCTACTTGCCGCGCACGGACGACGGCAAAATGCGAGCGGCCGCGACCGGCGCCGAGCTCACGCCCAAATCGCGCGGTTCGGAGACGATCTTGCTGGCGGAGGACGAAGCGCCCGTGCGCAAATTGGCGAGCCAAATCCTGACGCGCCTCGGCTATCAGGTGCTCGTCGCGTGCGACGGTGTGGACGCGCTCGAGGTCCAAGCGCGACACTCGGGGCCGCTTCATCTGCTGATCAGCGACGTGGTCATGCCCAAGATGGGGGGACCGGATTTGGCCAAGCGGCTCTTGGAGCGGCTGCCCACGATCCGAGTCCTGTTCCTATCCGGCTACACCGGCGATGCGCTGGATCTGCCGAGCCTCTCGAGCGGCAAGATCACGCTCCTCGAAAAGCCGTTCACTTCCGAAGTGCTGGCGCGCAAAGTGCGCGAGGTCCTCGATCGCTGATTGCGGCAAGAGCACGCCCCGAGCCGCGGCGCCAGCGCGCCACGACCGTCACAGCTTCATCGAGCAGGACAACAGAAATTCGCGGGGCCGAGCGCGCGTGCTCTGGGACGGCCGATAGTGCTCATCGGCTAGGTTTTTGCCCATCAAATCCAGCGTCATCCGCCGATCGTGGCCCCAGGAATAGCCGAGCGTGCCGTTCAGCAGGGTGTAGGTCTGGTGAGCGAACTGGGGCGTGTCCGGCAGCAGCGTCTGGTCGTAAACGAAGTTTGCCCCGAGCGCGAAATAGAAGCCCGCGAGCAGCGCGTCGTTGAAATCATAGCGCGACCACAGATTGGCCAAATGCGGGGCACTCATCTGCAAGGGTGCGTCGTGAAAGCGCCGCACGTTTTTGTAGTTCGCACGCCCCGCGGCGTCGAGCGTGTCCGGATTTTGCGCCAGAATCGCCGCGTCATTGCCGCTGAACTCGACGATGTGCGCATCCATGTAACTGTACGAGAGATAGACCTGCCAGTTTTCGATCAGGGACAGGGTCGTGTCGAGCTCGACCCCGCGTGAGCGTTGCTCGCCGCTTTGGACATTGGTGATCAAGATTGCGCCGCTGACCGGATCGAGCGACGCCAGATCATTGACGATGTTCTTGTTGCGGATGTCGAAGTAAGTGAGCGTGCCGGAGATCCGCCCCGCGAGCAGATCGAACTTTGCGCCCACGTCGACGCCCTCGCCCTTGGTCGGAGCGGCGGGCACGGTCGGCACGTTTCGCACGAGCAGGATTTGCGAGCCGGGCACGAACGACTGGGCATACGTCGAAAACAGCGACACGCTCGGCGTCGCCTTGTACAAGAGCCCAAATTGCGGGGTAATTTGGCTTGCCGTAATGGTCCCGGACGTGCCGGCGACGCGATCGGTGAGCTGGTTATCGGTCCAGGTTTGGCGGCAACCGGCGAGCGCGAGTAAGCGGTCGTCGAAGAAACCGAAGGTCGTGCCGCCGTAGACGGCGCGATCGTTGAGCGCGGAATCTTTGTGCGCCCGGCTCTCGGTGAGCGCCGACAGTGGAATGTTGACCACGCGATTCCAGGTGGAGGGATTGTGCAGATCCCAGAGCGGGAGCGGCGATGCCGTTGGGTTCGCGCCGAGCGCCGGATCATTCGGGGCCTGGCCGGCGACGTTGTCGAAGGTGCGGGAAATATACTGTGCGCCAACGAGCAGCCGCATGCTCACGCCGCCGAATCGATATTTGCCGACCGCCTGGCTCTCCACGGTGCTGCCGCGGTTGCGGTAAATCTGACGCCGCAAACGGCGGCCCTGCAAAAACGTGCTGTTGTTCGCCATCCCGAGGTTGCCGCTGAACAGCGCGTCGACCGCGTAATCTTGGTAGGCGTAGGCTGCGCGCAGATCCCAGTGATCGTCAGCTTGCAGATCGACCCAGCCGCTCAGGCTATTTGTGTCACTGTGCCGAAAATCGGCATAGGACATACTGTTCCAGTTGTCGGGCAGACCGGGCACATCCACCCCCGAGAGGTTGGGATCGGCGGCGGTGGGCACGACCCCTGCTTGCGTATCGCGACCCGGCTTTTGCATCACCTGAGGCGATTCGATCTTCTGAAAGTGCTCGTACTTGAGCGACATGCTGAGCCGCTTGCTCGGCTGCGCCAGCAGGGAGGGCGCGATGTCGAGCGAGTGCGCGTCGTACGGGTCCCAGTAGTGCATGTCCTGGTCGTAGGAGGCGGCCAGGCGGTAGTAGAGCCCCTTCTCGATTGGGCCGGTGATGTCGGGTTCGATCCGATATTCGCCGTACGAGCCTACGCGGACCTGCGCTCTGGCCGCAAATTGCGGCTGTGGGTTCTTGGTGATGACATTGACGATGCCGCCTGGTGCCACCTGTCCGTACAGGAACGAGGCCGGCCCCTTCACCACCTCCACCCGGTCGACGTTGGTGAAATCGAAGATCGACGGGCCATGAAAGCCGTCGCGTAGACTCTGGATATTTCCGGGCGTGGAGCTGATCGCAAAACCGCGGATGGCAAGGTTCGCGTTGCCCTCGTTGAAATCGTTGCTGCGGTAGGTCACGCCCGGCGAGTAGCGCGCGACATCGAAGATGTTCACCGGCTTTTGGTCGGCGATGAAGGTCTCGGTGAACGCCTGGATGGCGAACGGCAAATCCCGAGTGGGCGCGTCGAAACGGGAGCCGGACACCGAATTCGACGCGCGGTAGCCGAGATCCAGATTGCTCGAAACGTTGAACGGAGAAACCCGCACGTCCATCAGCTCTTCGAGGCTCATCTCCTCGAGATCCTTGTTCTGGCCGGCTGGCGGGGACGCTGCGCGAGCAGAGCCCGTCCAGGCGGCGCACAACGCCAGCCAAAAAACAGGACCCGCTCTCCTCGCGTTCGACTCGAAGTTCATGGTCACGCGCCCTCAGCGCGCCCTCAGCTAGCTCGGCACGATTGCCAATCGTCCGCCAGGTTACGTGGAAACCAACCCCGGTCAATCGACTTCGCGCGCAGGGCTTCCGCGCGCTTTTTGCGGCCCGCACGCACGCTCGCAACTGGAGTAGATTCGGGCTGATGGAAGTTTGGCAGGTGAGCAATCACCGCACGGTCTCCCTCCGCAAGCGTTGGCGTTTTCAGCTGGGCGACGCGCCGGGCGCCGAGGTTCCGGCATTCGACGACGCCCATTTTCAGTGGCTCGATCTGCCGCACGATTGGAGCATCGCGGGCCCGCGCACGCGCGAGGCGAGTACCGGCACACAGGGCGGCTTTGCAGCGTCGGGCATTGGCTGGTACCGGCGCACGCTCAGCGTGCCTGATGGCTGGATCGGTCAGCGCGTGTGGATCGTGTTCGAGGGCGTGTACATGAATGCGCAAGTCTGGCTGAACGGGCATGCGCTCGGCGTGCAGCACTATGGCTACTCGTCATTTGCCTTCGACCTGACGCCCCACTTGCAGCCCGGTGACGACAATCTGTTGGCCGTGCGGGTCGACAACTCGGCTCAGCCGAATTCACGCTGGTACAGCGGCTCCGGCATCTACCGCGCGGTGCAGCTCGAAGTCGCCGATCCGGTGCGCTTCGAGCCGTTTGGCGTCTCCGTATCCACGATCCGCGCCGATGCCGAAATGGGCATCATCCGCGTGCGGATGCGGGTGAGCAACGACACGGGCCGCAAACGCGAGCTGACCCTGGAGAACCGCGTGCTGGCTCCGGCGCGGGACGGACGAGTGCTGGCTGTGCAGTCGTCGACCGTTGCGCTCGAGGCGCACGAGTCGACCGTCGTCAGCCAGGAGTTGAGCGTTGCACAGCCCGCTCTGTGGTCGCTCGAGGCTCCGTCGCTCTATCGGCTGGTCTCGCGCGTCACCTCGGGGCACGATCTCGCCGATGTAGTCGAGACGAAGTTCGGGCTCTGCACCGTGCGCGTCTCGGCCGAGCGTGGCTTCGAGCTCAATGGTCGGACCATCCGACTGAACGGCGCGAATGTGCACCACGACCACGGCGCGCTCGGTGCCGCCTCGTATCCGTCGCTCGAGCGCCGCCGCGTGCGCTTGCTGAAGGCCGCAGGCTTCAACGCGGTGCGCGCCGCGCACAACCCGCCCGCACCGGCATTTTTGGACGCCTGTGACGAGCTCGGGCTGCTCGTGATCGACGAAGCCTTCGATTGCTGGGAGCGGGGCAAAAACCTCGCCGACTACTCGGCGTACTTCCAAGAATGCTGGCAGCGCGATCTCGACGCGATGATCGCGCGCGATCAGCACCATCCGTCGGTCGTGATGTGGAGCATCGGCAATGAGGTGAAGGAGATCGGGCTGCCGGTGGGCGTGACCTGGGCCAAGGCGCTGGCCGCGCGCGTGCGCGAGCTCGACCCGACGCGGCCGCTTACCTGCGGCTGGAATTTCCCCTGGAACCAAGCCGAGTGGATCGACGTCGATCCGATGTTCGCGACGCTCGACGTCGCGGGCTACAACTACGAACACAAGCGCGCGGCCGAAGATCACGCGCGCGTGCCCGAGCGCGTGATGCTTGCGACCGAATCTTATCCATCCGACACATTCGCCTGCTGGGCGCTGGCGCAAGACGCGCGCTACTTCATCGGCGATTTCGTGTGGACCGGCATCGACTACCTGGGCGAGTCGGGGATTGGGCGCGTGTACGCGCCGGGTGAGGCCGTGCGCCAGCATTGGGAGGGCGAGCACTGGCCGTGGTACGGCGCGTGTTGCGGCGATCTCGACATCACCGGCTTTCGTAAGCCCATCTCCCACTATCGCAACATCGTCTGGGAGCGTGGCGAGACGCTTTATCTGGCAGTGCAGGAACCTCCGTCCGGCGAAGGCGCCTGGCAACCGACGCTCTGGGGCTTGCTGCCGACCCTCGACAGCTGGACTTGGCCCGGTCGCGAGGGCAAACCACTAACGGTCGAGATCTACTCGCGCTACGATTGCGTGCGTCTATTCCTCAACCAGAAGCTGATCGGCGAGAAACCGACCACGCGCGCGCAAGAATTCAAGGCCGTATTCGAGCTGACGTACGAGCCGGGCACGCTGCGCGCAGTGGGCGTCAGCCACGGCACCGAGCTCGAAACCTGCACGCTCGAAACCGCCGGCCCGGCCGTGGGCGTGCGCCTCCGGGCCGAGCCCGAGGCGAGCGAGCGAGAGCCGTGGGAGCCCGCCTTGCTGATCGCCGAGATCGTCGACGCCGCGGGCCGCCTGGTGCCGACCTCGACCGCGCACATTCATTTCAGCGCAGGGGCGGGGGCGAACGTGATCGCGGTGGGCACCGGGGACCTCACCTCGCCGGAACCTTACAGCGCGACATCGCGTCACGCTTGGCGCGGCCGCGCGCTCGTAGCCGTCCAAGCCGAAGCCGGCTCGGACGCCCCGGCGGCCCTCACGATCACTGCCACCGTTCCGGAGCTGAATCACGCTTCGCACACCGTGCGCGTGTGAACCGCCGCGCGGCGAAGGCTAGGGCCTTTATTGCTCCCGTAAACGTGCCCGTGCCCGTGCCCGAAACA
>Ga0068855_100004274_pt1 | contig 17444 bp, 17 predicted proteins | sample KBSCornC52_FD_66592 | JGI IMG/M metagenome (GOLD analysis project Ga0068855, IMG submission 66592) | Corn rhizosphere microbial communities from Kellogg Biological Station, Michigan, USA - KBS Corn C5-2 | ecosystem: Host-associated > Plants > Roots > Rhizosphere > Soil ...
TGGTTCGATTTTCCGCGGACGCTCTGGGTGATGATCCTTCCCGCCGCGACCGTGGCCGCCGGGTTCTGGCTCTGGCGATCGACCGGGCGGCTGCGCAGCGGCGAGGCGGGACACGATGCGAGTCCCTTCATGGCCTCGGCGGCGATCTTCGTGCTCGCCTTCCTCGGCCTCGCCTACAGTCTCTATCCCTACGTCGTGATCGACAAGCTCACGATCTGGGACGCGGCGGCGCATCCCTCGGCGCTCAAGGCGCTGCTTCTGGGCGCGGCGATCGTGCTGCCGTTCATCGCGGGCTACACGATCCTCTCGTACCGGATCTTCCGCGGAAAGGCGAAGGCGGGGCTCTATGACTAGGAGAACTTGCGCTCGATCGTGTTGAGCGGCAACTCGTTGTCCGCTCCAACACGGTTCCCGCTGTCCGCCCTCTCGTGCTGCCGCCTACTTTTCGATCAGTTTCTTCTTGTCCTTCACCTTCGCCCACTCGTCCGCGTCGGCGGGCGCGTCCTTGCGCTCGACGATCGGCTTCCATACCTTCGCGAGCTCGGCGTTGAGCGGGATGAAATCCTTCTGGTCGCCGGGCACGTCGTCTTCGGCGAAGATCGCCTCGACCGGGCACTCGGGAACGCACAGGGTGCAGTCGATGCATTCGTCCGGGTCGATGACCAGCATGTTGGGGCCCTCGCGGAAGCAGTCGACCGGACACACGTCGACGCAATCCGTGTACTTGCACTTCACGCAGGCCTCGGTCACCACGTACGCCATGAAAGGAGCCTTTCGAAACGCGAGGGGAATCGGGGGAAAAGACCGATATTTTAGCAGAGGGCGCGCGGGCTCCGCGCGCTGCGGCTTTGCCAGCGCGCGGGGCTTTGGTCTACGATGATCTCGCCGCCGCCGGTAGAATGCCGCCGTGCGCCGACCTTCGAGGAGGCAGAGTGAGCGACAGGATCATCCACGTCACGGACGACACGTTCGAGCAGGAAGTGCTGCAATCGCAGACCCCGGTTCTGGTGGACTACTGGGCGGAGTGGTGCGGGCCCTGCAAGATGATCGCCCCCGCCCTCGACCAGATCGCCTCCGAGTACGCGGGGCGCCTCAAGGTGGCCAAGCTCAACATCGACGAGAACCAGTCCACGCCGCCAAGGTACGGCATCCGCGGGATTCCCACCTTGATGCTGTTCAAGAACGGGAACCTCGAGGCCACCAAGGTCGGCGCCGTGTCCAAATCCCAGCTCGCCGCCTTCATTGACAGCAATATCTGAAACCGCTACCCTGATCGCGTCCTGGCTGCTCGTTCGAGCAGTCTTCCAAGAAAAAACTCCCGCAGCATCCCCCCGCAGCCAGGCTGACCCGAACTCCCTTTGAGTTGAGTTTCCTCGCGGCCCGTGACGTCTCCCGGGCCCGTTCCCGAACATCACACCAGGCAGGCCCGCGGCATGCACCTATCCGACCTCAAGCTCAAGCACGTCTCCGAGCTCGTGGACATGGCGATCGCCAACGAGCTCGAAGGCGCGAACCGGCTCCGCAAGCAGGAGCTCGTCTTCGCGCTCCTCAAGCACCAGGCGAAGAAAGGCGAAGCGATCTTCGGCGACGGCACCCTCGAGGTGCTGCAGGACGGCTTCGGCTTCCTGCGCTCGCCCGACACCTCGTACCTCGCCGGTCCCGACGACATCTACGTCTCGCCCTCGCAGATCCGGCGCTTCAACCTCCACACCGGCGACTCCATCGTCGGCGAGATCCGCACGCCGAAGGACGGCGAGCGCTACTTCGCCCTCGTGAAGGTGGACACCGTCAACGGCGAGCCGCCCGAGAACGCGAAGACCAAGATCCTCTTCGAGAACCTCACGCCGCTGCATCCGGACGAGGCGATGCGCCTCGAGCGCGACATCAAGGCGGAGGAGAACCTCACCGGCCGCGTGCTCGACATCATCGCCCCCATCGGCAAGGGACAGCGCGGCCTCATCGTCTCGCCGCCCAAGGCCGGCAAGACGGTGCTCATGCAGCACATGGCGCACGCGATCACCGCCAACCATCCCGAGGCGGTCCTCATCGTGCTGCTCATCGACGAGCGCCCCGAGGAAGTGACCGAGATGAGCCGCACGGTGCGCGGCGAGGTGGTCGCCTCCACGTTCGACGAGCCCGCGACGCGCCACGTCCAGGTCGCCGAGATGGTGATCGAGAAGGCGAAGCGGCTGGTGGAGCACAAGAAGGACGTGGTGATCCTGCTCGACTCGATCACGCGCCTCGCACGCGCCTACAACACGGTGGTGCCCGCGTCGGGCAAGGTGCTCACCGGCGGCGTCGACTCCAACGCCCTGCAGCGCCCGAAGCGCTTCTTCGGCGCGGCGAGGAACGTCGAGGAAGGCGGATCGCTCACCATCATCGCGACCGCCCTCATCGACACGGGCTCGCGCATGGACGACGTGATCTACGAGGAATTCAAGGGCACCGGCAACATGGAGATCCACCTGGATCGCCGCATGGCCGAGAAGCGCATCTATCCGTCGCTCAACGTGAACCGCTCGGGCACGCGCCGCGAAGAGCTGCTGATCCCGCCCGACATCCTTCCCAAGGTGTGGATCCTGAGGAAGCTCCTGTTCGGCATGGACGAGCTCGAGGCGACCGAATTCCTGCTCGACAAGTTGCGGGCGACCAAGAACAACGACGAATTCTTCAACAGCATGAAAAAGGGGTAATGGCGGGAACGGTGTTGGAGCGGACGGAATTTCCGGAGGAGCGGGCCGCGACCGACGAAAAACGTCACCCGGATCACCCGCCAGGGGAACCATCCGGCAGGATTCGCGCCAAAAAAGCCAGTCCGCTCAAGGGCCTGGGGAACCGCAAGGGTTTGTAACAAGCCCTTGCTTTGATTCATGTTTTCGCGCATAATCAGCGATTCCCGGGACCGAACCGGCCAAATTCCTCCCACCGTCGGCGCCCCCAACAAGGCGAAAATCATGAAAGAAGGCATCCACCCCAATTACCGCGAGGTCGTTTTCCTCGACACCAGCTGTGACTTCGGATTCGTCACCCGCTCCACGGTCGCGACCAACGAGACCATCAAGTGGAAGGACGGCAAGGAGTATCCCGTCTACAAGATCGAGATCTCGGCCGAATCGCATCCGTTCTACACGGGCAAGCAGAAGATCGTGGATACCGCCGGGCGCGTCGACAAGTTCAAGAAGCGCTACGCGCGCAAAGGCAACTCCGCCAAGGCCGCCGAATAGGCCGCGCCTTGCGAACGCGAAAAGGCAGCCCGAGGGCTGCCTTTTTTGTTGTGCTCGTCCCCTAGAATGTCGGCACCATGATGAAGTCCGGCCACGCCGCCAATCCCGCTGCCGCCGCGGACTACGCGAACGAGACCGACGCCCTCGGCGAGCCGGGTTGGGGCAGGATCGCCTACGACGGCACGCCCACGCGCCTGAAGTCGATCCTCTTCCTCGTCATCTGCGCGACCTGGCTCCTGCCCGGCCTCGTCGGTCACGATCCGTGGAAGGTCGACGAGGCGACGGCATTCGGCGCGGTGATGGAGATGCTTCGCACCGGCGATTGGGTGAACTTCCGCATCGTCGGCGAGCCGTGGATCGGCCAGCCGCCCCTCTACCTCTGGGTGGCGGCGATCCTCGTGAAGCTCTTCGGCTGGGCGATGCCGCTGCACGACGCGGCGCGCCTCGCCTCGGGGGTCTTCATGGCGACGACGCTCGCCTTCCTCTCGCTCACCTGCCACGAGCTGATGGGCGAGCGCGCGGGCCGCGGCGGCGTGATGCTCTTCATCGGCAGCGTCGGGCTCCTCGCGCGCTCGCACGAGATGATCACCGCGCTCGCGGGCCTTTCCGGCGTCGCCGTGGCGCTCTACGGCTTCGCGCTCGCGCCGCGGCGGCCCGTCGCCGGGGGCGCGCTCGCCGGCTGCGGCATGGGCATCGCGTTCCTCGGCAACGGCTTCCTTCCGCTGCCCATGCTGGTGATGACCCTGGGCCTGCTGCCGCTGCTGGCGCCCTTCTGGCGCAATCGCCGCTATGCGCTCACGGTGCTCGCCGCGATCGCCTGCGCCGCGCCGCTCATCGCCGGCTGGCTCCTGCTGCTCCATCGCTCTTCGCCCGCCATGCTGCAGTCGTGGCTCGCGCAGGCGACGCAAACGCACTGGACCGATCCCTCGGCCGACGAGGGGCCGCTCGAGCTGCTCTACTTCGTGCGCATCCTCCCGTGGTACGCGTGGCCCGCGCTTCCGCTCGCCGGGTGGACGATCTGGCGCACGCGCCGCACGATCCTCGCGCGCAAGGCGGTGCTCCTGCCGCTCATCGCCTTCCTCGCGTTCCTCATCGCGACCTCGGTATTCGGCGCACCGCGCGACATCGACGCGCTGCCGCTCCTGCTGCCGCTGGCGATTCTCGGCATCGCGGAGCTCGACAGCCTGCCGCGCGGCGCCGCGGCGGCGTTCGACTGGTTCGGCATGACGACCTTCTTCCTGTTCGCCGCGCTGCTGTGGCTCGCATGGTTCGCCGCCCTCACCGGCAAGCCCGAGTTCGCCGCCGCCCTGATCCGCCGGGAGGTGCCGAACTTCCACTACGCGTTCAACTTCCTCTCCGTCGCCTTCGCGGCGCTGCTCACGCTGATGTGGGCGGTGGTGGTCGCGCGGTCGTTGCGCTCGACGCGGCGCGCGCTCGTGAACTGGACCTCCGGCATCACGATGGTGTGGATGCTCGTGATGACGCTCGGCGTCCCGCTCGTCGACCAGGCGCGCAGCTACCGCGCCGTCGCCTCGCGCCTGGTGGAGAACCTGCCGCCGGATTTCGGTTGCGTCGCGCGCGAGAACGTGGGCGACGCGCAGCGCGCCCTGCTCGATTACTTCGTGAACCTCGACACCATCCCGGTCGAATTCCCCGCCGCGTCCCGCTGCCGCGCCCTGCTGGTGCAGGCGACGCCGCTGCGCGCGCCGAAGGTGCCGCCGGGATGGACCGAGCACTGGCGCGGCTCGCGTCCCGGCGACCGCAACGAGCTATTCGTGCTGTATAGCCGCTGACTTCAAGATCCCGTTCCGGGATCTCGAAGTTTCACATCCAGCAGCTCGATCCAGTGCACCACCGGTAGGCGCGTTCCCGACTCCACCTGCGTGAGGCAGCCGATGTTCGCCGTCGCGATCACCTGCGGCGCGCCCGACTCGAGCGCGCGCACCTTGTCCGCGAGGAGCCGCCGCGAGATCTGCGGCTGCAGCAGCGAGTAGGTTCCCGCCGATCCGCAGCACAAGTGCGCGTCCGGCACCGGCGTGAGGCGAAAGCCCGCGTCGCGCAGGATCGCCTCCACCACGCCCTGGATGCGCAGCCCGTGCTGCAGGCTGCACGGCGACTGGAATGCGACCGCCTCGGGCCCGCCGGCCGCGCGCGGCAGCGACGCGATGCGCTCGCGCTCGGCGGCCACGACCTCGGAGACGTCGCGTGCGAGCGCCGAGATCCGCGCCGCGCGCTCGGCGTACGCCGGATCGCCGCGCAGCAGGTGCCCGTAGTCCTTCACCATCGTGCCGCAGCCGCTCGCGGTGACGACGATCGCCTCGGCGCCCGCCTCCACGTGCGGCCACCACGCATCGATGTTCGCCTTCACGTAGCCGAGCGCGTCGTCCTGGTAGTTCAGGTGGAAGGTCACGGCGCCGCAGCAGCCCGCCTCGGCGATCTCGACGAGCGAGATGCCGAGCCGATCGAGCACGCGCGCGGCCGCCGCGTTGATCGACGGCGCGAGCGAAGGCTGCACGCAGCCCGCCAGCGCGATCATCCGGCGATCGTGGCGTGCCGCCGGCCACGCGCCCGCCTCCCGGCGCGCGGGAATGCGCCGCGCGAGCGGCGCGGGAAGCAGCGGCCTCACGGCGCGTCCGAGCGCCACCGCGGCGCCGAAGAGCGCGCGTGAAGGCAGCGTGCGCGCGAGGAACGCGCGGCGCAGCCGATCCCACGGCGAGCGCGCCACCTTCTTCTCGACGATCGCGCGCCCGATGTCGACGAGCTTGCCGTACTCGACGCCGGACGGGCACGTCGTCTCGCAAGCGCGACAGGTGAGGCAGCGGTCGAGGTGCAGCTGCGTGCGCTGCGTGACCGGCGCGCCCTCGAGCATCTGCTTCATGAGATAGATGCGCCCGCGCGGGCTGTCGAGCTCGTCGCCCAGCAGGTTGTACGTGGGGCACGTGGCGAGGCAGAAGCCGCAGTGCACGCAGCGGCGCAGGATCGAATCCGCTTCTTCGCCCTCGGGCGTCGCGCGGATCCATTCGGCGAGTCGGGTTTGCATCGAATCTAGAAGTCGTACATGCGTCCGGGATTGAGGATGCCCGCGGGATCGAAGGCGGCCTTCAGCCGGCGGTGGATCTTGAGGATCGCGGGCGCGAGCGGATGGAAGACGCCGATCGATTTGTTGCCGCCGCGGAAGAGCGTCGCATGGCCTCCGGCACGCTCGGCCGCGGTGCGGATCGAAATCGGATCGAGGTCGCCGCGGATCCAGCGCACGCCGCCGCCCCATTCCACGAGCTGCGCATGCCCGGACAGCATCGGCGGGGTCGTCTGCGGCACCGAGACGCGCCAGAGAGGCGCGGGCCCGGAGAAGAAATCGAGGCGCTGCTCGCGCAGCCGCATCCAGTAGTCCGCGCCGCTCGCGTCTTCCTCGCCGCCCATCTTCGTCCTGGCCGCCGCCACCGCCGCGGGCGCGCCGGAGATGCGCACGCGCAGCGTCCCGTCCTGCCAAGCGGCGGCCGAGAGCGGCAGCGGCTGCCCCGCCCAGCGATTCGCCTGCTCGGTCGCCGCGGCCTCGCCGAGCGCGAACGCAAGCGTGGTTTCCGCGGCGGGTCGAGGCAGCACCTTGAACGACACTTCGGTGATCACGCCGAGCGTGCCGAGCGCGCCCGCCATGAGCCGCGACACGTCGTAGCCGGCGACGTTCTTGATGACGCGCCCGCCGAACGCGAGCGGCTCGCCCTTGCCGTTCACGATGCGGGCACCGAGGACGAAATCGCGCACCGCTCCCGCATAGGGCCGGCGCGGACCCGAGAGCCCGCTCGCGACCGCGCCGCCGATCGTCGCGCGCCCGCCGCCGGGAGCGCTCGGGGAAGGGCTCGCGAAGTGCGGCGGCTCGAAGGGCAGCATCTGTCGCTCGGCGGCGAGCGCACGCTCGACCTCATCGAGTGGAGTTCCGGCGCGCACGGTGAGGACGAGCTCCTTCGGCTCGTACGCGACGATGCCCGAGCACGCGTGCATCTCGATCGTGTCGTCGCCGCGCGGCGCCCCGCCGTAGAAATCCTTGCTGCCGCCGCCGCGAATGCGCACGGGCTTGCGCTGCGCCGCGCAGTCGCGGATGCGCTCGCAAAGCTCGGCGATGAAGGCGTCGGCCATGGTCAGAAGCGCGGGATGTCGGCGCGCGGGATGCGGCCGCCCTCGACACGCATGCCGCCCAGCTCGGCGCAGCGCCTGAGCGTGGGCACCGCCTTGCCGGGATTGAGGATCCCGTGCGGATCGAACGCAGCCTTCACGGCATGGAACGCGGCGAGCTCCCCGGGCGTGAACTGCACGCACATCTGGGCGAGCTTTTCCAGGCCCACGCCATGCTCGCCGGTGATCGTGCCGCCCACCTCGATGCAAGCCTCGAGGATGCGCCCGCCCATCTCCTCGCCACGCTCGAGGTCGCCCGGCTTGTTGGCGTCGAAGAAGATGCACGGATGGATGTTGCCGTCGCCCGCATGGAACACGTTTCCCACCAGGAGGCCGTATTCCTTCGCGAGCTCGTAGACGCGATCGAGCATGTCGGGCAGGCACCGGCGCGGAATGGTGCCGTCGATGGTGTAGAAGTCGGGAAGCAGGTGGGCGAGCGCGATGAACGCGCCCTTGCGTGCCTTCCACAGCCGCTCGCGTTCCACGGCGTCCTCGGCGACGCGCACCTCTGTGGCGCCGCACCGCTCGAGGATCGCCCGCACGCCGTGCATCGCCTCGAGCGCCTCCTCGGTGCAGCCGTCGACCTCGGCGAGGAGCAGCGCTTCCGCCGCCGACGGAAAGTTCATCGCCATGAAGCGCTCGCACGCCTCGATCACGACGCGGTCCATCATCTCGAGGCCCGCGGGGACGATGCCCGCGCCGATGATCTCGCTCACCGCTTCGGCCGCCTGGCGCACCGAGGGGAACGCGGCGAGCAGCGTCTGCGTCGATTCCGGCAGCGGCACGAGGCGCACCGCGATGCGCGTGATGACGCCGAGGTTGCCCTCGCTGCCCGTGAGGAGCGCGAGGAGGTCGTAGCCCGCCGCGTCGAGGGCGAGGCTTCCCGCCTCGAACGCGTCGCCGTCCGCGTCGACCGCGCGCACCGCGAGCAGGTTGTGGGTGGTAAGGCCGTACTTGAGGCAGTGCACGCCGCCCGAATTCTCCGCGACGTTGCCGCCGATGGAGCACACCGACTGGCTCGACGGATCCGGCGCATAGAAAAGACCGTGCGGCGCCGCCGCTTCCGACACGCGGATGTTGCGCACTCCGGGCTCCACCCACGCCATGCGCGCGAGGCGGTCGACCGCGTCGATGCGGCTCATCTTCGTGAGGACGAGGAGCACGCCGTCGCGGCGCGGGATCGCGCCGCCGGAGATGCCGGTTCCGGCTCCGCGGGAGACGACCGGCACGCCGAGATCGCGGCAGGCGCGCACCACGTCGCGCACCTGGGCCTCGCTCTCGGGCAGCGCCGCGAGCATCGGCGTCTCCCGATGAGAGATGAAGGCATCGGTCTCGAAGGGCTTGAGGCCCTCGTCGTCGGCGACGATCGCGAGCGGCGGGCGCACGGCGCGCAGCCGTTCGAGCACGCGCGAGCGCACCGCGAGCTGCTCCGCGACCCCGCCCTCGAGCGCTTGCGTCGGCGCGGCGTTCATCAGAAGCGCGGCAGGTCCGGGTGCGGCAGCACGCCGCCCTTCACCCGCATCGCCCCGTACTCGGCGCAGCGCGCGAGGAGCGGCACGCCCTTGCCGGGATTGAGCAAGCCGTCCGGATCGAACGCCGCCTTCACCGCGTGGAACTGCTCGATCTCCGCGCGGCCGAACTGCAGGCACATCTGGTTGATCTTCTCGACGCCCACGCCGTGCTCTCCGGTGATCGTGCCGCCGACCGCGATGCAGAGCTCGAGGATGTCGGAAGCGAAGCGCTCGGTCTTCTCGAGCTCGCCCGGCACGTTGGCGTCGTAGAGGATGAGCGGATGGAGGTTGCCGTCGCCCGCGTGGAACACGTTCGCGCAACGCAGGCCGTACTGCGCGGAGAGCTCCTCGATGCGCTTCAACACCGCCGCGAGCGCGCCGCGCGGGATCGAGCCGTCGATGCAGTAATAGTCGGGCGAGATGCGGCCCACGGCGGGGAACGCGGCCTTGCGTCCCGACCAGAAGCGCAGGCGCTCGGCTTCGTTCGCCGAGCAGCGGATGTCGGTCGCGCCGCTCGAGCGCATGACGTCGATCACTTTCGCGATCTGGTGCTCCACTTCCTCGCGCGTGCCGTCGGACTCCGCGAGCAGGATCGCCTCGGCCTGCAGGTCGTAGCCCGCGTGCACGAAATCCTCCACCGCGCGCGTCGCGAGCCGGTCCATCATCTCGAGGCCGGAGGGGACGATGCCCGCCCCGATCACGTTCGCGACCGCCTCGCCCGCGTGCTCCACGTCGGTAAACGAGGCCATGACCACCTGCGCGGCCTCGGGCTTGGCGAGGAGCCTCACCGTCACCTCGAGCGTGACCGCGAGCAGGCCCTCCGAGCCGGTGAGGAGCGCGAGGAGGTCGTAGCCCGGCGCGTCGAGCGCTTCGCTCCCGACGTCGATCGCGTCGCCCTCGATCGTGAGCGCGCGCACCCGCATCACGTTGTGCACCGTGAGCCCGTACTTGAGGCAATGCACGCCGCCCGAGTTCTCCGCGACGTTGCCGCCGATCGAGCATGCGATCTGGCTCGACGGATCGGGCGCGTAGTAGAGCCCGAGGGGCGCCACGTGCTGCGAGATGCGCAGGTTGGTCACGCCGGGCTGCACGCGCGCCTTGCGCCCGAGCGGATCGACCTCGACGATGCGGTTGAATTTCGCGAGCGAGAGCAGGATGCCGTCGGCGAGCGGCAGCGCGCCGCCGGAAAGGCCGGTTCCCGATCCCCGCGCGACCACCGGCATCCGTGCGTCGCGTGCGACCGCGAGCACCGCGGCGACCCCGGCCTCATCGGCCGGAATGACGGCGATGAGCGGCGTCTCGCGATAGGCCGAGAGCCCGTCGCATTCGTAGGGCTTGAGCTCCTCGCGGTCCACGAGCACCGATTCCGCGGGGAGCAAGCGCGCGAGGCGCTCCACCACTTCCGACTGGCGGGACCGACGATCGACGGGGGCTTCGCGTACGGCGCTCACCCTACAATGATACCGTGACCCTGCGCCTTCTCCTCGATGGGCTCGCGATCGTGCTCGTGGTCGCCGGCATCGTCGGCACCGTGCTTCCGGCGATCCCCGGAGCGCTTTTCGTCTTCGCCGGCCTCTTCGTCGCCGCCTGGGCCGACGACTTCGCGCGCGTGGGTTTCGGCGGGCTCTCGATCGTCGCCGCCCTGGGGCTCCTCACGCTGCTGGTGGATCTCGCCGGGTCGGTGCTCGGCGCGAAGCGCGTCGGCGCGAGCCGGCAGGCGCTCGCGGGCGCCGCGATCGGCGCCGTGGTTGGCATCTTCTTCGGGATACCCGGCCTCATCCTCGGGCCATTTGCGGGCGCGGTGCTGGGCGAGCTCCTCGCGCGCGGCGGGCTGGTGCGCGCCGGCAAGGTGGGCCTCGCGACCTCGCTGGGCCTGCTCCTCGCCGCCGTCGCGAAGCTCGTGCTCGCCTTCGCGATGGTCGCCACCTTCCTCGCGTTCTACCTCTACAACTCCTGACAGAGTGGAAAAGGGGTCAGATCCCTTTTCCCGGCGCGAAAAGGGATCTGACCCCTTTTCGCACCTTTCGCAAAGGCGAGAACCAGGGGCCGGCCCCTAGGACATCACCGCGAGCTGCTGGTTGGCGGCCTCCAGGCGCGCGACGAGGGTGTTGAGGAAGCGCTCGTCGAAGAGCCGGCGGCAGGAGAGCGAGGCCGCGCGCAGGTCCTCGGCGCGGATCTTCATCACGATGCACTCGGAGTTCGTGGTGACGGTCGCGGAGCGGTGCGATCCGTTCTTGTCGTGCGCGAGGTACGACATCTCGCCGAAGCAGTCGCCCGCGGTGAGCACCGAGAGCGTGCGCTTGGCGCGCGTGACGCGCACGTAGCCGCCGGCGAGGATGTAGAACGAGTCGCCGTGGTCGCCCTCCTTGATGAGCGAGGTTTCCGGATGGAAGCGCGCCCACTTGCTGATGCGCATGACTTCCCACAGCTCGTTCTCCGGGAACTCGTGGAAGAACGGCAGCGTGCGCAGCAGGTTGAAGCGCTCGGCGTCCGACTGGCCGCGCTTGTCCTCCGACTTCTGGTCCTTCTTCCACGTCTCGGCGAGCGCCTGGCCGAACTCGTCCCACGTGAGGTAGCGCTTCGCGGCATCCTTCGCGATGGCCTTCATCACGATCGCGTCGAGCTCGGGGGCAAGACCGGGTCGCACCTGGCCCGGCGGCTCGGGCTCCGTGTTCACGATCTGGTAGATCACGCTCATCGTGTTCGCGCCCTGGTACGGCAGCTTTCCGGCGAGCAGGTAGTACATCACCACGCCGAGCGCGTAGATGTCCGTGAGCTGCGACGCCTGCGCGCCGCCGGTCACCAGCTCCGGCGCCATGTAGGCGGGCGAGCCCACGTTCATGATCATGGTGCGGTCGGACACGCGGTTGATCGCGGCGCCGAAGTCCGCGATCTTGATGTCGGTGCCCTCGTTGTGCAGGATGTTGCCGGGCTTGATGTCGCGGTGCGTGAGCCCGAGCGCATGCGCGAACGCGAGCGCGCGCACGCATTTGAAGACGATCTCGGCCACCTCGCGCGGATCCAGCAGGCTCCCGGGCTGGCAGAACTTCTCGAGCGTCCCGCCCTCGACGTACTCCATCACGATGTAGCTGTAGTCGTCCTCCACCACGGCGTCGTAGATCTGCACGATGTGCGGGTGGTTGAGCTTGCCGGCGAGCGCCGCCTCGTTGAGGAACATGCCGCGGTAGAACGCGGCGTCGTCGCCTTTCTTGAGCGCGTCCGGGTAGGCGACCTTGATCGCGACCTTGCGCTTCGCGAACGAATCCTCGGCGAGGTACACCTTGCCGGTCGCGCCGCGCCCGAGCTCTTGCACGACGTGGTACTTGCCGATCGACTCGCCGGCCTTCATACGCAGCGGCCGCCGTCCACCTCGAGGCACGCGCCGGTGATGAACGCGGCCTCGTCCGAGGCGAGGAAGAGCGCCGCGTTGGCGATGTCGATGGGCTTGGACATGCGGCCCATCGGGATCGTCGCGACGAACTTCTTGCGGTTCTCGGGCGTGTCCGGCATGCCCATGAACATCTCGAGGAGCCCGGTCTCGCCGATCACCGGGTTGATGACGTTCACGCGGATCTTGTCGGGCCCCAGCTCCGCCGCCATCGAGCGCGAGGTGACGATCGCCGCGCCCTTCGAGCCGTTGTACCAGGTGAGGCCCGGGCGCGGACGCACGCCGGCGGTGGAAGCGATGGTCACGAAGCATCCGCCGCCCGCCTTGCGCAGGTGCGGCACCGCGTGCTTCGCCGTGAGGAAGAGCGACTTCACGTTCACCGCGTAGATGCGGTCGAACTCGTCCTCGCCCACCTCGAGCATCGGGCGGTTGCGGTGCGTGGTTCCCGCGTTGTTCACCACGATGTCCAGCCTGCCGTAGGCGGAGAGCGTCGACTGCACCAGCCGCGCGACGTCCGCGTCCTTCGAGACGTCGGCGAGCTCCACGCGCGCCTCGCCGCCTTTCGCGCGGATCTCGCCCGCCACGCGCTCGGCGCCCTGCGCCACGATATCGTTCACCACGACCTTCGCGCCTTCCTGCGCGTACCGCTTCGCGATCGCCTCGCCGAATCCGGATCCGGCGCCCGTCACGATCGCCACCTTGCCCTGGAGTCGCATTTCTCTCCCGTGTCGGTTCGTTCGAAATTAATGCGGGGCAATTATCCCCGATTTTCTCCGCGCAAATGAAAACGCCGTCCCCGCGAAACGGAGACGGCGTCCCGGCACCACGCGGCCGCGCGGCGCCGGCTCGGGGTGGGAAGCTTTAGAAGAGGCCGCTGATCTTGCCGTCGTCGGACACGTCGATGTTGCACGCCGACGGCACCTTCGGCAGTCCCGGCATGGTCATGATCTCGCCGCAGATCATCACGATGAACTCCGCGCCGGCGGCGAGGCGCACCTCGCGGATGTTCACGACGTGGCCCGACGGCGCGCCGCGCAGCTGCGGATCGGTCGAGAACGAGTACTGGGTCTTCGCCACGCAGATCGGGTAGTGGCCGTAGCCCGACTCCTGGTACTTCTTGATCTGCGCGCGCACCTTGGAATCGGCGGTGATGTCGGAGGCGCCGTAGATCTTGGTGGCGATCGCCTTCATCTTGTCCCAGAGCGAATCGTTGTCGTCGTAGACGAACTTGAAGCCGTTCGGCTCGTCGCACAGGCGCACGACTTCCTTGGCGAGGTCCGTGGCGCCCTTGCCGCCCTGCGCGAAGTGGCGCGCGAGGATCACCTTCGCCTGGTGGTGCGCCATCTTGTCCTGGAGCAGCTTCACTTCGGCATCCGTGTCCTCGGCGCGATGGTTGATCGCCACCACGCACGGCAGGCCGTAGTTGTTGCGGATGTTGTTCACGTGCCGCTCGATGTTGGAGATGCCCTTTCCGAGCGCCTCGAGGTTCTCCTTGCCGAGCTCCTTCACGTCCACGCCGCCGTGGTACTTGAGAGCGCGGATCGTGGCGACCAGCACCACCGCCGAGGGCTTGAGGCCGGCCTTGCGGCACTTGATGTCGATGAACTTCTCGGCGCCCAGGTCCGCGCCGAAGCCCGCTTCCGTGACGACATAGTCGGCGAGCTTCAACGCCGTTTGCGTCGCGAGCACCGAGTTGCAGCCGTGCGCGATGTTGGCGAACGGGCCGCCGTGGATCATCGCGGGCGTGTGCTCGATCGTCTGCACGAGGTTGGGCGCGAGCGCATCCTTCACCAGCGCGGCCATGGCGCCGTGGGCCTTGAGGTCGCGCGCGAGGATCGGCTTCTGGTCGCGCGTGTAGCCGCACACGATCTTGCCGAGCCGCTCCTTCAGGTCCTTGATGCTGGTGGAAAGGCAGAAGATGGCCATCACCTCGGAGGCGACGACGATGTCGAAGCCGTCCTCGCGCGGGAAGCCGTTGGCGGGACCGCCCAACGCCACCACGATCTCGCGCAGCGCGCGGTCGTTCATGTCGAGCACGCGCTTCCACGTGATGCGGCGCTGGTCGAAGCCCAGCTCGTTGCCGTGGTTGATGTGGTTGTCGATCATCGCCGCGAGCAGGTTGTTCGCGAGCTGGATCGCGCCGAAGTCGCCGGTGAAGTGGAGGTTGATGTCCTCCATCGGCACGACCTGGGAGTAGCCGCCGCCCGCGGCGCCGCCCTTCATGCCGAACACGGGGCCGAGGGAAGGCTCGCGCAGGCAGATCATCGCCTTCTTGCCGATCTCGTTGAGCGCGTCGCCGAGGCCCACGGTGGTGGTGGTCTTGCCTTCGCCCGCCGGGGTGGGGCTGATCGCCGTGACCAGGACGAGCTTGCCGTTCGCCTTGCTCTTGAGGGTGTCGATATAGCTGAGCGAGATCTTGGCCTTGTAGCGGCCGAACAGCTCGATCGCCTCGTCGGGGATGCCGAGCTTCTTCGCGATCTCGGCGATGGGCTTCATCTTGGCCGCTTGGGCGATTTCCACGTTGCTGGGCACGGGCTTGGATTTCGCCTCGGAGGCGACGGCGGTAACCATGGGGATCTCCTGGAAAAAGCGATCGGCCGCGGGGAGGACCCCCACCGCCACTCCGAGAGTATAGAAAGCCGGAGAATGGCCGGGCCTTGACTCGGGTCAAGCGTCCCGGACCGCGCCCATGCACCCCCACGAAGCCCTCGTCCGCCGTTTCTATGCCTGCCTCGCCGCCCGCGACCCGGAGGGCGCGGCGGCCTGCTACCACGCCGAGGTGTTCTTTTCCGATCCGCTGTTTCCGCGGCTGCACGGCGCGGCCGCGGCGGACCTCTGGCGCATGCGGCTCGAACCCGGGAAGGCGTGCGACGTGCGCCTGCTCGAAGCGTCCGGCGGCGCCGAGGGCGCCATCGCCCGCTGGACCCTGCACCAGGCCATCCATGGCCGAGCGGTCGTCATCGAGGGCCGCGCGATGTTCGCGTTCCGCGATGGCCGCATCTCGCGCCATTACGACCATTTCTCGCTTTGGCGCTGGATGGCGCAGGCGCTGGGGCCGACGGGCGCGGCGCTCGGATGGTTCGGGCCATTGCGCTGGGGCCTGCGCCAGCGCGCGCGCCGCTCGCTCGAGCGCTTCAGCGCCGGTAGGAATTCATGACCGGCGTGCCGAAGAACTCCCGGACCAGGAAGTCCTCGAGGTACGCGTTGTCCTCGGGGCGTGCGGAGAGGGTCACCACCTTGTCGAGCCGGTGCGATTCCCACAGGAAGTCGCCCGTGTAGTGCGTGCGGATGAGGGCGATCATGCTGCGCACGATCGCGCGGTCGATGTCCTCGCCCGGCTTCGCGTGCACGTCGATCACCTCGCGCCAGCGGCGACGCGTATCCGGCGTCCATCCGTTGAACGCGTACTCCGCGTCGTAGCTTCCCTTTTCCAGGATCTGGAAGATGCCCCCGGTCTGGTCGTCGCCCTTGAGCGTCTGGAGGTTGCGCTCGATCGCGGCCGCACCTTCGTCCTCGACCGGCGCGGGCTTCGCCGCGCCTTCCCGCGCCGCCGCGGAAGCCTCCGAGGCACGGCGCCGCTCGCGGCGTGCGTTGAGCATCGCGAGCATGTCCATCGCGGGCGGCGCGGGTGCGGGCGTGGGCGGCGCCGGCTTCGGCTCCTCCTGCACCGCGACCGGCGGCGCGGCGCGCGGCGTGTGCGGTCGGGCGGCGAGGATGCGCTTGGCGGGAGCCGGTGGGTTGGGCCGGGGACGCGGCACCGGCGCGGGTGGGGGGACTTGCGCTTGCTGCGGCCGCGAGTCCTCGATCGTGACGATGAGCGGCGCCGCGCGCGAGGACATCGGCGGACGCAATTCCGGCTTGCGCGGGGTGAGCGTGAAGACCAGCACATGCGCGAGCACCGAGAGCGCGAGCGCGAGGAAGAAGCGGCGGCGCGCGGCAATCACGTTCGTGCGCGCTGCCGGAGCACCACGACGTTGCCCGCCACGGAGACCGCGATGCCGAGCCCCGTGAAGGCATGCCAGCGGAACCCCTCGAACACCGCGGAGACGCCGAGGGCGACCACGGGCACCATCACGCCGATGTAGCCGGAGCGCGCGACGCCCATGCGGCGGATCAGCGTGAGGTAGCCCGCGAACGCCACGATCGAGCCGAACACGGCGAGGTATGCAAGCGAGAGCCCGTATGGTGCCGTCCACTCGAAGGCGAGGGACTTGCCGCCCGCGGCGGCGATGGCGAGCGAGAAGAGCGCGCCGTAGAGCATCGCCCAGGCCATGCCCTGCCAGAGCGGAACGTGCGCTTCCTGGTTGCGGTGCGCGGCCATGCTTCCCAGCGTGGAAAGGATCACGGCGGCCGCGGTGAATGCGGCGCCGAGCGCCGTGCGCCGGTCTCCCTGCAGGTGTGCGAACTCCGGCCAGAACACGAGCACGACGCCCGCGATCCCGAGGATCGAACCCGCCGTCACCGCTTGCGTCATCGGCGTGCGGAAGACGAGGCGCATGCCGAGCATGCCGAGGAGCGGGCTCGCCGAGTATCCGACGGCGACGAGGCCCGAGACCAGGTTCTGCTCGGCGTAGTACACGGCGATGTAGCTCGCGCTGAACATGAGCATGCCCTGCAGCGCGATCCAGGCGTGCTCGCGCGGCGCGTAGCGCAGCGGCAGCCGCCGGGCGATGCAGTATGCGAAGAGCAGCGACGAGGCGAGCAGGAAGCGCCACGCGACGCTCACCTCGGGCGCGATCGTGCCGAGCTGGAAGGTGATCGCGAGCCAGGTGGAGCCCCAGATCGCCACGCAGGCGACGAAGAGCTGGAGGTTGCTCAAGTTCGTGCCAGCCCGACCTGGTCGAGGATGAACGAATAGGTGAAGGCGAGCTCCTTCAGCGCGTCGTAGCGCCCGGACGCACCGCCGTGGCCCGCCTCCATGATGGTCTTCAACAGCAGCGGCTCGCGATCGGTCTTCAGTGTGCGCAGCTTCGCCACGTACTTGGCGGGCTCCCAGTACATGACCTGGCTGTCGTTGTACGACGTCTCCACGAGCATCGCGGGATGGGGGCCGCGCTTCAGGTTGTCGTAAGGTGAGTACGAGCGCATGTACTCGTAGTATCGCTTCTCGTTGGGGTTGCCCCACTCGAGGTACTCGCCGACGGTGAGCGG
>Ga0068855_100004275_pt1 | contig 17442 bp, 18 predicted proteins | sample KBSCornC52_FD_66592 | JGI IMG/M metagenome (GOLD analysis project Ga0068855, IMG submission 66592) | Corn rhizosphere microbial communities from Kellogg Biological Station, Michigan, USA - KBS Corn C5-2 | ecosystem: Host-associated > Plants > Roots > Rhizosphere > Soil ...
GCCGGTCACGGGCAGCCCGGTCGTGCCGCACAGCGCGCCGCCGGACGAGGACGAGCCACAGGCCGCGGTCAAGCCCGGCGCCACCTGGGTGCGGGGCTATTGGCACTGGGACGGCGTGCGCTACGTCTGGCAACGCGGGCGCTGGGAAACCAACCCCGCAACGACGGCGCACTAGCGCTCCGTCTCGCCGGAGTGCGCGGGCGCGTCAGAGCTCGAGCTTGCGCCCGCTCGGGCTCAAAAAGCGCGGATCCGAGAGACCCATGCGCGCCAAGCGAAAGCTCAGCGCCGCGCGCAGCACGCCGATGCCATACGTCACGCTGCGCCGAAAGCTGATCGACGAGGCTTCCTCGAAGTAGCTGGTTGGGCACGTGACCTCGGCGATCTGAAAGCCGAAGTAGGCCGCTTGCACCAGCATCTGGTTGTCGAACGCGAAATCATTGTCGTTCTCTTCGAGCGGCAGAGTTTCGAGCAGCTTGCGCGAGAACGCGCGATAGCCGGTGTGGTACTCGGAGAGCTTCTGCGAAATGAGCAGATTTTCTGCCGCAGTGAGCACGCGGTTCGATACGTATTTGTAGAGCGGCATGCCGCCTTGCATCGCGCGTCCGCCGAGAATGCGCGAGCCGAGCGCGACGTCGAACAAGCCACTTGCGATGCAATGCGCGAGCGCGGGTACGAGCTTCGGCGTGTACTGATAGTCCGGGTGCACCATCACCACGATTTCCGCGCCGCGCGCGAGGGCCGCGCGGTAACACGTCTTCTGGTTTCCGCCGTAGCCGCGGTTTTGGTCATGCACGATCGTGTGTAAGCCGAGCTGTCGCGCGAGCTCCGCCGTGCCGTCGCCCGAATGGTCGTCGACGACGATGATCTCGTCGACCAACGCCGGCACCTCGGACACCGTGCGCCGGAGCGTCTGCTCGGCGTTGTACGCCGGCATGACGACGACCACCTTTTTTCCGTCGATCATCGGAATTCAGCGGGGGAAGACCGGGCTCAAACAGCTCGCGCGACAGAGCGCTGGCGGGCGCGCCAAGCTCAGCCCGCCGCGCTCACCGGCTCGATTCCGGGCAGCAAATCAGGCCGTAGAAACGAAAACTCGTAGCCGCTCTTCGACTCGTGAAAGGCACGGTAGCCCGCGCGCTCCAGCGCCTCGACCGCGGTCTGCGTGGTCGACAGCGGGACGCCCGAGCGTTGATGATGAAACTCAATCAGGATCTGCGGGATGCGCAGGTCGCTCTCTAAAATATCGCCGAGCACGCCGTATTCCGCGCCCTCGATATCCATCTTGAGCACGGCGATTTGCCGATGCCCGAGCTTTTCCATGATCGTGCGCAGCCGAAATACGGGGGCCTCGATGCTACCCTTACCCACGTCCCCGGAGCTCAGCACTGTGTGCGACACGTGCGTCGCATCTTTGGGCGCGTGGAAGGTGGCCGTGCCGTCGAAATCGGCAATGCCCCAAGGATGAAACACGAAGCGCTCGGGCAGCGTCTGAGTCTTCACCCATTCGATCGACCGGGGCGTCGGATCGAAGGCATGCACGGTCACCGCGCGCGCGTCGATCAACGCTTGGTCGAACGAAATGTCGCAACCGACGCCGAACGAGTACACGACCGACTCCGAGCCCAGGCCGGTCGGACAAACCGAATAGCCTCCGTACTCCGTGCCGAGCGCCAGTTGCTCACAGCGCACGCGCTGAGTCAGGCGCACGCGAGGCCTGCGCAGCGGCTTCAGCAAGCGCTCGATGAATGAAGCCATGAATGGGCGGATCTATCACACCGGGAAGCCTTTGGCGCCCGCATGAAAGCTCGGGAAAACCCGAATTTTCCGGGCGAACGTCGCTGGGCCGGCGGCGAGCGGGGTCAAACCCGGTGAAGAGGCCTGCTTCGATCGGCTTTTCCAGGCAGAATCTGCGTGCGGGCCGAGTCAGTTTGGTCGCAAGAGCGCAATGCCTGAAACCATCAAGCTATTTTCCGACGGCGCGGATCTCCCTTCTCTGCTCGAAGCGGCGAAGGACCGACGCATTTCCGGATTCACCACGAACCCGACCACGATGCGCAAGGCCGGCGTCACCGACTACGTAGCCTTCGCGCACCGAGTTTTGGAGCACATCAAAGATCGGCCGATCTCTTTCGAGGTTTTCGCGGACGACTTCGACGCCATGTCGACGCAAGCCAAGAAGATCGCCGCTTGGGGTTCGAACGTGTACGTCAAGGTGCCGATTGCCACCACGCGCGGCAATTCGTCAGCCGCGCTCGTGAGGGACCTGTCCACGGGGGCTGGCGTACAGCTGAACGTGACCGCGCTCTGTACGCTCGAGCAAGTTCACGAGGCCAGCCAAGCACTGCGCGGCGGTGCACCGTCCATCATTTCCGTGTTTGCAGGGCGTATCGCCGACACCGGCCGCGACCCAATGCCCTTCATGAAGGCCGCTCGCGCCATCATCGATGCTTCAGGCGCGAACGCAGAGTTGCTCTGGGCGAGCCCGCGCGAGCTCTTGAACATCGTCCAGGCCGAGGAAGCTGGCGCCCACATCATCACGGTACCGCCAGAAATGCTGAAGAAAATGGCTCTCTTTGGCAAGAACCTGCTCGAGTACAGCATCGAAACCGTCAAAATGTTTCATTCGGACGCGCAGGCGGCGGGCTACGAATTATGAGTGTCAGCGCATTTACTCGGCAATTCTTGAAGGAAAGCGCAGAGCTGATTCTGGCGCTAGATGGCACCGCCATCGACGCCACAGCCGAAGGCCTCGGCAGCCTGCGGGACCGCGGCGGGCGATTGTTCATTCTCGGTGTCGGCGGGTCTGCCGGACACGCGAGCCACGCCGTCAATGATTTCCGAAAACTTTGCGCGCTCGAGGCGTACACCCCAACCGACAACGTGTCCGAGCTCACCGCTCGCGTGAATGACGACGGCTGGGAGACGAGCTACTCGGAATGGCTGAAAGTATCGCGCTTGTCCGCGGCGGACGGCGTGCTCGTGTTTTCCGTGGGTGGTGGGAACAAACAGCAGAACGTGTCCGTGAACCTGGTGCGCGCGCTCGAGCTCGCTCAGGAAGTGGGCGCGCAAATCTTCGGCATCGTCGGCAAAGACGGCGGCTACACCGCGCAGGTTGCCCACGCCTGCGTGATCATCCCAACTGCTTCGCCGGAGCGCATTACGCCTCACACAGAAGGTTTATGCGCGGTGGTTTGGCACCTGCTCGTCAGCCACCCGGCGTTGAAGCGCGCAGCGACCAAATGGGAATCGATCAAGTGACCTCCAAACTCGCCGCGACACTGCGGCCGGCCTCGTTCGGTCAAGGCCGCGCGCCCAGCGTGGTCGACCGCTTCGGAGTGTGGCTTTCGGCGCGGCAAATCCGCCGCTTCATCCCGTCATTTCAAGGCAAGCACATCGCTGATCTCGGCTGCGGCTTTCAGGCGGCATTCACGCGTAGTGTTCTGGACGAGGTCAGCCGTGCCGTCTTGGTCGACATCGCCGTCGCAGACGACCTGAAAAACCATCCCAAGGTGCAGATCATCCAGGGAGGTCTGCCCGAATCACTCCATGGCTTGCCTGACCACAGCCTGGACGCTGTGCTGATCGTCTCCGTGCTCGAACACCTATGGCAGCCGCTCGATACGCTGAAGGAGATTCGGCGTTTGCTCCGACCCAGTGGCATCTGCCTCGTCAACGTCCCCTCCTGGCGCGGCAAGCGGTATCTCGAGCTCTCGGCGTTTCAACTCGGCCTCTCACCGGCCGCAGAAATGGACGACCACAAAATGTATTATGACCCGCGCGATCTCTGGCCATTGCTCGTGCAGGCGGGTTTTCTGCCCAGCGAGATCCGCTGCTTTTCACACAAACTTGGCTTGAACACGTTCGCGGCCTGCCGCCTCAAGGGATAGCTGTTTTGACCGACGACTGGGAAAGGCATTGGAGCGCCTATGCCGACAGTAACGCGCTGAACCCCGCGCAAGCGTATCGTCGGGAGCTGATCTTTCGTGGGCTCGATTTAGACCACGAAAGCGGCCCGATTCGCCTGCTCGAACTCGGCTGCGGGCAGGGCGAATTGTCGGCGGAGCTCAAACGACGTTATCCCAGGCTCGAATTGGTCGGCCTTGATCTGAGCCAAAAAGGCATCGAGATCGCGCAAGCCAAGGTGCCGAGTGCGGTCTTCTTCCAGCAGGATCTAGCGCAACCCATGCGCATTTCGGAGCGCTATCGCGGCTGGGCAACGCACGCGGTCTGTTCCGAAGTGCTCGAGCACCTGGACGATCCCACGGGCGCTCTCAGGAATGTCCGCTCCCGCCTCGCGCCGGGCGCGCAGTTGGTCATCACCGTTCCAGCAGGTCCAATGTCGGCATTCGACAAACACATCGGGCACCGCGCCCATTTCACACCTGCCCGTTTGCGCCGGATCTTGATCGAGGCAGGGTTCGAGGTTCGGTCGCTAGTCGGCGCTGGTTTCCCGTTTTTCAACTTGTATCGGTTGACCGTCATCGCGCGCGGCCGGCGATTGATTGACGATGCGGGCTGCAAACTACCGGTTTCTGCAAAGGCCGCCATCTGGGCATTCACCCGACTCTTCCGCTTGAACAAGAGCGACACGCTTCGCGGTTGGCAGCTCATGGCCGTGGCGGTCGAACCGACGAGCACGCGCGGCTAGCACCGAACCTGTGCCATCCTCCGCCGCGCGCAGCTCCTCCCGTCGGGGTGCCCCCCGGCCAAAGAGCGGGGTCCTTGAAGAGTGCAGAATTTGTCGAAGAACAGGCGATAGCTCGACAATCACGCCCGAGCCAGCGAGGCGACCACCGAAAGCGCGGACTTCGCCCGCCGTTCGCGGCTAGAATTCGCGGATATTGTTAGCCGATCCTTTCAACAGAACGCACGATGCCTGAATCATCGCCCTCCGAGGTTCGAGCGAACGGCGACCCAAATGAGACCCTCTCGACGGCTGCAACCATGGCCAATTTTGCGACGACCAAGAGCTGGATAGACACGATTGCCGGCACAAAGTTCTTCGTGGTCGGGGGCGCCGGCTTCATTGGCGCGCACTTCGTGGACTATTTGTTGGATCAGGGCGCGGCCGCCGTCACGGTCTATGACAATTTCTCGTCTGGCCGAAAATGGCACCTCGAGCCGCACATCCACGATCCGCGCTTTGCAATCACGCAGGGCAACGTGGAGGACCTACCGAGACTACGAACTGCAATGGACGGCCATCAAGTGGTCATCCACTGCGCGTCGAATCCCGATATTGCCGGAGCGGTGCTCGACCCTGGCATCGACTTCTGGCAGGGCACCGCCCTTACACAATCTGTGGTCGAAGCGATGCGCGTGACCAGCGCCAAGCGCATCCTGTATGCGTCGGGCAGCGGGGTTTATGGAGACTTTGGCGAAAAAGAGCTCCCGGAAGACCAAGGCGGCCTGCTCCCGATCTCCACCTACGGCGCCAGCAAGCTGGCCTGCGAGGCACTCATTGCCAGCTACTCGTTCATGTTTGGGCTGTCCGGCTGTGTGTTCCGCTTCGGCAACGTAGTGGGCCCACGCCAAACTCACGGAGTCGGCTTCGATTTCGCGCGACGTTTGCTGAGCGATCCGAGCAAGCTTCGGATCTTGGGCGACGGGTCACAGCGCAAATCCTACGTGCACATCTCGGATATCATCGCAGCGGTGATGCGCGCACACACTCACGTCGAAACGGCATATGAAGTCTACAACGTGGCAACCGGCGACACGATCACGGTGCGTGAGATCGCGCAGTTGGCCGTCGAGCGCGTCGGTCTCTCGCCGGCAGCGGTGCGCTTCGACTACACGGGCGGTGACCGCGGCTGGAAGGGTGATGTGCCAGTCGTACGCTTGGCCACCGAGCGTATTCGCGGACTCGGTTGGGCTCCCATGTATTCTTCCCGCGAGGCGCTACGCCGGGCCATCGATGCCATGCTGCCAGACATGAAAGCGGGTCGGATGTGAGCGCGGTGGCCCCGCTCGCGGTCGCCGCCTGTGTCGGCGCCGATCCGGAAATCACCCTCCTTCTGCCGGACAAGGACGTGGCCGAGCCCGAGCTGTCCATCGTCGTCCCCGCGCTGAACGAAGAGCTCACGATGGCGGACTTCGTGCGCTGGTGCCACGAAGGCATGCAGAAGGCCGGAGTGCACGGCGAAATTCTGATCGTCGATAGCGGGCAAGATCGCTCCGCCGAGATCGCGCTCGCGAGCGGCGCGCGTGTGCTGAAGACACCAAAGCGCGGCCTCGGGCGAGCGTACCAAGACGCGCTGCCGTACGTGCGCGGCAAGTTCATGCTGCTCGGCGACTGCGACTGCACGTACGACTTTCGCGAGCTCTCGCCATTCGTCGAAGAATTCCGCGCTGGCGCGGAGTTCATCATGGGTTCGCGGTTCCGAGGCTACATCGAGCCCGGAGCCATGCCGCCCTTGCATCGTTACCTGGGCACTCCGGTGACGACCTGGATCCTCAATACGATCTTCGGCGGTCACTTCTCCGACATCCACTGCGGCATGCGCGGCATCAGCAAGGCAGCCTTCGAGCGCATGGATCTGCAGTCACAATCTTGGGAATATGCCTCGGAAATGGTGCTCAAATCGGTGCACATGCGCCTCTGCACCACAGAGGTGCCCATCCGTTTTCTCAAAGATCGCGAGGGACGCCTCAGCCACCATAAACGGTCGGGCTGGTTTTCTCCTTGGCACGCAGCGTGGATCAACTTGCGTGCCATGTTCGTTTACGGCGCGAATTTTTTTCTCTTCAAACCCGGGGTAATTCTGCTCGTGGTTGGCTGCCTGCTGACGTTCCCGCTCTCCTTCGGACCCATCACCATCGGACCGATCATGTTTTCCTTACATTGGATGCTGCTCGGAGTGTCGCTCACGGTGCTCGGCCTGCAGTGCGTGTACATGGGTATTCTGTCGCAAATATTTTTCGACTACGCGGGCGACGTGCGCGCGAAGTGGTTTCGGCGCTTCAGTTACACGCGCACGGTTGCGCTGAGCGCGTTGCTCTTCGTGCTCGGCTTAGCGTTCGGCACGATGCTATCGGTGACGTACTACCGGAATCACTTCACGTTGCCTGCGTCGACCAACAATCTCGGTTTTACGGGTTTACTGCTGATGATAGCCGGCTTCATGACCTTCACATTCACGCTGATTTTGCACTCCACAGCCGTGGCGGTGCGCCGGCGATGACGAGCTCCGTTATTCCCTATTGCGGCGCCGCCGATTGGAGTGGCTCATGATCGTTTCCCGCGCGCCAGTCCGCTTTTCACTCGGTGGTGGAGGCACGGACCTCCCCAGTTACTCGTCCGTGCATGGCGGCTTCCTGGTCGCTGCGGCGATCGACAAGTACATCTACGTGAGCGCCAACCGCCGCTTCTACGATAGCATCCGTCTCGCGTACTCGAAGACCGAGACGGTCGACTCGATCGATCAGATCGATCATCGCATCTTTCGCGAAGCGCTTCGGCTGTCCGGAATCAAACGAGGGATCGAGCTGACCAGCGTCGCCGACGTGCCGTCGAACTCGGGGCTCGGATCATCGAGCACGTTCACGGTCGCGCTATTGAACGCACTGCACACCTATCAACATGAATTCGTCTCGAGCCAGCAGCTCGCGGAAGAGGCGTGCCACATCGAGATCGAGGTACTCAAGCAGCCAATTGGTAAGCAGGACCAATACATTGCGGCGTACGGCGGAATAACGGCGTTCACCTTCAACACCGACGGCAGCGTCGAAGTGGAGCGCGTGCAGATCCCCCCCGAGGTGCGCGACGACCTACAATCGAATTTGCTCATCTTCTATTCAGGAGTCGAACGCGAGGCCGCGTCCGTCCTAGGCCAGCAAGGCCAGAACATTCGCGCTGATCGGAACCAGGCGGTCGAGCGCATGCACCGGATCAAAGAGCTCGGCTACGAAACAAAGCGCATTTTGGAGCAGGGCAACATCGACGCCTACGGTGAGCTCTTGCACGAGCACTGGACGAACAAGAAGAATCTTGCGTCGAACATGTCCGACCCAGCTATCGACGAACACTACGAAGCAGCGCGCAAAGCCGGAGCTCTCGGCGGCAAATTGATGGGCGCGGGCGGCGGAGGCTTTTTCATGTTCTACGCCATGCCCGCCGATAGACGGCGGGTGTACTCCGCGCTGATCGAGCGCGGTCTACGACCGCTCCGGTTTCAGTTCGACAGCGGGGGCGCGTGTATTGGGGCGAATTTTCGGCGTTCTTGAGGGGTACGTTCGTTCAACAAGGGCGCGCTATTTCGAATTACTTTGCCCTCTTGTGAGCTTGGGCAGGTCCACCTCCGCGAGTCCGTACCACTCTGCTGACGTAACCGATCCAAAAAGGGGATCGTTGATGAGCGACCTCACTGCAGGAGCGATCCGATCGGCACGATGTCATTCAACAAGCAAAACGGCGCATTCACGCCCGCGGCATTTGTTTCCAAAAACTCGATAGCTGGTGACGCACCACCGGTGGCACAGCATGACGCCGGGACCAAATTGAGGTTGTTTGTCTCTCCGCTTTCGCTTTTAGTCGCGCACGTCGGTGAAGCCGTCGTGCCATTGGTGACGCTCATCCGTGCGACTAGGGTCGAACCAGGATTGAAAGCGGCAACCTTAGCGTTGTTTCGCCCGAAAACATTGAACTCCGCGAAATTCCAAGCATGGCTCAAGCCGAGCACGCTGTCCGGAGCAGAGGTGGCGACAAGCTGGCCCGTTTCCGCGTTGAATATGGCGAGCGTATCATTGCCGCCCGCCACGGCTGTAGCCGTTAAGGCGAGATTGGCGAGGTTGGTGATCTTTTGGATCTCAAAGGTCCCAATGTGACTGTTGTTAAAGCAACAGCCGCCGAGCTCTGGAACATCAATATGAGTCCACTCTGAGGACGGACACGAGCTTCCGTAACTCAACAACCAACGCTGCGTGTAGACGTAGGATGCGCTGTCATCCAAGGGTGATGGGTTATCGAAGACGAACTGCTGCCAGCACTTGCAATCGGCATGACCGGCACACACGGTGCACGCACCAGTTGTTGCATCACTGCCGAACGTATTCGAGTTGATTTGCAGAGAGAATGCACCTGGCCTGGGGTCATCCTCAAGAAGCACACCACTCACGCTCGGGAAGGATCCCGCCACGGAAGAGATGGAACTCGCTGTTACCGAAGAATCGCCAGAGTGTGCACCGACCGTTTCCGGAGCGACCGTAGCGCCAAAGGTCCTGGAGCGACCGGCCCATGGACGTAAATGCGATGCTGAAGGTGCAGCTCCGCAAGGAACCTCCTCCCAGTTCATGCTCGGATGCGAAGCCCGAAAGCAGCGGTTCTCTGGCAACGGAGCCTTTGACATGACCTTGTGCCACTCACCAATGGCTTGCTTGGGCACTTGCTTCGTCAGAAGAGCAGATGGAACTCCGAGCTCTGCTAGTGGCTCAGCCTGAGTCCCGACGTTTTCGCTTGTGACAACGTCGCCTGATCCGCATCCGATCAGCATGAGCAGCGCGGATAAACTTCCTATCGTTCCGAAAGCGATTTCATATCTCATCGAGATTCACAATTTTCCGGTCGAACCGCTTGGCTCGAAGTCGCAAAAATATTGATGGCGCGAAAAGAGCAAACCGGGTCAGCGCTTAACCGGGCTTCCCAAGGCACGCCCATGTGCCTGCCCGCCTCCTACGACCAATAAACCAATAGCTATCTTCCGCAGACGGCGATTCAGTAGGCCTTCGCGCGACGCATTCCTTTTAAGAGCAGACTAAAGCAGCAAGTGTGCCGACGGAATTTGCGAGCCGGCCTCTTAGATCCCTCGGCTGGAACTTTGCGCGAATTCGCGTCCGGTCCCCATTTTTTGCCACAGGGAACGTCCAACCGAACACTGACAATCGAGGTGTCCGCTGTCCGGTCTTCGCTCGCTATGCCGAGCGGCTCGACGTGAAGAGAGCGCCAATTCCGTGCAGCGCCGCCAATCCAGCCGCCACAGTTTCTTGGCATGGCGCGTGCAGAGGCAGGGGGAGCCTGAATAGGCGACACGTCGGGGCGCAAGTTTACCCGATGCCATGCGCGATTCGCGTATGCGCGGTTGTCACGCGATCTGGCAAGGATTCATTGAGCACGGAGCGAGCATGAGGCACCCCAAATGGTATGATATTGCGAAGCGCGCGGTTGGTGGGTTCGCTCTATTGGTGGGTCTCGGAGCCTGTAGCAGCAGCGGTTCCGATCCGAGCGAGCCCCCAAACGTCTCCGTTCAGTCGGCGGCGATCATCGGCGGCTCGACCGCTGCGACCGACGCTTGGCCGTGGTCGGTGAAGGTGTACTACGGTGGGAAGCTTCGATGCGGCGGCTCATTGATTGCGCCAGAGTGGGTTCTCAGCGTCGGACACTGCTTGAACCAGCAGCCCGCTGGCTACTCCGTTCAACTCAACAATGGGACAATGGTTCCTGCCTCGGCGGTCATGTTCAACCCGAACTTCAGCTATGACGGTCCGCCTACCGGGCATTCTGATGTGGGTCTGATCCGATTAGCCTCGCCGGTCGAGGTCAGCGCAAGCGTGAATTTCATTCGACCCGCCGTCGACGGGGATGACCCAGGAACCAATGCGGTCGCGATCGGGTGGGGGTATACCGATGGCCGGGAGACATCGCTCCCCAATACTCTCCAGCAAGTGACTCTACCGATTGTTTCGAGTACGGCGTGTGGCTCGATAAATCCAGCACGCAGCACCGTCTACCCGGACGAGCTCTGCGCTGGCGACCTCAATGGCACCAAGGGCGTTTGCTATGGCGATAGCGGCAGCGCGCTCATCGTCCAACGAGCTTCCGGAACTTGGGAGCACGTTGGCATGCCATCGGTTGTAGAAAACGATCTGTTCGCACCCTGGCCCGCGCCTATGTATTGCATCTCGTATGCGGTTTTTTCTCGGACCACCGCGATGGTGAATTGGATCCGCCAATACGTCCCGGACCCAGCGTGGCTTCCTGGCTTGGATCTGGTCTCCATGTAAAGCCGCACTGCGGGCAGCCGCATTGTGTGCCGGCGCCGATATCGTCGCGCTCGAGACTAACGCTCGCGCGTGTACGGAGCAAGCGCAGCTGCCAAGCAACCGCGGGCTGTATAAGAGTGTCGCGTCCGCGAAGCATTCCAATACTGCAAACGCCTCACAAACGAAACGGGAAATGCATGAAGACCCTAACAAGACTCTCGCTTACCGCCAGTACGTGCGCGCTGGCACTCTGTGCAAGTTCGCTCGATGCCTCCGCTACTCCGACCTGGAAGACGATCCCTGGCTCCCCCAAGGGGCACGCAGCCGTCGCAGTCGGAACCAACCTTAGCGCGATTGTGTATTTTCTCAATTCGACTTGGCTGCCAATTGGCGGCTGGCAACTCCAGGGCTACGACTTCGAACGCCCTAGTCAAGGGGTCTTCAATATCGATCAGGCGACGACATCTGGTCCCTACCACTTCCAAGGAACGTCGCTGGCAATCGATCAGGGGACGCACCTGTGGCTCATCCTCGCGAATAACACGGTGCAAAGCGTCGACCTGAACTTCTCGGCGCCGGGAACGGCTTGCGAGGGGGGCACGACCTACTTTCGTCAAGAAGGTGGACACAACAACCTTGCTGTGCAGAACACAAGTCAGGGTCCGTTCCCGCCAAGCCGTGGGATCTTCGTGATTGACGGAAACGGCAGGGTCAGAACATGGGTCGAGGACGAGAGTCCTCGCGCGTGCTGGGCTCTCGAGCCTACACTTCCATCTGGCGCCGTCGTCAATGACATCTCCGTAAAACCCAACGGGGGCAACCTGTGGGCTGCTGATGCAAACGGCGCCGTGTTCGTGCTGACCCCAGGGGGCTCGGTAGTGTCAAATGGCCAGATCAGCATAAGCGGCGCAAGTTGGCAGTCACTCGACGGATCGAATGGGCGCGTCAAGTTCCTCGGTGGGAAGTACGCGACCAACACCGCTCTGGCCAACCGGCAAGATGTCGCGGTCGGCTTCGACAACATGTCGGTCTACAACTGGGACGATGTGACGGGCTGGCATTTCGATCCGGATTGGAATCACTGGCAATTCTTGCTGTTCGGCACCTCGCTACTTATCACCACCCCTTCTCCCCACTTTATCGACGAAGTTGCGGTCGGTCTGGAGAACACGATTTGGGCGAAGGTGAACCAGTGATAGCCACAGCACCGAATACCGAGCGCTTGATATCCGCTCGTTCGGTGCGGGCGGCGCAACGGGACTCAAGGGAATGCAAATGAAATCCAAAGCTAAATTTTCGTTCACTGTGGCTGCTTGTGCATTGGCATTTTCTGCCAATGCCTCGGCTGCTGGTACTTGGCAAAATATTCCTGGTCTGCCCAAGGGGCACGCTGCGGTCGCCTCGTCCGTAGCATCGACCTCGACCTCTACAGTGTTCTTCCTCAACAACACTTGGGGCAGCCAGGGCTGGCGGCTACAGAAGTACGATTTTCAACATCCCAGCAGTGGCATCCAAAATGTCGGGACGTGGCAGGGCACGTCGCTCGCGATCGATCAGACCGGGGCTCTCTGGCTGATTTTTCCTGACAATACCGTGCACGAAGCTGACTCGTCCAATTGGTCCGCGCCCCCGAAAGCCTGCGAAGGAGGAACCTTCTTCTTCCGCATGGAGGGAGGCCACAACAACATCGCCGTGCGAAATAGCACGGTGACTAACCCTCCACTCGGTCCACGCAGCGGAATCTTCGTGATTGATGGGAATGGCAGAGTCCGACAGTGGTCGAATCTAGTCGGTTGCTGGGTGCTCGATCCCGCTCTGCCTTCAGGTTTCGTCGCCAACGATATCTCGGTCAAGCCCACCACTGGGAATGTGTGGGCCGCAGACGCGAACGGAGCCGTGTTCGTGCTGAACGGCAGCACCTGGCAGTCATTGGATAATTCGAACGGCCACGTGAAGGCGCTCGGCGGCCGCTTCGACTCCGAAGACGTCGCCGTCGGCTTCAACAACATGGATCTCTACAACTGGAGTGACACGACCGGGTGGACATACGATCCAGATTGGCAGCACTGGCAATTTCTGCAGTTCGGGATGGCGTACGTCAGCGGCTCTCCCACCAAGTTCGTTGATCAAGTCGCGATCGGCTTGGAGAACACCATCTGGGCCAAGGTCCAATAGCCAAGCGCGTCCAGGCGCGGCGCCCTCGGTGCGGAAGCCCGAGTAACGGGGGGCGCCGTCGTATGCTTCGACTGACGGCCGCGGCCAACGCGAGATCGCGAGCTCGCTGTGATCGTGGTGCGAGCTGACCGCTCGAGCCGCGGCTCTCGCCAAGGCTTCTCCAGTACGCGCTGGCGCGCGGCTTCGTGATCGCTCCAAGGCTCCAATGCGCGTGCGGCGAACCAAGGACAACGCACGTGTTGAGCGCAGCGTGCGCGACGACCGCCACGGCGGCGAGCCATTGCGCAACATCGATGCACGCCCCCGTGTGCTCGTCTGGTGCACCGAGGAGTAAGGCGCCCGCCCGCACACGAATACCGGTCGACGCCGCGCGAGCACTTCGCGCCGACGAGAATCGAGCCTCCTCAGGCTCCGACCGCAGCTACGACATCCCGCTCTGGGTTTACCCGCCCACGGGCTCGTTATCCAAACGGGGAAAGTCAGGCAATTGACGTTGCCCCGTGGCGACGTACGCCAGTAGGCGGGTCGAGCCAGGCTCGGAGAAAATGGTCATCTGATTAGCGACAGTAGCAAGCTGAATCTGCACCTGGCTTTGCGCTAACCGGACCGAACCGGAGTCAGGAAGAACCACCTCGACTCGGCAGAACTGATTGCCACACGCGACCACATCAATTTTTGCCTCGTTGAGGCGACCCACGTCGCCTTCTCCTCCGCGCCTAAATACATCCCTCACTTTCGCTTCAAGCGCCCGATCGGGCACGGTTCCACGCAGTACATCGAGGTTAGAGAAATGCGCCTTGAACAGCTGAGTTTGCTGCTCGATCGTCGGCGGAGCGGACGGTGTTTTCGGCTGGTCACTCTCGCTTTTCGACGCTTGCGTTGCTGGCAACACCGTCTCGCGCTCGACACTGCGGCTCAATGCGACAGTGGACTCTTCGTCGAGCGCCAGACGGCGCTGCAGGGACCCGAGTTGCTCTCGCAGTTCAGCAACGCCATCGTTCGTGACGTCCACGTGTTGTTTCTTGGGCCGGTGAGCGTGCTGAGATTCTAACATCCAAAGGCCGCCTGCAGCGAGCCCCATGATACCGAGAGTCGCGATCATCCCAATCCGCATATTCCTGACCCTTTCAAAACAGACGCTCCCTACTTCGAGAGATGAGGCAGAACCGACCTTAGTTCTCGTACCAATCGTAGGACCACAAGAATGGGCCGGTCGTGGAGGTCGGCGCTGCCGGCATGTCGCACGCTATGGCGTAGTAACCCGAAGACGTGCTCGTAATCCCAGGCAGCGAGATGTTGTGCCGACTAAAAGATGTGACCCAGCCCGTTCCACTGACCAGGTTACCGAATAGATCATAAGAATTCATGCCGCATTTGAAGTCGGTACCGCTCGGGCTCGTGTCATTGATATATACGTTCCCTCCGCTCAGCCCCGTCGTCGTCAACGTGTTTCGGCGAGTCATCGGGCAAGTGACGTATTTATGCGAAAGCGTATCCTGATGATAAACTGCGACGGGGTCGTGTTCGATATGGGTCGCTGTTGGACTGGTTTGATCGAACAACTCTTGGCATGCCGCGCCCGTTTGATTCGAATTGGTCGTGGCATCGGCGGGCATGCCTACGGTGGCAATGAACCCGACACATAGCAGCCCACCGACGATGAATCTAGTTCGCTTCATATGGCTCTCCCTGGAACGTGATTGCGCGCTGCAATGTAGCGCGGCCTTACTCATAGCCTGCGGGAAGAAAGACGTGTTAGCCCCAGATGGGTCTTCCTTCAAAGAATTCCGGCTCGAGTCAACCGGCTCGCCATTTCTGCGCGACCGCTCACTTCGAGCTTTTCGTAGACGCGCCCGAGGCTCTTTTTCACCGTGTCTCGTGCAATTCCAAGACTATCGGCGATTTGCAGATTGTTACGACCCAGTGCAGCCAGACGCGCTGCCTGCAGTTCTCTCGGCGTAAGCCGCGAGGAGAGGTTTTCACCTAACCCCGCGAGACGCACGAGCATCACAGAACAGTAACCAGCGATGACGCTGGCAGTGGTGACCGTGCAGTCATCGAACCTCGGCTCAAGCCGCTTACGATACAGATTTATCAGACCGGCCGTAGACCCCTCTGAGCCGTAGAGGGGGAGCGAGAGGTAGTGATAGGCTCCAATGTGTCGGAAGAGACCGAGGTAAACCTCCGAGGTCACCCACGCCGACTGTGAATAAACCGCCCAATTTTGCACTGGAGTGTGCAGCGTTATCACGGCGTCATACACCTGGTCCTGCGCTCGCCACCGGTGTAGCCATTCGCTCATCAGCTGATGGTCAAATCCCGTGCACTGGTATCTTGTCTCCGAGCCAGACCACAATGTGATGCTGGCACCGTGTGCACCAGCTAACCGCGGAAGTTGCTTCAAGACAACGGCCATCAACTCGATTTCCGAGCTGGACCTCGGTAGACACTCAACGAGCGGGCCCAGGCTCCCGCTCGGTGGCCGCTGCGACCCCATCAATTGCATCAACGCGATCTCCTTGGTTCCGGGGTCAAATGCACACAACTGCTTGGTCCCGACGCGCAGCATTGAGTCAAATTTTTCTGAGCGTTTACCCTCGCCTCCCGCTCTACCCGTCAACTCATGACAATTTTGTTCATGGATATCAATTCAAGATCATATGCCTCGGATCGACCCGATCGGGCGACAGTTGCGATAGGGTTGCGGAAGCCACCGCGCTGCTAACTTCCGAGGCCACGCCGACCGGAATCTTGCGCGCGGGAGTTTACGGCGTGGCCGGCAACTCGCGGTGATGTTTTCGAAACGTCATTGTTCAAGACCCTCGAGCACGAGCCGCAACCACGGATGATGGTGACGTCACGATAAGGACCCGTGAGCGGTGAGGAGAAGCTACTCTGCGAACGCACCGGAACCCCCCGTGGAGCACGGACCGTGCCGAGCCAGTACGCGAAGCGATGGTTCGGGATTGAATTCCCGCGGCAGCCGGATGACCACCGATGCGATGACTCAGCGAGACGCCCGCGGTGGAGACCGAACAGCATCGACCGAGGCGTCCGTTGTCCGGTCTCCCCGGCTAGTGCACGCCCAAGGCAATCGGCGCTGGCGAGCCTGACTGAGAGCGCCGATTCAATGGGCTCCACGCCTTCGCCGCTTGGCACGGGGCGTGCTCCTCAGGCCGGCACTGGAATCGAGCCGGTGGGGCGGCCACCTCGAGCGAATTCGGCGCCCCTTCGGCGCCCCACACCTAGCAACGATTCATCGATGAAGGAGCGAGCATGAAGTACCCCTGGCGGTACCGCGCGACGCGCGTGGTGACTGGACTTGCCTTGTTGTTAGCTCTCGACTGCTGCGGAGGCGGAGCGGACCAGAGCGAGTCAACGAACGTCGTCGTCCAGTCCGAAGCGATCATCGGCGGCTCGACCGCTGCCGCAAATGCTTGGCCCTGGTCGGTAAAGATCTACTTCGGTGGCCAGCTCCAATGTGGCGGCTCTTTGATTGCGCCGGAATGGGTCCTCAGCGTCGGGCACTGCCTGAGCCATCAGCCCGGAAGCAGTTACTCTGTGCAGCTCAACACCGGGACGATCGTTCCTGCTTCGACCGTCGTGTTCAATCCAAACTTCGCCTATGACGGTCCGGTCAGTGGGCACTCTGACGTGGGTTTAATCCGCTTGGCGTACCCCGTTGAGATCGGCCCCGACGTGAATTTCATTCGGCCTGCAATCGACGGCGATGACCCAGGCACCAACGCGGTCGCGATCGGCTGGGGGTATACCGATCATTTTCGCAAAGACCTGCCCAGCAATTTGCAGCAGGTGACCCTGCCGATAATTCCCAATGCCAGCTGCAGTGCCGTAAATCCAGCACGGAGCGCCGTCTATCCTGACGAGCTCTGCGCGGGCTACCAAGACGGCAGCAAGGGTGTTTGCTTTGGCGATAGCGGCAGTGCGCTCATGGTCCAACGAGCTTCCGGAACTTGGGAGCACGTCGGTATGCCGTCCGTTGTCGAGAGCATCACAATCTCTATTCTTCCCACCTATTGCATTTCGTACGCCGTCTTCTCCCGGACCGCCGCGATGGCGAATTGGATCCGCCAATACGTCCCAGACCCAGCGTGGTTTCCCGGCTTGGATCTGGTCTCCATGTAGGCCCCACCGGCGACAGCACGGCAAGCCGCATGTTGTGCCGGCGCCGATGCGTGAAGGCGCTCGGCGCCGCTTCGACTCCGAAAACGTCCCCGTCGGCGTCAACAACATGGATCTCTACAACTGGAGTGACACGACCGGGTGGAC
>Ga0068855_100004276_pt1 | contig 17440 bp, 11 predicted proteins | sample KBSCornC52_FD_66592 | JGI IMG/M metagenome (GOLD analysis project Ga0068855, IMG submission 66592) | Corn rhizosphere microbial communities from Kellogg Biological Station, Michigan, USA - KBS Corn C5-2 | ecosystem: Host-associated > Plants > Roots > Rhizosphere > Soil ...
GCGAGCCCGGTCAGCGGGTCGTGCAGGGCCTTCCGGCGCATGTCCTCCTGGATCCGCTTCCGGTCGTCGATGTTGGCGAGCGCCATGAGGAGGCACACGACTCCCGCGTAGCGCACCGGCTGCGCGGACATGAGGAGCCACGAGTGGTGCCCGCCCGCGCTCTTCAGGTGCACCTCGAAATCGTCGACCTTGCCCTCGCGCGAGAGCTGCTCGCCCAGCGCCGCGCGGATCGCGGGGTCGGCGTGGAGGTCCGAGAACGAGCGCTGGACGGCCGTCTCCAGGTCCATGCCGAGCTGCGCCAGCGCCTTGCCGTTCAGGTACAGCAGCCGCTGGTCCGACAGGCGCGCGATGAGGAGCGGCATGGGCGCGGTCTCGATCACGTGCCGCAGCTGCGCCTCGCTCTCGGAGAGGGCGGCCTGCAGCTTCTCGTTCTGGGCGAGGAAGCGGCGCGAGAGGGTGATGCCCGCGATGAGGAGGATCGCCGTGATCACGAGGATCCCGGTGGCGAGGAGCGATTGCGCCGTGCGCTCCATCTCGTCCAGCGTATCCGCGAAGTCCTTCTCGAGCGGGGCGAGCGAGCGCTGGATCCGGTCGATCCGCCGGGCGAACGCCTCCGCGTCCGCGCGCGCGACGGCGCCGCCCGCGTCGTGGAGCGCCCGCGCGATGTCGTTCAGCTCGCGCACCGAAGGGTCGCTGCGCAGCCACACGGTCATCACGTACTCCATGGGACCGAAGCCACGAAGGAGCCGGTAGAGCGAGAGGAGCCCGTCGATGTCGTCCGGGTGGACGCCCCCCGTGGTGAGGCCCCGGCGCACGATCTCGCCGTCCGGCGCGGGCTTCGCGAGCTCGAGGCGCGCGATGCGGTCGCCCTCGATCACGCCGATCGCCCGGCGGTAGGCGTCGTAGTCCTCCTCCGAATGGTCCAGGGCGTAGCGCGTGAGGTGGAAGACGGCGTCCTTCTCCGCCTTGGCCCACGCGCTCTCCGCGGAGACGAAGGCGTGCCCGGCGGAAAGGAGCCGTGCGCTGTACACCGTGAGCCCGAGGAGGAGGATCACGATCCCCACGAAGACCCACACGATCGCGACGGGGCGCGATCGGGCCGCGAAGGAACCCGGTTCGGGAGATGAATCCGTGTCGCCGATCATGACGATGCCGCTCTCCTGATGGTCTTGTCAGCCCGTCGAAGCGTCCGCAAATCCGACATTCAACCCTCGGAGTCGTTCAGGATATGCGATCCGCCCGACGAGCGGCATCCTGCGACCGACGGACGCCGCGGCGCGCGCCGTAAAAAATACTGCCGGTACAATGCGCGATCCGAACGTGCCGCCCGCGCCGAACCGATGAACGTCCTCTCCGTCCGCTCCATCCTCGCCGGGCGCGCCCCCGCCGAGGAGCCCGTGACCGTGCGCGGCTGGGTGCGCACCCGCCGCGATTCGAAGGCGGGACTCTCGTTCGTGCACGTCTCGGACGGCTCGTGCTTCCATCCGGTGCAGGTGGTCGCGCCCGCCGCGCTCGCGAACTACGCCTCGGAGGTGCAGCGCCTCACGGCGGGATGCGCCGTGGAGGCGACCGGGACCATCGTGCCGTCGCCCGCGAAGGGCCAGCCCTTCGAGATGCAGGCGGCGTCCATCCGCGTCGTGGGGTGGGTCGAGGACCCGGACACGTACCCGATCCAGCCCAAGCCGCACACGCTCGAGTTCCTGCGCGAGGTGGCGCACCTGCGGCCGCGCACCAACGTGATCGGCGCCGCCTCGCGCGTGCGCCACACGCTCGCCCGGGCGATCCACCGCTTCTTCGACGAGGACGGCTTCGCGTGGGTGAACACGCCCATCATCACCGCCTCGGACGCGGAGGGCGCGGGCGAGCTCTTCCGCGTCTCCACGCTCGACCTCGCGAACCTCCCGCGCACGCCGGACGGGAAGGTCGACTTCGCGCAGGACTTCTTCGGGCGGGAGGCCTTCCTCACCGTCTCCGGGCAGCTGAACGTCGAGGCGTACTGCATGGCGCTTACGAAGGTCTACACGTTCGGGCCCACCTTCCGCGCCGAGAACTCGAACACGAGCCGCCACCTGGCCGAGTTCTGGATGATCGAGCCGGAGATCGCGTTCGCGGACCTCGCGGACGACGCGACGCTCGCCGAGCGGCTCTTGAAGCACGTCTTCCGCGCGGTCCTCGCGGAGCGCCCGGACGACATGGCGTTCTTCGAGGAGCGGATCGAGAAGGGCGTGATCGCGAAGCTCCAGGCGATCGTGGACACGCCGTTCGTGCGCATGGACTACACCGAGGCGATCGCGGTCCTCGAGCGTTCCAGGCAGAAATTCGAGTTCCCGGTGAAGTGGGGCATGGACCTCCAGAGCGAGCACGAGCGCTTCCTCGCGGAGCAGCACGTGGGGGGCCCCGTGATCCTCGTGAACTACCCGAAGGAGATCAAGGCGTTCTACATGCGCCTGAACGACGACGGGAAGACGGTGGCGGCGATGGACGTCCTCGCCCCGGGCATCGGCGAGATCATCGGGGGCTCGCAGCGCGAGGAGCGCCTGGACGTCCTCGACCGGCGGATCGTGGAGGCGGGCCTGGACCCGGAATCCTACGGCTGGTACCGGGATCTGCGCCGCTACGGCACCGTGCCGCACGCGGGCTTCGGGCTGGGGTTCGAGCGCACGGTCGCCTACGTGACCGGGCTCGCCAACGTCCGGGACGCGATCCCCTTCCCCCGGACGCCGGGGCACGCGCGCTACTGAAGGGGCCGAAGGGCCTTCTCCGGCGCCCCCTTGGTACAATTCGCACCCTGGTTTCCGCATTTCGTCCCATTCGGCTACCCGCCGGGCCGGGGCGCGCCTAACCTCTTGCATCCAAAAGAAAACAAGAGCCCCATGCCCCTCCGGTTCGTGCCTTTGCTCCTGGTCCTCCTGCTTGCCGCGGCCTGCAAGGGTCCCGCCGCGTCCCAGGCGGGCCTCGCCGCGCCGCTCCTCATCGCGCCGGAAGACGTCCACACCATCCAGAACGCGGCCCTGAGCTCCGGGCCCGCCATTACCGGCACCATCCAGCCCGAGCGTAAAGCGGACCTGCGCGCGGAGGTCCCGGCCGTGGTCCTCGCGGTGCTGAAGGAGAACGGGGACGTGGTGAAGAAGGGCGACCTCCTGGTCCGCCTGGACGACACGTCGATCCGCGACGCGCTCTCCTCGTCGGAGGCGGCGCGCCGTGCGGCCGAGCAGGCCTACGAGCAGGCCCAGCGCCAGTTCGAGCGGATGACGACGCTGCGCAAGTCGGGGATGGCCTCGGCGCAGCAGGTGGAGGACGCCGAGATCCGCAGGAACAACACCCAGAGCGACATGGAGGGCGCCCGCGCCCGCGTCGTGAGCGCCCGGCAGCAGATGCAGCGCACCGAGGTGCGCGCGCCCTTCGACGGCGTGGTGAGCGAGCGCAAGGTCTCCGCCGGGGACACGGCGCAGGTGGGCAAGGAGCTCCTCAAGGTGATCGACCCGCGCAGCATGCGCTTCGAGGCGCTCGTCGCCGCGGACCACGTGGGAGAGGTCCACCCGGGCCAGAACGTGAGCTTCCGCGTGAACGGCTACGGCGAGCAGGAATTCGCGGGCCGCGTGCGCCGCGTGAACCCGGCGGCGAACCCGACCACGCGCCAGGTCGAGGTGCTGGTCGATTTCGTGGGCGAGAAGCAACCGCACCTGGCGGGCCTCTACGCCGAGGGCCGCCTCGAGACGAGCACCCGCACGACGCTCACCATCCCCGCGAGCGCGGTGGTGAGGGACGGCGACCGCGCCTCCGCCTTCCGCGTGGCGGGCGGCAAGCTCCAGAAGGTCCCGCTCACGCTGGGCGAGCGCGACCCGCGCACGGGCGAGTTCGCCGTCGCGCAGGGCCTCGCCGAGGGCGACCGGGTGCTCCGCTACCCCACCACGCTCCTGAAGGACGGCCAGCCCGTGCAGGCCTCGGGCCCGTCCGCCGCGGCCGTGGCGTCCACCGCGCCGTCGAAGTGACCGCCCGGGAGCGCGCGTGATCCTCTCCGACTTCAGCATCCGCCGCCCCGTGGCGACCGTGGTGATCATCATCGCGCTCATGTGCCTGGGCCTCATCGCGCTGAAGAAGCTGCGCGTGAACCAGATCCCGGACGTGGAGCAGCCGGTGATGGTGGTGACGATCCCGTATCCGGGCGCTTCCCCGGAGACGGTCGAGCGCGAGATCGTGAACCGCGTGGAAAAGGCGCTCCAGAGCATCCCGCAGGTCTACGAGATCCGGTCGACCTCCTCGGACAGCCAGGCGCAGATCGTCATCATCTTCAATTTCAAGAAGAACATGTCGGACGCGGCGGACGAGATCCGCAACGCCATCGCGACCGTGCGCTACAAGCTGCCCGTGGAGATGCGCGATCCCATCCTCACGCGGATCGACCCTTCCGCGCAGCCGATCATGCAGCTGGCGCTTTCCTCGACCACCCAGAGCCACGCGGAGATCTCGCGCCTCGCCGAGGACGTGATCGCGGACCGCTTCCGCTCGATCGACGGGGTCGCGGTGGTGACCGTCAACGGGTCGCTCAGCCGCGAGCTCTCGGTCCTCCTCCACGCCGAGAAGCTGCGCGAGTACAACGTCTCGGTGGCGGAGGTCGTGGCGGCGCTGCGCGCCCAGAACACCACGGCGCCGGTGGGACGCGTGAAGGGCCCGCTCGACGAGCAGAACATCCGCCTCGTGGGCCGCATCGCATCCCCCGCGGACTTCAACGACATCGTCGTGAAGAGGAGCGGCGACCAGATCGTGCGCCTCGCGCAGGTCGCGACCCCCCAGGACGGCTTCGCCGAGCTCACGGGCTTCAGCGTGCGGAACGGCCATCCGAACGTGGGCCTCTCCATCACCCGCTCGCGCGACGCGAGCACGGTGTCGGTCGCCGCGCGCATCCGGGACATGGTGGGCGAGATCGGGAAGACGCTCCCGCAGGGGACGAAGCTCGAGGTGACGCAGGACGGCGGCAAGGACGCGGAGAACAGCCTCCACAACGTGGTGGACGCGCTCATGTTCGGGGCGCTCCTCACGATCTTCGTGGTGTACGCGTTCCTGAATTCGTGGCGCTCGACGCTCATCACCGCGCTCTCGCTCCCCACCTCGGCGATCGCGGCCTTCATCGCGATCTGGGCCTGCGGCTTCACGCTGAACTTCATGACGCTCCTCGGCCTCTCGCTCGCGATCGGCGTCCTCATCGACGATGCGATCGTCGTGCGGGAGAACATCGTGCGTCACATGGAGCGGGGCGAGGACCGGGTGACCGCGTCGCGCGCGGGGACGGCCGAGATCGGCCTCGCGGTGACCGCGACCACGCTCTCCATCCTCGCGGTCTTCATCCCGGTGGCGTTCATGGGCGGCGGCGCGGGCGAGTGGTTCCGGCCCTTCGCGCTCACGGTCGCGACCTCCGTCCTCGTGAGCCTCTACGTCTCGTTCACGCTGGACCCGATGCTCTCGGCCTACTGGGGCGACCCCGTGGGCTACCGGGACCAGGAGAAGCGCGGCCTGAGGAAGGCGCTCGCCCACTTCAACGACTGGTTCGACCGGCAGGCCGACCGTTACGGGAACGTGATCGCGTGGGCGCTCCACCACCGGCGCTGGATGACCGCGATCGCGGTGGTGACGTTCGCCTGCGCGCTCGTGCTGCAGGCGACCGTCGGCGGCTCCACGTTCCTCCCGCCCTCGGACTACGGCACCATCGCGATCGACGTGCGCACGCCCTCCTCGGCGAGCCTCGAGTACGCGCGGTTGAAGGTCGAGAAGGCGGCGGAGCTCGCGCGCACGATCCCCGAGACCGTCGCCACCAACAGCACCGTCTTCGCGGGCGGCGGGCGCGTCTACGTGGACATCGGCAAGAGCAACAAGCGCCGGCGCGGCCACATCGAGATCGCGGCGGACCTGCGGAAGCTCCTGGCGCGCCTCGTGGGCGCCGAGTACGTGGTGATCGAGGACCTGAACCAGGGCGTGCGGAAGCCCGTGCAGATCCAGTTCACGGGGCCGGACTCGCGGCGCCTCATGGCGATCACGGGCGACTTCATGGACCGCATGAAGGCGATCCCCGGCGCGGTCGACGTGGGACTCTCGGAGCAGGAGCCCAAGGACGAGCTCAAGATCGAGCTGGACCGCGGGCTCGCCAACTCGCTCGGCATCTCGGTCGCGGATGCCGCGCAGTCGCTGCGCGTGGCCTTCGCGGGCGTCGAGGTGGGCGACTGGATCGATCCCACCGGGGAGACCCGCGACGTCTCCGTGCGCCTCGCCCCCGAGGACCGCGTCGACGCCTCGAACATCGAGCACCTCCCGATCGCGGTCACGGGCACGAACATGATGGTGCCGCTCGACCAGATCGCCAACGTGACCATGGGCAAGGGCCCGGCGCAGATCCAGCACCTCGACGGCAAGCGCATGGTCGCGGTCACCGCCAACACCCAGGGCCGCGCCTCCGGCGAAGTGACGGCCGACGCGTTGAAGCTCGCGAAATCCATCGACTTCCCGACCGGCTACGGCATCAAGCTGGGCGGGGCCTCGCGCGACCAGCAGGAGGTCTTCAGCGAGATGTTCACCGCGCTCGTGATGGGCATCGCGCTCATGTACCTGGTGCTCGTGATGCAGTTCGGCTCGTTCACGGCGCCGCTCCCCGTGATGCTCTCGCTCCCGCTCTCGCTGATCGGCGTCGTGGTGGCGCTCCTCCTCACGCACGGGACGTTGAACCTCATGAGCTTCATCGGCATCATCATGCTGATGGGCCTGGTCGCGAAGAACGCGATCCTCCTCCTCGACTGCGCGAGGAAGGAAGAGGCGCAGGGCGTGGCCCGCGAGGACGCGCTCATGCACGCGGGCCGCGTGCGGCTGCGTCCCATCCTCATGACCACGTTCGCGCTGATCGCCGGCATGATGCCGGTCGCGATCGGCGTGGGCGAGGGGGGCGAGTTCTACCGGCCGATGGCGGTCGCGATCATCGGGGGCACGATCACCTCGACCCTCCTCACGCTCCTCGTGGTGCCCACCTTCTACGACTCGATCGAGATCGCGCACGACCGGGCCATCGCCAAGTTCCGCCGCCGGGCGCTGGGCTGGAACCCGCTCGCGGCCTTCGTCGCGACCCTCCTGGAGGCGATCCTCACGCTCCTCCTCGTGCGCTTCGCCTACCGCGCCGTGAAGCGCGCGGTTTTCCGCGGCAGCCGCAGCGCCGCCGCGCCCGCCGCCCCGGCCACCGAAGGCATCCCCGTCCAGACGGGCGACTGAGGGGCCGCCCGCCTTACAATTTCTTACGTTCCGCCTCGTGGAACGGGGGTCCGGAATGGGCGCTCGCGGTATGATCGCTTGTCGCCCTCGCCCCCATGACCCCATCGCGCCCCCAGTCCATCCCCCACCCGCGCCGCAAGTGGCTCGTGGCCGCCGCCATCGCGCTCGTGGTCGCGGGGGCGGTCGGCTGGCGTCTCGCGGGCAAGGGCGGCGAGGCCAAGGGCGCGCGGAAGGCGGGCGGCCCGGTCGTGGTCGTCTCCGCCCTCGCCCAGACCCGCGACGTCCCGGTGCGCCTCACCGCGAACGGCACCGTCACCGCGCTCCAGACCGTCGACGTCCGCTCCCAGATCACGAGCATCGTGAAGGAGGTGCACATTCGCGAGGGCCAGTTCGTGCGCGCGGGCGAGCTCCTCTTCACGCTGGAGTCCGGCACGGAGGCCGCGAACCTCAAGAAGGCGCAGGCCCAGGTCGAGAAGGACCAGGCGGACCTCGCCACCGCGGAGCGCAACCTCGAGCGCCAGCGCGAGCTCTTCCGGCAGAAATTCATCTCCCAGGCCGCGCTCGACACCGTCCAGAACTCGGTGGACACGCTCACGGGCCAGATCGCGATCGACCGCGCGGCGGTGGAGGCCACGCGCGTGGCGTTGGGCTACACGCAGATCCGCGCGCCCTTCGCGGGGCGCACCGGGACGATCAACGTGCGCCCGGGAAGCCTCGTGCAGCCCGGCTCGAACGCGAGCGCGTCGGCCTCTCCCGCCCTCGTGACGATCACCCAGGTCGACCCGATCACCGTCGCCTTCACCCTTCCGGAGAAGGAGCTTCCGGCGCTGCAGCAGGCCCTCGCGGCCGGGCCGGTCTCGGCGGTCGCGGCGCCCCCGGCGGGCGGCAGCTTCACGGGGAAGGTGGTCTTCGTGGACAACGCCGTCGACACCACGACGGGCACGATCAAGGTGAAGGCCGAGTTCGCGAACCCCGGGTCGCGCCTGTGGCCGGGCATGTTCGTGAACGTCCAGATGTCGCCCCGCACGCTCGCGAAGGCGACCGTGGTCCCGACGCAAGCCGTGCAGACGGGGCCCGACGGCCGCTTCGTCTACGTCGTGGGCGCGGACGGGAAGGTGCAGCAGAAGAACGTGAAGCTCGCCTACGTGGACGAGGCGCTCTCGGTCGTGGAGGGCATCGACCCGGGCGCGCGCGTGGTGGTCGAGGGCGCGCAGAACCTGCGGCCGGGAAGCGCGGTCGCGGAGGCGGACCGGTCCGGACCGGGCGCTCCGGAGGAGGCCGCCAAGGCGGAGGGACGCAAGCGCAAGGCCGCCGGGGCGAAGCCCGCCTAGGCGAGGGGTCGGCGTGAACATCTCCGAGCCGTTCATCCGCCGTCCGGTGATGACGGTGCTCCTCTCGGCGGCGGCCGTGGTGGCCGGCATCCTCGCGTACGACGGGATCCCCATCGCCGCGCTCCCGCAGTTCGATACGCCGACGATCCAGGTGACGGCGCGCCTGCCCGGCGCGGGGCCGGAGACGATGGCCTCGTCCGTCGCGACGCCGCTCGAGAAGCAGTTCTCCACGATCTCGAGCCTCGACGTCATCAGCTCGACCTCCACCCAGGGCGAGACGCAGATCACGCTCGAGTTCAACCAGGACCGCAACATCGACGAGGCGGCCGTCGACGTGCAGGCCGCGCTCTTCCGCGCCTCCCGGAACCTCCCGCCGGAGATGACCACGCCGCCCGAGTACCGGAAGGTGAACCCGGGCGAGTTCTCGATCATCTTCGTGACCCTCACCTCGCCCTCGATGGCGCTCTCGGAGCTGGACGCCTACGCGGAGAACCTCATCTCGCCCACGCTCTCGACCCTTCCGGGCGTGGCGCAGATCAGCGTGGCCGGCCAGAAGCGCTTCGCGGTGCGGGTGCAGGCGCGGCCGGACGCGCTCGCCTCCCGGAACCTCACCATGGACGACCTCGCCGCGGCGATCAAGGCGGCGAACGCCAACTCGCCGGTGGGCACGCTCGACGGCCGCCGGCAGACCCTCACCATCCAGGCGAACCGCCAGCTCACCCGCGCGGCGGACTTCCGGCCGATCATCGTCGCGAACCTCCCCAACGGCAGCGTCGTGCGGCTGGAGGACGTGGCGGACGTCGAGGACAGCGTCGAGTCCGTGAAGACCGCGAGCTGGTCGAACGGCGAGCCCTCGATCGCGCTCTTCATCCAGCGACAGCCCGGCGCCAACACCGTGGCCGCCATCGATTCCATCAAGGCCGCGCTCCCGGCGATCCTCGCCCAGATGCCCAAGTCGGTCGACCTCCAGATCCAGCTCGACCGGTCGGTGTCGATCCGCGCGGCGATCCACGACGTGAAGATCACCCTCGGGATCACCGCGGTGCTGGTGGTGCTCGTGATCTACCTCTTCCTGCGCCGCCCGTCGGCCACCATCATTCCCACGCTCTCGCTCCCGATCTCGCTCATCGGGACGCTGGCGCTCATGCGCGCGCTGGGCCTTTCGATCGACAACGTCTCGCTCCTGGGCATCACGCTCGCCGTGGGCCTCGTCGTGGACGACGCGATCGTCATGCTCGAGAACATCGTGCGCCACGTCGAGGCGGGCATGGACCCCTTCGAGGCGGCGATCCGGGGCTCGCAGGAGATGTGGTTCACGATCGTCTCGATCTCGATCTCGCTGGTCGCCGTCTTCATCCCCATCTTCTTCATGCCGGGCGTGGTGGGGGGGCTCTTCCACGAGTTCGCGATCGTGGTCTCCCTCGCGATCCTGGTCTCCGCGGGCGTCTCCCTCACCCTCGTGCCCATGCTCGCGAGCCGCTACATCCGCCACGAGCGCGAGGACGACCCGGTGCTCAAGTGGACCGCGTGGTTCGAGCGCTTCTTCCAGTGGGTGCTGCGGCTCTACACGCGGCTCCTCGACTGGTGCCTCGTGCACCGGCTCGTGGTGCTCGTGGTCGCGGCCGGCACGCTCGCCGCCACGGTCGCGCTGGTGGTCCTCATGCCGAAGGGCTTCTTCCCGACGGAGGACATCGGCCAGATCTCCGTGAACGTCGAGGCGGTCGAGGACATCTCGTTCCCCGCGATGACCGATCTCCTCGAGCGCGTGGACCGCGTGGTGCGCGAGAATCCGGCGGTCGAGTCGTCGCTCACGCGGGCCGACGAGACCAACAACGGCCGCATGTTCGTGAACCTGAAGCCGCGCGGGGAGCGCCCGCCGCTGCAGCAGGTGCTGGAGGACCTGCGGAAGAGCGTCCGCGTCGTGCCGGGCGTGAACGTCTATTTCAACCCCATCCAGAACCTGCGGATCGGCGGGCGCGTGTCGAAGAGCCAGTTCCAGTACGTGATGCGCAGCGTCGAGCCCGGGCAGCTCCTCGAGTACTCGCAGCGGCTCATGGGCCTCATGCGGCCGGACCCGATGTTCCGCGACGTGACGAGCGACGCGCAGCTGAAGGGCCTGCAGGCGGAGCTCCGTATCGACCGCGACAAGGCGAACGCGCTGGGCGTGAACATCCAGGACATCCGCACCGCGCTCTACACCGCGTTCGGCGACCGGCAGGTCTCCACGATCTACACCGCCGTGGATTCCTACCAGGTGATCCTCCAGGCTTCGGACGCGGACAAGCGCGACGAGAGCGCGTTCGCGAAGGTCTTCGTGCGCGGGAAGGGCGGGGCGCTCGTGCCCCTGTCCAGCATCTCCACCGTGGAGCGCACCGTGGGGCCGGTCGCGATCAACCACACGGGGCAGCTGCAGTCGATCACGGTCTCGTTCAACCTCGCGCCCGGGCGCTCGCTCGGGGATGCGGCGAACAAGATCGAGGCGTGGCGGGAGGAGATGCGGATGCCGCCCTCGGTCCTCACGAGCTGGGGCGGGGACGCGGCCGCCTTCCAGGCCTCGCAATCGAGCCAGGTCTGGCTCATCGTGAGCGCGCTCCTCGTGATCTACGTGCTCCTGGGCGTGCTCTACGAGAGCTACATCCACCCGCTCACGATCCTCGCGGGCCTTCCCTCCGCGGCCGTGGGCGCGCTCCTCACGCTCACCCTCTTCGGCCAGGACCTCTCGATCATCGCGACGATCGGGATCCTCATGCTGATCGGCATCGTGAAGAAGAACGCCATCATGATGATCGACTTCGCGCTCGCGGCGCAGCGCGAGCAGGGGATGGCGCCGCAGGAGGCGATCCGGCAGGCGTGCCTGCTGCGCTTCCGGCCGATCCTCATGACCACGTTCGCGGCGATGATGGGCGCCATCCCCATCGCGCTGGGCCTGGGCACCGGCGCGGAGCTTCGCCAGCCGCTGGGCCTCGCGGTCGTGGGCGGCCTCGCCTTCTCGCAGGTGATCACGCTCTTCATCACCCCGGTGATCTACCTCTACCTCGACCGCTACTCCGGCAAGGGCCCCGTCACGCGCCCCATCGGGGAGCCCGCGGCGGTTCCCGCGGGAGAGTAGGGTGGCGCCGCGCGTCGTGGCCGAGGAGTACTGGGCGGACAAGAAGGGGGTGCGCCTCTGGGTGTACAGGAAGCGCGCGGAGGGCGTGGCGCCGCGCGGGCGGCTCTTCTGCGTGCACGGCTCGTCCTACTCCGGCAAGACGATGTTCGACCTGCAGGTGCCGGGCCGCGAGGGCTACTCGCTCATGGACCATTTCGCGCGCCGCGGCTACGACGTGTGGACCATGGACCACGAAGGCTACGGGCACTCGGACCGCACGGCCTCCAGCTCGGACATCCAGGCGGGCGTGGACGACCTCGCGGCGGCCATGGCCGTGGTGGAGAAGGCCGGGGTCGAGCCGCGCTTCGCGTTCTTCGGGCAGTCGTCCGGGGCGCTGCGCGCCGCGCGCTTCGCGAACCAGCATCCGCGCCACGTCGAGAAGCTCGCCCTCGACGCCTTCGTCTGGACCGGGAAGGACGCGCCCACCCTCGCCCAGCGCGCGAAGAAGCTCACCGAGTACCGTGCGAGCAACCGCCGGCTGGTGAGCGCGGAGTTCTACCGGAACGTCTTCACGCGCGACCACTCCGGCGCCGCGGAGCCCATGCTGGGCGACATCGTCGCGGCCGAGGAGCTCCGCTACGGCGATTCGGTGCCCACCGGGACCTACGTCGACATGGTGACGAAGCTCCCGCTCGTGGATCCGGAGAAGATCGCGTGCCCCGTGCTCATCATCCGGGCCGAGCACGACGGCATCGCGACGGACGAGGACGTGCTCGCGTTCTGGTCGCGCCTCCCGCACCCGGACAAGGCACTCGTGAAGATCGGCGGCATGGCGCACACCGCCTTCCTGGGCGTGAACCGCGCGCGCTTCCACCATGCGCTCGAGGGCTTCCTCGAGATGCCCGCGCGCGTGGACCTCGCGGGCGGCGCCGGCCACGGCGGCGCGGAAGGCTGATCAGTCCCTCTCGGCCTCGAGCTTCGGGCGCGGGTCTTCCCGAGGTTCCATCACTTGCGCATGGCTTTCCTCCGGCGGCGATTGAATTTTCCGCGGGGCGGAAAGTCGAATGGAGCTTCCCCCATCTTAGCGGAACCCCCATGGTCCCCGATCCCGCCCGCATCGCGCCGCTCGTGCGCCAGCTCCTGGTCGAGCTGGGCGAGGACCCGGACCGCGAAGGCCTCCTGCGCACGCCCGAGCGGGTGGCGAAGGCCCTCGCTTTCCTCACCCACGGCTACCGGAGCGATCTCAAGGCCGTCATCAACGACGCGCTCTTCACGCAGGACACGGGGAGCATGGTGATCGTGAAGGACATCGAGGTCTACAGCCTGTGCGAGCACCACATGCTGCCCTTCTTCGGCCGCTGCCACGTGGGCTACATCCCCAACGGGAAGGTCTTCGGCGTGAGCAAGCTCGCGCGGCTGGTGGACATGTACGCGCGCCGCCTGCAGCTCCAGGAGCGCCTCACGGAGCAGATCTCGCGGGTGATCATGGAGGAGGTCGGCGCGAAGGGGGTGGGCGTCATGATCGAGGCGAAGCATTTGTGCATGATGATGCGCGGCGTGGAGAAGCAGAATTCCGTGATGGTCACCTCGTCCGTCCTCGGCGTCTTCCGCGACCAGCTCGCGACGCGGGAGGAGTTCCTGACCCTGGTGGGACGCCGCACGTGAGCGGCCCGCTCGCGGGGCAGGCCGCGCTCGTCACCGGCGGCGACAGCGGCATCGGCGCGGAGGTCTGCCGCGTGCTCGCCGCGGCGGGCGCGATCGTGGGCATCAACTATCTCGGGGACGCGTCCGCGGCGGATGCGATGAGGGTCGAGATCGGCCGCGCGGGCGGGCGCGCGATCCCCGTGAAGGCGGACGTGTCGGACGAGGCCGCCGTCACGGCGATGTTCGAGCGCTTCGTGGCGCAAGCCGGCCGCGTCGACGTCGTGGTCGCGAACGCCGGCATCCAGATCGACGCCGCCGCGACCGAGATGACCGCCGCCGCCTGGCGCCGCGTGCTCGACGTGAACCTCACGGGGCAGTTCTTCTGCGCGCGCGAGGGCATCCGCCGCTTCCGCGTGCAGCCGCCGCTCGCCGCCTCGCGCGCCCGGGGGAAGATCGTGTGCATGAGCTCGGTGCACGAGGTGATCCCGTGGGCCGGCCACGTGAACTACGCGGCGTCCAAGGGCGGCGTCATGCTCATGATGAAGTCCCTCGCGCAGGAAGTGGCCCGCGACGGGATCCGCGTGAACGCCATCGCGCCCGGCGCGATCGCGACCCCCATCAACCGGCCCGCGTGGGAGACGCCGGAAGCGCGCGCGCGGCTCGTGAAGCTGATCCCGTACGGCCGCGTGGGCGAGCCGCTCGACGTCGCGAAGGCGGTGCTGTGGCTCGCGTCCGACGAGTCGGACTACGTGACGGGGACCACGCTCTTCGTGGACGGCGGCATGACGCTCTACCCGGGATTCGTGGACAACGGCTAGGCGCCGGGATTGGTACACTCGCGGGCATGGTCCTCCTCGGCATGCTCGATTCTCCCTACGTGCGGCGCGTCGCGATCTGCCTGAAGCTCATGGGCGTCGCGTTCGAGCACCGTCCGCTTTCCGTCTTCCGCACCTACGACGAGTTCCGCAAGGTGAACCCGGTCGTGAAGGCGCCGTCCCTCGTCTGCGACGACGGCACCGTGCTCATGGATTCCACGCTGATCCTCGACCACGTCGAGACGCTGGTCGATCCGGCGCGGCGGCTCATGCCCGCGGACGTGGCCGGGCGGCGTGAGGCCCTGCGCCTCGTGGGGCTCGCGATGGCGGCGTGCGAGAAGTGCGTGCAGATCTTCTACGAGCGCAGCACCCGGCCCCCCGAGAAGCGCCACGAGCCGTGGGTCGCGCGCGTGGTCGAGCAGGCGAATGCCGCCTTCCGCGAGTTGGAGCCCGCGGCGGGCCGCGCGAATCCCTGGCTGCAGGGCGAGCGCTTCAACGCGGCCGATGTCGCGGTGGCCTGCGCGTGGCGCTTCAGCCAGCACTACGACGCGGCGGAGGTCCCGGCGGCCGATTACCCGGCGCTCGTCGCCTATTCGCGCCGCGCCGAGGCGCTGCCGGAATTCGCCTCGACGCCGCTCGACTGACCTTCAGCCGTCGCGCCAGATCGCGGCCTCGCTGAAGCCCAGCGCGGCGAAGTCCTCCGCGCGAAGCGCCGCATCTCCCACGCAGTAGAACTCGTCGAGCTGCGGCGGCGCGACTGCCGTCCCGGCGAGCATGGCGTGCACCTGCCCGCGATGGTGGATCTGGTGCTGGAAGAGGTGCGCGAGGATCCGCCGCGCCGGATCGCGCGCGATCCCCCGAGGGCGCCGAATCGCGACTTCGGTGCCCACGTCCTCGTCCCGCAGCGCCTCGCAAAGCGCCACGAGCCGGCGATCCGTGGCGCGCTGCCGGGCGCCGAGCTCCGCGCACCCCTCGAAGGGCTCCTCGGGACGGAAGAAGGCCCCCGGGTCCTCGTGCGGCCCGCGTCCCGAGAGGGCGCGCTCGAGCGCGTCCACGTAGAACCAGTCGACCGTGAGGATGTGGTTGAGGGTCGCCTTGATCGATGGGAAGAAGCTCGTGCGCGGCGCGACGAACTCCGCCTGCGAGAGGCGGCCGCACGCTTCCAGGAGCCGGTGGTTCGCCCAGGCGTTGTTGTAGGCCTCGGTGGCGAAGTGGTGCGCGAGGGAGGGCGGCGAGGACATGCCCTATAGTAAAGTGCCCATCCCGGAACGCAACCGTCGCGCCTTGCCGCTCTCCGCCTTCCTCTCGCTCGACGACTTCGAGCGCGCCGCCCGCCGGCGCCTTCCGCGCCCGGTCTTCGCGTACGTGTCCGGCGCGGTCGAGACCAACGCCGCGTGGCGCGACAACCGCGCGGCCTTCGACGCGTGGGGGTTCGTCCCGCGGATCCTCGTGGACGTCTCGAAGCGCACGGCGAAGGCGACGCTCCTCGGCCGCGAGTACGCGCAGCCCTTCGGCATCGCGCCCATGGGCATCGCGGCGCTCTCGGCGTATCGCGGCGACATCGTGCTCGCGCGCGGGGCGGCGGCCGAGGCGATCCCGTTCGCGATGAGCGGCTCGTCGCTGATCCGGCTGGAGGAAGTGGCGAAGGCCAACCCGGACGCCTGGTTCCAGGCCTACCTCCCGGGCGAGGAGCGCCGGTTCGCGCCGCTCATCGACCGGGTCGCCGCCGCGGGATTCGGGACGCTCGTGGTGACCGTGGACGTGGCGGTGCTCTCCAACCGCGAGAACAACATCCGTGCGGGCTTCTCCACGCCGCTCCGGCCGACGCTGCGCCTCGCGTGGGACGGCATCACGCACCCGCGCTGGCTCTTCGGGAACGCGCTCCGGACGCTCGCGCGGCACGGCATGCCGCACTTCGAGAACTCCTTCGCCGAGCGCGGCGCGCCGATCCTCGCGCGGAACGTCGAGCGCGACTTCGGCCGGCGCGACCACCTGCACTGGGGCCACCTCGAGAAGATCCGCCGGCAGTGGCGCGGGAAGCTCGTGGTGAAGGGCATCGTCCACGAAGGCGATGCGCGGATCGCGCGGGAGAGCGGGGTCGACGGCATCGTCGTTTCCAACCACGGCGGGCGCCAGCTGGACGGGACCGTCTCGGCGCTGCGTGTGCTGCCCGCGATCGCCGCGGCGAAGGGCGCCATGGCCGTGATGGTCGACGGCGGCGTCCGGCGGGGCACCGACGTGCTGAAGGCGCTCTGCCTGGGCGCGGACTTCGTGTGGGTGGGAAGGCCGTTCAACTACGCCGCGGCGGTCGCGGGGGAAGCGGGCGTGCGCCACGCCGCGCGGATCCTCGCGGGCGAGATCCACCGCAACATGGCCCTCCTCGGCGTGAATTCCCTCTCCGAGCTGGGCCCGGAGCGCGTGACCCGGCTCTAGGCGCTCGCGAGGCCCGCGGCCTCGGCGATGATCGCGTACGAGCGGAGCCGCGCCGCCCGGTCCCACGTCTCGGAGACGACGATGAGCTCGTCGGCCTGGGTGGCGTCGATCACCTGCTGGAGACCCTCGGCGACGCGCTCGCGGCCGCCCACCACCATGAGCGCCATGCGCTCGGCGATCGCGAGCTCCTCGCCGCGGGTCCACAGGCCCTGCATGCTCTCGACCGGCGGCTGGAGGCCCGCGCGCTCGCCGCGGATGATGCCGAGGGTCCGCAGGTACATGCTGGTCGCGAGGCGCTCGGCTTCGGTGTCGCTCTGCGCCGCGACCACCGGCACGCCGACCATGACGCGCGGCGCCGCGAGCGCGCGCGACGGCTGGAACTCCGCGCGGTAGATCTCGATCGCCTCGAGGAGGTCGCCGGGCGCGAAGTGCGACGCGAAGGCGTACGGCCGGCCGATCTTCGCGGCGAGGTGCGCGCTGTAGAGGCTCGACCCCAGGATCCACACCGGCACGTCGAGTCCGGCGCCGGGAATCGCCTTCACGGCCTGCCCGGGTGCGGGGGGCGCCAGGAAGGAGAGGAGCTCCGCCACGTTCGCGTCGAAATCCGCACCCGTGGAATGCCGGCGGAGCGCCCGCATCGTGAGCGGATCCGTGCCCGGCGCGCGGCCGAGGCCCAGGTCGATGCGGCCCGGATAGATCGACTCGAGCGTGCCCACCTGCTCCGCCACCACGATGGGCGCGTGGTTGGGCAGCATGATGCCGCCGGAGCCCACGCGGATCCGCTCCGTGTTCCCGGCGATGTAGCCCATGAGCACCACGGTCGCGCTGCTCGCGATCCCCTCGAGGTTGTGGTGCTCCGCGATCCAGTAGCGCGCGTAGCC
>Ga0068855_100004278_pt1 | contig 17438 bp, 11 predicted proteins | sample KBSCornC52_FD_66592 | JGI IMG/M metagenome (GOLD analysis project Ga0068855, IMG submission 66592) | Corn rhizosphere microbial communities from Kellogg Biological Station, Michigan, USA - KBS Corn C5-2 | ecosystem: Host-associated > Plants > Roots > Rhizosphere > Soil ...
CCGCCATATTATTTTCAAATCATGACGCAGAAAGCAATAAAACCGAAGGAACAATTTCATTTGTAAGCGGTAACCGGTTGAAAATCAGCCTGCGAACCGATGAATTGCCCGACTGGGCGAGAGATGGAAAACTGGGTATCGACCTGCTGTTCGACGAAAACAGCTACGATGAAATGCGAAATGCGCTTAAACAGGCCTCCATTCTGGCCGAAAAACCCGCCGAAGGAAAGCTGATAAGAATCCTTACAGGCGCTTCGGAAAAGGGACCGCAGTTCAACCCTTCCAGTTCGCCCGCAACTGTGTCGCGACTTAACGCTTCACAACAAATAGCGGTAAACAAAATACTGAGTGCCAATGATCTGTCTATTGTTCATGGTCCGCCGGGAACAGGAAAGACCACTACCCTTGTTCAGGCTATAAAGGGAATGATAAGTCAAAATCAGCAACAGATACTGGTAGTGGCGCCCAGCAATACAGCCGTTGACCTGTTAAGCGAAAAGCTAAGCGACGAAGGATTGAATGTATTGCGCATTGGTAATCCGGCCAGGGTATCAGAGCGGTTATTATCGCTCACCCTTGATTATAAAATGGCTGAACACAGCCATATGAAAGAGATTAAAAGACTGAAAAAGCAGGCGTCGGCATATCTGGACATGGCCCATAAATACAAACGCCATTTCGGTAAAGCCGAACGCGACCAGCGAAAAGCCTTATTTGCTGAGGCGCGCAATATTATGAAGGAAGTTGATAATTCAGAACAATACATTATCGACGACCTTGTTGGCAAAGCACAGGTGATTACTGCTACGCTGGTGGGCGCCAATCATTATACCATCCGCAACCAGAAATTTGCAACGGTAGTGATCGACGAGGCGGGTCAGGCTCTTGAACCGGCCTGCTGGATACCCATCTTAAAAGCACAGAAAGTGATCCTGGCAGGTGATCATTGCCAGTTGCCGCCAACTGTAAAAAGTAACGAAGCCGCCCAAAACGGGCTCAGCACTACCCTGCTTGAAAAATGTGTTGCCTTATATCCCGAGGCAGTTGTATTACTGGAAGAACAATACCGTATGCATGAAATGATCATGGGATATTCATCGGTTGCTTTTTATGGCGATAAGTTAAAGGCCCATGATTCGGTAGCCCGCCATGTTCTGTTTTCAGAAGATAATCCGCTGGTATTTGTAGATACCGCCGGTTGTGGTTTTGATGAAAAGACTGAACGCACGAGCACTTATAATCCTGAAGAAGCAGCATTTTTATTCAAACACTTAACGCAGCTGGTATCAGCGCTGGATGATCATTATCAGCCGCATAATTTTCCCAGTATAGCTATTATATCGCCTTATAAACAACAGATCGATACGCTGAAAGAACAATTCATGAGCAGCGCTGCCCTGCAGGCATACGAACATAAAATAGCCATCAATACGATTGACAGTTTTCAGGGACAGGAGCGCGATATCGTGTACATTAGTATGACACGCAGCAACCCCGAAAGTAAAATTGGCTTTTTATCAGATATCCGCCGCATGAACGTAGCAATGACACGCGCCCGCAAAAAGCTGGTGGTTATTGGCGACAGCGCCACCCTATCGCAATTTCCTTTTTATGCTGATTTTATATCGTGGACGCAGGACAAAAATGCCTATCAGAGTGCCTGGGAGTTTGCTGACTAGGCTACCGCCCATTGTCAACTGCCTCACTATCCCAGTAACGCCTGGCCTGCATAGTATACAGTTCAAAGTATTTGCCGCTGAGCTGCATCAATTCTTTATGCGACCCGTATTCAATGATCGTTCCTTTCTCCAGCAGAATGATCTTATCAGCGTTTTTAACGGTGCTGAATCTATGGGTAATAAGAATAACCGTTTTACCCTCCATATTCTTTTCAAGGGTATTGAAGATCTTTTCTTCAGTTACTGCATCGATGGAAGCCGTTGGCTCATCCAAAATGGTTACTGCGGCATTGCGGTAAAACATGCGTGCTACAGCTAAACGCTGATGTTGGCCTTTTGACAGATCAATACCACCGGCAAACTCTTTCCATATAAGCTGATCATAATCTTTTATAAATTCATCGGCGCCCGAATACTGTGCCGCCCGTATTATGTTTTCTTCTTTATTTTTCCCATTGCCATTGACATCATCAATTCTACCTACGCCAATCGATTCACGAATGGTTAAATTATATACCGGAAAATCCTGAAATAAAATGCCGAGAGCATTCTGCCAGTCTTCGAGCTTAACATCTTTCAGATTGATACCATTAATAAAAATGTTGCCTTCTGTGGGATCGTAAATTCGGCAAAGCAGTTTTATAAGCGTCGTTTTGCCGGAACCGTTTACACCCACAATAGCCACTTTTTCTCCGGGTTTTATAGAAAAAGACAAATGTTGCAATACATAGGGATTGTCAACATCTTCTCCCGGATAACGAAACGATACATCATCGAACTCAATCAATGGCGGTTCGGTAAAACTAACCCGCACTGCATCGGGTTTAGACCTTATTTTAGGCTGCATATCAAATAACTCAAACCAGCGTGAAGCATAACGGGACGCTTCTTCGGCAACCGAAATCGATTCAAGATATCCGTTCACTGTCTGATAAAACCGCGTGTAGGTTGTAAACGCCAGCAATAAGGCGCCTACAGCAATGCGACCGGCAATAGCTTCACGCGTCATCAGTGCAATGGCTGCAAACAGAAACACCAGGTACCACAGGCTCAGGATACTATACGATATGGCTTTTTTTCTTTCAGCCACAATGATCTTATTATTAAAATCCGTCTTTTTATCCCTGATCTCATTTTTCAACCATCCCTGTAGCTTGAGTAAAATAACGTCAATCGCTTTTTGTAATTCTTCAAAATGCGATATACGGTTATTAATAACGCGGTGATCGTTTACAGAAAGATAGCGGATGCGAAAAACCTCCATACTATATTTCTTATAAAAAAAGTAGATAGGGGCTGCGGCCACCACAGAAAATACTACGAGCCATTTATTAAGCGACCAAAGAATACCAATAGAAGTGATCATGCCTGCAAAATTGCTGGCCGAATTAAAAAAGAAATCCTGCAGATTCAATACACTGCTGCTGCCCCACTCCTGCGCACTGCGTAATAAATTCTGATAGGAACTGCTTTCGATAGTACCAATATCCAGACTTCCCTGCCGTTCAATTTTATACAGATCTAGCTGTATACTTTGCTGCATACGGAAGATCATGCGGTAATGATTGCCGATATTGCCGGTGATCAGGGGTACCAGGAACGACAAACCAAGCACTATAGACGACCATACCAGCTGACGGGTGCTGCTAACGCCCTGGCGTAGTTTGATAATTTCATCTACAATAGAAGAAAAACTCGTAAACTGAAGATATACAACAGACCCCTGGAAAATATAAAATATTATAAGAAGCCATAACAACCTGCGGTTGGTTTGCCATGCAAATCCAATTGACTTGATGGCAATGGTAAACATATTCCGGTTACTTTTCATGGCTGCTGGTTTAAGGAACTCCCGTACTAAAATTACGCAATCCTTCAACTACGCCGCCCATTATTATTTGCACGATTTCAATGAAATTTCATCAATACCGCAAGGCAGCTGTATTTTTATCGTACTATTATAAGCAGAAATTCAACGCTCATGTCATTGCAAAATATTGCCATATTAAAAAACGCTACTCCGCAGCAACTGGAAAAGGCCGCTGCTTACAACCACAGTGAATTGTTCGCTCTAAATGCTATTACGCAAGGCGGGGAAGTGCAAACAAGAGATGGTTTAACATGGGCCTATCGCCGGGAACCCGCTTCAGTTATGGTTACTTTTCCCTGCATTAAAGCAGAACAGGCAAGAGACCACCTGGATGATATGATGAACTGGTTCCGCAGTCATAACGTTAAACATGCAGGATGCTGGTCACTCGATCCGCCGCAAACAGCCAACCTGAATGTTCTGCTGCTGGCTCGTGGTTTTCAACCCGGATGGCATCCTACATGGATGGCGCTTGATCTGGATAAGATCAATACCGGGCATCCTACTCCAGCCAACCTAAAGATCTTTGCAGATAATGATATTTCCATTCAGCATATAAAAGATCTTCCCTATGCTAATGACGGTGCTGTATCAATACCATTGATGAAAGCGCATCCTGACAAAGCACAACGTTTTATCGCCTTATTGAACGGCGACATCGTGGCACAGGCTTCGGTACTTCTTACTACAGGGCCATATGGAACTGCCGGTATCTACGGTGTAGGTGTATTACCACGCGTTCGCAATAAAGGCATTGGAAAAGCAGTAACGATTGCAGCGTGTTTGTATGCAAAAGAAAAAGGATACAGGTATGCTGTATTGAATGCTACAGGCGATGGAAAACGCATATATGAACAAATCGGTTTTGAATGGATTAACGATGGCCACAGTTGGTGGATAGTCAACGACCGCTATATTACCGACCCTAACTCACGAAAACAGGTTACGATAGCCGAAGCAATTGGCCTGGGAGATATCACTTTACTAAATGATATGGGTAAACAGTTTACGCCTGATGAACTGAATATGCCGCTGGCCAATCGCATGACGCTGTTACAAATAGCAGCACATTGTAAACAACCGGCTTCGGCAGAATGGTTGGCGCAACATGGCGCCGCCTTTACCGTATTGGATGCATGGGATCTTGGATGGAAAGACAGAGCAGCAGCATTACTAAAAGCACATCCCCAGGAGGTGAACCGTCAATACGGCGACTTTCAAACAACCTTACTACATATAGCTGCGGAAAGAGATGATGCAGCATTGGCCGAACTGGCCCTGCAGGCAAAACCCGATCTCACCATTAAAGATGCTGTTTACAATGGCATAGCGCTGGGCTGGGCGCAATTTTTACAGCGACATGATATTGCAAGCATGATTGAAGAGTATCAGAAGAACCTGTAACGTGCATTACAGTCGTTTAAGACACAGGGTAATAATCGCGCCCGACAGGTCTTAACAAATTTTATTTGGAACAATCATTCCAATACACTTATCTTTGTTCCGGAATGATCATTCCGATATTCTACATACTCAAATTAAACAAACCATGAATCGTTTACAAAATAAAACCGCCCTTATTACGGGAGGCAACAGTGGCATTGGCTTCGCAACTGCAAAAGAATTTCTGGCACAAGGCGCAAAGGTTATTATTACAGGAAGAAATCAGGCTGCGCTTGATAAGGCTAAACAGGAATTAGGCGGAAATGTATTTGCTATTCTTTCCAATACTTCCAGTATGAGCGATGTTCGCAAACTGAAGGAACAGGTACAATTGCTCGTTCCGTCGCTTGATGTTGTATTCATCAATGCAGGCGTTGGCAAATTCACTCCGCTCGAAGCTGTTACAGAAGAAATATTTGATGAGCAATTTAACGTTAATGTAAAAGGCGCCTTTTTCACCATACAGGGGTTATTGCCAATTATTAATGATGGCGGCTCTATTATTCTTAATAGCTCTATCTCCGCTCACATAGGTATGGCTACTGCCTCTGTATATTCAGCCACAAAAGCAGCGGTGTTATCTTTAGCCCGCACTTTGTCTGCCGAATTGGTGCATCGTAAAATTCGCGTTAACGCGATCAGTCCCGGACCGATCGCCACACCCATCTTTGGCAAAATGGGTATACCAGCCGAACAGGCAGAAGGGGTTAGAGCCGACATACAAGGTAAGGTTCCTTTAGGCCGCTTTGGTAATCCTGAGGAAATTGCCCGCGTTGCCACCTTCTTCGCTTCAGATGATTCAACGTTCGTATTGGGCGCAGAGCTGATTGCAGACGGCGGTATGGCTACTTTATAAAATTTATGGTAATTTTGGAACAAAGATTCCAAATAGAAAATGCCCAAAGTAAAACAGTTCGACGAGACAGAGGTACTGAGGAAGGCAAAGGATGTATTCACTGAAAAAGGATACAACGGTACTTCAATGGATGACCTGGTTCAGGCCACAGGGTTAAGCCGCTCCAGCATTTACGACACATTCGGCGATAAGCATGGCCTTTTTCTTAAAAGCCTTGATTTATACAAAGCCGCTCAATTCCATGATTTGAAGCAATTAGAAGCGAAAACCGACAGCCCCAAAAAGAAGATCCGAATTATTTTTGATTATACGTTAAAGGATATATTGACAGATGAAGACAGAAAGGGCTGTATGCTGGTTAATGCAAGCATGGAGATGAGCTGTGTTGATAAAGTAATTGCAAAAACCGCTCTTGAGAGTATGGAACAAATGGAAGAGCATTTGTACCTGCTCATAAAAGAAGGTCAGGCGAAAGGTGAAATTGCAAAAAAGGCTTCTCCTAAAGCACTGGCCAGGTACCTCTATAATAATTTAACGGGCTTACGAATGGTCGGCAAAAACCGCCCTGATGCAGAGGCACTGCGCGAAACAGTTAAAATAGCCTTGTCGATACTGGATAACGATCAATAGACAATAGGCAATGAGCAATCGTTGCCTATTGTCTATTGCTTATTGCCTGTTATTTACTGTGTCTTGCTCTTGTACGTGCTGCTTTTTTAGCTGCAACTGAACGTTTGCGCGGCCCTTTGGTGGCTGCCGCTTTTTTGGCAGCTGCTGATCGTGATGAAGCGGTACGTTTTTTGGCTGCTGTTCTTGCCTGTTTTGAAAGTGCACTGTGTGAGGCACTGCTGGTGCTTTCACGTTTTAATGCACGTACCCTCGCGCGTGACCGTTTGCGGGAAATCGGCTTATGTTCCTGACCACTTTCGTAGGCGCCTTCGGCACTTTTACGTGTTTTTTCAGATGTTTTGCCCTTCTTTGGTGGTTTTAAATCAACACCTGCACGACGGGCTTCATTCAAACCAATAGCAATAGCCTGTTTGGCCGACCGTGCACCATGCTCACCTTTACGGATCTTCTTTATTTCTTCATGCACAAATTCACCTGCCTGAGTAGAAGGCGATTTACCCTGACGTTTATCACGCATGGCCCGCCTGATTATTTTCTTTTCTGGCATAAAAAATACTTTAGAACAACGATACAATTGATGTGCCACGTAAGTCAATGGGCAACGGGCAATAGACAATTGACAATTTGCAACTTATAATTATTGCTTATTGCCTTTTGCGATTTGATTCTTCCCGCACTTTGCTCTTATGTTCTTCTTCCTTTGTTTTACGGGGCGATTTAAAGATGATCTTTCCAATAGGCGGCATAGTATCGCCCAATAATAAGCCCCACGCATGCAGTTGGGGTATTCTGTCGAAGATTACTTTGATAATAGCAGTTAAAGGAATTGATAAAAACATACCGGGAATGCCCCATATGGCGCCTCCGATAAAAACTACAACAATTGAAATAAGTGCATTGATACGCACTTTGGAAGCTACAATTTTAGGAACGATATAATGATTGTCGATAAACTGAACTACCATATACAGGATCAGCACCCATAAAACATACACCGGCGGCTTACTGGTATATGCAATGATCAGTGGCAGTACCACCGCCACAATACCACCTATATACGGAATGATATTTAACAAAGCGCCGATAATAGCCAGTAACAGCGCATAGTCAACACCAAGCATCAACAGGCCCAGCGCATTTAAACTGGCCACAATTGCAGCTTCTATCAGCAGGCCAACCAGATATTTCTGAATAAGCATTTTTGTTTCAAACAATACCTCACCTACTGTATCGTGACTTTCTTTACGAAACACTTTCGCAAAAAAATCAAGTAGTAATGTTTTATAAAACAGGAACATGAATATGTACACCGGGATCAGAAAAACAAGTTTCAGAATGCTGGTTGCGGTAATTAAAGTCTGACCAACCAGCGCAGCCGAAGAATTGAGTTGTTTATTTTCGGTATCTACTATCCAGGCATCCACTTTATCGGCACGGATCTTAAAGGTTTTCGATACCCATTTGCTCACGTCTGCCAGAAAAAGATTCAGTTTATGTTGCAATACGGGCAACGTGTCACCAAAACGCAGGCTTTGGTTGATGATAAAGTAAATAAGTCCGCCCATTACCAGTAACATTACAATAACAGCAATGAAAATGGAAAGCACGCGATTTACTTTATAGCGGCATAACAGGTTCACCAGTGGATTTAACAAAATGGCTATTAAGGCAGAATAAATAATGGGAATAAGTATATCACTTCCGATATACAGGATATAAAAGAAAAGAAATATTCCCAGCAGCCCGGATGCGGCTGTAATGGCAAATGGTAATTTATTGTTGGTGTTCATATGAAAGGGCCTTACTTATGCCTTTGAGTCTCTATGCATTATACAATTACTAAGCCACGCCTGCCGTAAGGGTATGATTTTTATAGCTATTGTATTTTTAGTATGGATATTAAGCCGATCAGCCAATTACCAACGGAAACAAAGCCAACAGATACCGGCGACCGTCCACGAAAATTATGGATCGGTACCTATGTTACTATTGCACTGATCAGCCTGGCCGCCTGGTTGCTTTTACGATTAAAAGTATTTGAAATATTCGGTACCTGGCTGGTATTGTTAAAAAAATTAAGCCTGGGAGTACTGTTTGCGTCCCTGGTAATGATCGTAACAAAAACAGCAGAAGGCATTGTTTTAAAAAGATCGCACGTTCGGGCGAAGGGTTATAATTTTATCAGACTGATCCGTTTTCTGAGCCTGATAACCATCTTACTTATTTTCATTACGATCTTATTTCAAAACTGGTATACGGCAGCCGTATCGCTCGGCCTCATTTCTTTATTACTGGGTTTTGCATTACAAACGCCCATTTCGTCACTGGCTGCCTGGGTGTATATTGTTATCCGCTCACCTTACCGGGTGGGTGACCGAATACAGGCTGATACATTTAAGGGCGATGTGGTGGAAATAAATTATCTCGACACAACGCTATGGGAATTTGGAGGCGATTATCTTACTAATGACCTTCCAACAGGAAGGCTGATCCGTTTTCCGAACAGCCTGGTATTTCAGGCAGCTATCTATAATTATTCCTGGCAAAAATTTCCTTATATCTGGAATGAAATTCCATTTCATATTGCTTATGAAAGCGATCTGTCGTTTGTTGAAGCGACCATACGTACTGTGGCTAAAGAAATCCTGGGACCCGAAACAGCTGACCGCATAGAAAATCTTAAAGAGATCATAAAACAAACAGCCGTAGACGAACTGCAGATCAAGGAATACCCTTTTGTTTCATTTCGTATCAATGCCAATACATGGGTAGAAGCAACGGTAACATATCTTGTAGAGCCTAAAAAAGCCGCGTCTATCCGTACACGCATTATAAAAAAAGCGATCCCTGAATTACTGAAACAACCCGATAAGGTAATGTTCCCAAAGAGCAACTCCCGCTAATGCAATGAACCAATCGGTGATCCTGATGCCTTTTTGCATCTATGCGCTGATGCCTTAGATTTGTACGAATGATACAGGACAACCTATTACTTATTTTATCGCTCTTATTTGTCATCAGCATTCTGACGATGATAAGCAGCAAACTGAATATTTCCTATCCGATCTTTCTGGTAATAAGTGGTTTGCTGATCAGTCTGATACCAGGTATTCCCCGCATTAGCCTGCACCCTGACCTGGTATTTCTTATTTTTCTTCCACCCTTGTTATATGCCGCTGCATGGAATACTTCATGGAATGATTTCTGGAAATTCAGGCGTCCCATTAGCTTATTAGGGTTTGGTCTGGTTATTTTTACCAGTGCAGCTGTTGCATGGATCGCTCATATGATCATTCCTGATTTTTCACTGGCAGCCGGCTTTTTAATGGGAGGTATTATTTCTCCGCCCGATGCGGTAGCCGCTACTTCGGTATTACAGGGATTAAAAGTTCCGAAAAGAGTGGTAACTATTCTTGAAGGCGAAAGCCTGGTGAATGATGCAGCGAGCCTCATTGTGTTCCGCTTTGCATTGGCTGCTATGCTTACAGGCGAGTTTCATTTGGGAAAGGCAACCCAAAGCTTTTTTATTGTAGCGGTAATGGGTATTGTAATCGGACTGGTGATTGCCCATTTTATTTATGCCATTCACCGCTTCTTCCCTACTACACCGGCCATTGATTCTGCCTTTACGCTTATTTCGCCGTATATTATGTATATAACCGCAGAACATTTTCATGTGTCGGGCGTGTTATCGGTTGTATGCGGTGGTCTGTTCCTGAGCTTTCGTTCGCAGGATATTTTTAGTTACGATACCCGTTTAAATACGCTGGCGATCTGGAATACGCTGATCTTTTTATTGAACGGGTTTGTATTTATACTTATCGGTCTGCAGCTGCCTGCTATTATACACAGCATGGAGCACTATTCAGTAGGTGAAGTTATTTTATATGCTGTTATCATTAGTGTTGTTACCATACTCATACGTATTATATGGGTTTTTCCGGGCGCTTATATTCCACGAATGTTGTTTAAGAGTATCCGGAAAAAGGAACCAAATCCCGGCTGGAAAAATGTTTTATTAACTGCGTGGAGCGGTATGCGGGGCGTAGTATCGCTGGCTTCTGCACTTTCTATACCGCTTACTTTATCAGATGGGACTGCTTTCCCGCATCGCAACCTTATTTTGTTTATCACATTTGTAGTAATACTGTTCACACTGGTGTTGCAGGGATTAAGTCTGAAACCGCTTATACGCTTTTTAGATATCCAAACCGACGATGCAGAATCAGAGGAAATGCAGGCGCTTGATATGCGGCTAAGGCTTGCACAGGCTGTATTAGGTTATATGAATAATAATTATAAAGAGCAGATGGAAACCAATGAAACGTATAAGCGCGTACACGACCGCTATGAAAGAATGATCACAATAGCACAACAAAAACTGAGTGCACAGGAGCGTATAGATGAGGGGAATACATTTTTACCGCAATACCGGCAAATGTTGCTTGAACTGATAAAAGTACGCCGTCAGCAACTGGCACACTTTCGTAATAATAACGAATTCCCCGATGAACTCATTCGCGAGCGGGAAAGAGAACTGGATCTGGAAGAGGCGAGGTTAAGAGGATAGTCCGAAAGAATCATGCAGTAAGTTTGTTTTTCTTTCGGACTTCCTGACTTGCGGACTTTCGGACTTACTTATCAAACACCACTTTCACACGGCATCCTTTACCGGGAGCGGTTTGAATTTCTACTTTACCGTTGAATACATCGGCGCGGTTGATGATGTTATTTAAACCGATGCCCTTTCGCCTTGTTGCAAGGTCGAACCCTTTGCCATTATCGGCAATGGTGAGTATAAGTTTTTTATCTTCTTCCTTAATAGAAATATGAACAGATGTAGCGCTGGCATACTTTAGAATATTGTTTACCTGTTCCTGTACAATACGGTATATAGTGAGCTTTACGCCGTTATCGAGTTTTGATTCATCTATACCGCCATCATCAAAACGTACATCAATTTTCTGCACCATTTTGATATCGTATATAAGATCACCAATGGTTTCGATAATGCCAAGATCGGCTGCGCTGGGCGATACCAGTGATTTTGACAACTTGCGCATTTCTTCAATGGCCATATTTATATGATCGATCGCTCTGTTGGTAAACAGTTCCCTTTCGCTGCCTTCAATAAAGGGTGAGGAAAGAAAGAGTTTGGCTGAAGCGAGGATCTGATTTACATTATCGTGCAGCTCCTTCCCTATTTCAGACCGTTCCTTTTCCTGTGTATTGATAGTAGCGCGCGCTATCTGCTTCTGCTGATTTACTTTTTCTTCCAGCAATTGTTTTTCCAGTCTGATCCTTTCAGCTTCTTCCTGCCGAAGGCGGGCTTCAGCTTCTTTTTGTCTGGTGATATCATGTACAACACCAACACATTTAACAGCTTCTCCCTGCCGGTTTTTAATCAGTTGCCCCTGCGCATGAATAATGCGAATATTGCCATTGGGCTGTACAATTCTGTTTTCGAGATCAAAATTTCCTTTTCCTGCAAGGGTTGCTTCCAGAGCCACCATTACCTGTTGCCGGTCATCGGGGTGAATGAATGACACCATTTTGTCAAAGTCAGGCGATATGGACTGAGGTTCCAAACCATAAATCCTGAACAACTCATCGCTCCAGATACTTTTCTGGGTTTTCAAATCTGTTTCCCAGCTTCCCAGCAGGGCAATCCGTTCAGTTTGTTGTAATAACTGTTGATTGCGGATCAACTCCGCTTCAGACTGCTTACGGGCTGTGCTGTCGATGCCAATGGCAAAATACCCTACCAGTTTACCGGTATCGTCAAACTGAGGTTGTGCCTGCATGGTCATCCAGAATTTTTTACCCGATTTGGCATACAGCAGCATTTCACTATCGAAAGTGCGGGCAGCCTTTTTGTTTTCATTCAGATGATTTATTGATTCGGGTTCGGTTTCCTCTCCATACAAAAAATCTTCGGGCTTTTTACCCAATACTTCTTTTAATGTATATTCTGAAACGCGGGTAAATGCAGCATTCACCCACTGAATCCTTCTTTCGGCGTCTGTAATAACAATCGGACTGATGGTTTCGCGGGCTATATGAGAGAGTTTCTTTAACTCCTTTTCGGCCTTCTTTTTTTCTGAGATATCACGCATTATGGTGCTCATACGGTCTTCACCATTCAGGTCTTTAAAATAAACCGAAGAAAACTCGCACGGGATCTGTTCACCGTTCTTTTTAATAGCAATAAGCTCACCCTGGGCAAAACCTTTTGCAATACGTTCCTTTAACATTTCTTCGATCTCATAAGTATATAAAACACAACCCTGCCGTCCCAGCTTTCTAAACTCCTCTTCGGTATATCCAAACAGCTCACAGGCTTTGCTGTTTACTTCCAGAATGCTTCCATCCGGTTTACCCAAAATAAAAGCATACAAACTGCTGTTGGCAATAGCCCTGTATTTTTCCTGTCCCAGAAAGATCATTTCTTCGGACACTTTATGTTGGGTTATATCCTGAAAAGTGCCAAACAACCTGACTGTTTTATTCAGGATCTGTTCTGACCGGCCCATGGCTCTGATCCATTTGGGTGCACCAGGCGTGGTGCTGCAATTCAATTCAATATTGAAAGGTCTACCGTTTTCAACAGCCAGCTTCAATGCCCTTCTGAAACTGCTGCAGGCTTCACTTCCAAAGAACGAAAACATGTCGTTCCACGTAATGTCCTGTGTATGCTTAATTTCAAATAATTTATACAGGCCTTCTGTACAGTAAAACCTGTTGGTTTGCATATCGAGCTGCCAGCCGCCAACACCTGTTGCCAGTTCGGTATCTTCAAGCAGGTTTTTATATTTTCTGATCTCTGTTAAATCGGTAAAAGAAACAATAAGATTGCGAACACCATTCTGGCGCGTTACTACACAGGTATGGGCATATACATGAAAAATATGGCCATCCTTTCGTTGAGAAACATATTCCCCTTCAAATTGCAGTTTATCGGCGCTACTCATCATGTCGTTAAACACCTGCATATACGATTTCCTTTGCTCCTGAGGAACAATGGTTAAAAAATGTTGCCCTATCAGCTCCATTTGGGAATATCCCATCATACGGCAATAGGCATCATTTACTTCCACAAAACAACCGTAGTGATCAATAACTACAATGCTAAAATTCACAGCATTAAACACAGCAGACAATAGCGGTCCCGACGAATCGCGTAACAAAAGGTCACTTTGAGGGTATATATTCATGACGAGCTTTTTACCAATCCATTCACAGCAGAACAGGATCAGCGTACTTAAATTCTGGATTAATAAATAATTGATTTCCGACACTACAAAGGTGCCCGGGGAAGGATTGGTTGCAGGTGTTACTTATTCAGTATGCCTTAAAGCTTAACAAATAGTGACTGGATATGTTGATTAGTGAGGACGGTAGAAGCGTAAATTACGTTTTTTTGAAACATTAAAGAAGAATTAAAAGAAAAATTCCCGCCTTATTCAACTCTTAAGCAGGGTCAATAAGGCGGGAAATTATTGTCTTTCTACTATTTATTTCGCTACATCTGAAAATTTGGTATTGGCGAAGTCACCGGCCAGTTGGTTTAACTGTTGCGGCGTAAGAGTAGTTTTTCCTTCATCAATAACAATACGGTAAACAAAACGAACTGATTCACCTTTGTTCAGGTGCAGATTTTTGGTCATCTTACCATTGGTGAATATTTTCTCTCCCAATGGATTGGCAGCAAACAATCCATATCCTCTCGCATGCCAGTAAGTGGGATAATTAGGATTACCCGGATGATCGATTATGGCGATGCTGATGGAATCACCTTTCATTTTACCATACATTTTGCACCAAACACCACGTGTACTCCAGGCACTGTCGCCTTCTTTGCCCTCACTGGTAAGATAGGTGCCATTCGCAATCTTGTCGGTATTGGCTTTTACAACGGTTACATTGCCCTTATCGTCGGTAAACTTCTGGTCCTGCTTAGCCGGTATTTGTAATTCATGTGCTACCCGCAGACCCAGCAGTCCGTCTTTCGCATCGTTGAAAGTTACTTCGGTATTGGCTTTCAACACGGTAATGCGATCAATGATGCGCTGTGTGGCCGTACCGCTGAATTCGAATTGTGTGGTTTCCTCAAGCAATACGTCATTTTTCTGGTTTGTCCAGTTGGCATGATAAGCCAGTATGCCTTTGTTGCCATCGGCAGTTTTAATAATGCGATCTGTTTTGATCCATCCGTACATATTCTTTTTGGCTGCAGGAATGGCATAGGAATTATTCCAGAAATCCAGACCATTTACGTTTTCAAAATTAAACCAGAGCCCGAGGTGATGCGGATGATCAGTTGGTTCTCCGGGCTGGGGTTTTAATGGAAAGCCTCTGGTAACTACGACGCCATTGGCGGCATATAGCGGATATAATACCGGCTTCTCCAGCGTATCGGGATACAGGAAACTGGTGAACAGTTTTGAACCGATAAATACATCGATCTTATTCTGATTGTTTTCTTTTACAATTTTAACAGGTTCTTTTTTCTGAGCCATTGCAGTACCAGTTAATAGTAAACCAAAAGCGCAGGCACTTACGTATCGTGAAGAAAATTTCATAGTCAGCTTATTTAATTTTCCCGCATTTAGTATTTAAACACTTTACCGTTTGCCATTACCTCATGCGTTTTTTCGTCAAATGTTGCCTTGGCGCCGGTATGCACTGCGGCATTGGTCATAATGTTGGCAATAGAATGGCTATATCCTGCTTCAACAGGTGCATTTGGTTGTTTGCGGCTGCGGATACATTCCATCCAGTTACGCACGTGGTTCGAAGTCAGTTTATCACCACCGGTATTGGCAGATGCGATCACCGGATCGGCCTGTGCCAAACTAAGCTCAGGCAATAAATTTGGCTGCATGCCCATTTCATCGGCAAACCTTTTGGTCAATCCGCCTTTAGGCGATACCATATTGGTAATGAGGTTTAACTCACCGCCATTGGAGTAATAGATCTCAGCCGGATGTTCATCGCCATTGTGCATGCGTGAACCAAATGTAACCTGAAAGCCGGTTGAAGGATCGTCTATCGGACCATAATCAAATACGGCCGTAATGGTATCCCAGTTCTTTCTTCCATCTTTCCACATATAAATGCCGCCATTGGCCACTACGCTGCGCGGATGCTGCAGACCACTGAACCAATGCACTGTATCTATCTGGTGACTCATCCATTGACCGGGCAGTCCTGAAGAATAAGGCCAGAACAGGCGATATTCGAGGTATTTACGCGGGTCGAATGCTTCATACGGCCGATTCAGGATATAGCGTTTCCAATCGGTATCTTCTTCTTTGATCTGACTCAATAATGCGGGTCTGCGCCAGCGGCCGGGCTGGTTAACATTCCAGGTAAGCTCTACCATGGTAATAGGACCGAACTTGCCCGATTTAATAAATTCATTGGCGGCGTGATAGTTGCTGCCGCTGCGGCGTTGCGAACCTATCTGCACTATTCTGTCGGTCGCCTTAATAGCTTTTAAAGCAGCCCGGTTATCTTCCATCGTTTCGGCAAAAGGTTTTTCCACATAGGCATCACAACCGGCTTTTACCGCTTCTATGGCGTGCTGAGCATGTTGAAAATCGGCAGTACTGATGAATACCGCATCTACCAGTTTTTTGCTGTATAACTCTTCATTGTTCTTGCAGGCTACAATATCATGCCCCATTTTCTCTTTCCATTGTGCAGCGCCCTCTTCTCTCCTCTTGTTCCAGATATCCGACACGGCCACTACATCAAAATTGAGCTCTTTGTAATGGTTCATAAAACAAGGCATGTGAGAGCTACGGTGACGGTCAGAAAAACCCACCACACCTACTCTCACCCTGTCATTGGCTCCTATGATCCTTCTGTAACTCTGTGCAGTGAAAGAAGCAATACCTGATTTTGCAGCTAAAATACCAGCTCCGGCTAATGTAGTTTGTTGTATAAACCGGCGTCGAGAATTTTTCATAACGGCAATATTAAGTTGGTTGATGTTTGAAAGGACTTAAAATTAAGGAGAACAAAATCAATTCCGACATTAAAAAATAACTTGAATATATTAATGAGTTTTTAGATAGAATAGCTTAATTGAGTGTGAGTTGGCAGTTGACAATTGGCAGTTGGCAGCAGGCAGCAGGCAGTTGGCAGTTGGCAATAGGTACCAGAATGAAGAATGATACAGGAAGTAAGATGTAAGAAGTAAAGCCAGGTATAAAACAAAAGTGGATTACCTGTTTAAGATAATCCACTTTGTCTTTTTATAATTTCTTCCCTATAACTACTGCCTAGTGCCCATTGCCTACTGCTTTTTACTCACTGCCATTGCAATGCAAAATATTCAAGGGGTGCTGAACTTGTATTTTTAATAGAATGTAAAACCCCTGAAGCAAAGAAGACTACGTCGCCGGGAACGATAGGAGAAATGCCATCGCCGATCAGTACCTGGCCATTACCTTTTCGAACCAGCAGAATTTCTTCCTGCGGATGCTTATGCGGGTTATGAGCTACCTGGCCGCCATTAAGTGTAGTAACATGCAGCTCCATTTTTGAAAATAAATTGGTAAAGCGATCGAATACTTCACGTCTTTCGCCCTTATCATTTTCCTGCACCGACCAGTTTTCCCAATCGCCGATAAATGATCCGCCCGCTACTTTAGCGCGATCAGGATTGGTTGCGCCACCTGATCTGAACTTTAATACGTAATATGTGGCGAGCACTTTACCCGTATTTTCAAAGCTGACATCATCACCGGGTGTTACCAGTGCTACACCACCTGGCCCTATGGGTGTAGGTTTACCTTTGATGGTTACCTTTAAAATTCCTTCTTTTACAACTACTAATTGTTCCGCATCGGAATAAGAATGTGGCAACAGCGATTTGCCGGGATCGAGTTCGGTAAGGTGTATTTCCAGATTAGCAAGGCTTTTCGTTGGGCCGTTAACAAACTGCATACGG
>Ga0068855_100004280_pt1 | contig 17437 bp, 12 predicted proteins | sample KBSCornC52_FD_66592 | JGI IMG/M metagenome (GOLD analysis project Ga0068855, IMG submission 66592) | Corn rhizosphere microbial communities from Kellogg Biological Station, Michigan, USA - KBS Corn C5-2 | ecosystem: Host-associated > Plants > Roots > Rhizosphere > Soil ...
CAGGGACTGCGACTCTCCGAACCAGATGTCGCCATCGGGACCGGCCGCGATGGATCCCGACAGACCGTTCGGGATCAGGATCTCCGTCATCGCGCCACCACTCGGGTCGACCCGCGCAATCGTGTTTCTCGACCCCTCCACGACGTAGAGCATTCCGTCGGTGCCGGCCGCGATCCCGAGCGGGTTGCTCAGCTTCGTGGGTGTCGGGTACTCGATGCCGACACCGGCTGTCGTCATGCGCCCGACCGCGCCGGCCAATGGGTCTGTGAACCAGAGGTTCCCGTCGGGGCCGGCGACAATCTGGTAGGGGTTGTCTGCCGTCGCCGGTAACTTGAACTCCTGGAGCAATCCGCCGGTCGTCATGTGACCGATCTGGGCCTCTCCCGGCTCCGTGAACCAGAGCGCACCGTCGGGACCGGCCGTCAGCCCTTCGGGCGGGTGATAACCCGTGGCGAACTCGGTCAGGCAACCGGCGGGCGTGAGACGCCCGAGCTTGGACGTCTGGAGCTCCGTGAACCACAGGTTTCCGTCGGAACCGAGGGTGACCTCACCCGGGCCGCTGTCCGGTGAGGGCAGCGGGATCTCCTGGATGCTGTGCGAGGCCAGGCCGGTTGCCAGCGCTGGCGCGCCGGGCAAGCACGCTGCGGGCGGTGGACCATCGAAGCTTCCGTCGGGCGTCGGCATGCCCCCGTCACCAATGTCGGGCGGCGCATCACCGTTGTCGATGCGCGCGATCTGCCAGGTCCCGTCCATGAAGGCGAGGGACACGAAGACTGCGCCGTCGGCCACCACTGCGGCGCTCACCCACGACGGCGTCACCGCGAACGGAGAAGCGTCCGGGCCGAACGCGGCGTGGCAACCGACTCGACTGGCCGAACCGCTGGCGGCAATGCTCCAAATCGAATCGTAGCGCGTACGACCGTCGGTCTCCGTCCCGGCCAGGTACCACGCGCCGCTCGCGGCCGCCCAACCCACCGAGGGGACCACCGTTCTGGGCATCGTCGTGGAGAATGCCGCCGGCCTTGCCCCGTCCACGTGGCCCAGCAGAAGATCATAGTGGGTAACCGACGCGCCAGTCTTTGGATCGGTCGCGTCCTCGGTGCTCTCGCTGTAGAGCAGCGCGCCTTGGCTCGAGGCGGCGAGCGGGATCGACCGGGTGGGATTCGAGACGGGGAGCTGCACCGGCGTGCCGCCTCCCTTCGGAACGGTGAGCACCGCCGCACCCAGGTTCATGTTGGTGAACCCGAACACCAGATTGTCCGCGGCCTGTCCCGCCCAAACGGGGTCGTAGCCGAAGCTGGTGAACGGGATCGTTCCGAGCAGGGCGTCATCACCGCCCCCGCGGAAGTGCCGCTGAACCTCGATCCCGCCGTTGTTGTCCCACAGCAGCCAGTAGAACGCGCTGCCGTCGAGCACCAGGGGCGTGAGCAGTTGCCCAAAGAACGCATCGGACTGGCCGTACTGGACGATCTGCGTCGGTATCCCGCCGCCCTGGGGAACGGTTTCGAGGGTGTTTGCGGTCAACTCGCCGAAGATGAGGTTGTCCCCCTCCAGCCAGAAATGGCGGACGCCCCCGTCGACGAGCCTGGTCGTCTGGCCGCCGTGGTCGGGCATCGAGAACAAGAAAGAACCCGGGCTCGCGGTGGCATTCGGGGCCGCCGAGTGCGCAACGAAAAGCGTCCCTCCCCGCCAGGCCAGGTCGCCCCAGGTGGGGGCCAGCTCGCCCGGCTGCGACTGATAGACGACATGCCAGGCGTTCGTGCAGGCCTGGAAGCGCGGCGGGCTCGAGTTGCATCCGGTTGTCACGATCACGACGATCGAAAGCGCCAGCCGCCAGCGCCCAGGTTCCAGTTCGCGATTCATGGCTCCAGCGCTCCGATGGTGCTGAAACTGGACTCGGCGAACCAGAGCCTGCCGTCGGGACCGGTGACGAGGCTCGTGAGGTCGGCTCCACGGGTCGGCAGCTGGAACTCGGTGATCTCTCCGGCGCTCGTGATCCGCCCGATCCGATCGGTGCCGGACTCGACGAACCAGATGTGTCCATCGGGCGCGGCCGCGATCCCCTGCGGATCCGCGTTGTTTATCGGCAGATCGTACAGAGTCATGTTGCCCTGGACGTCGATGCGGCCGATCTTGGAGTTTGTCTGGTTGAACCGATCGTAGGCGGTGAACCAGATGTTTCCGTCGCCGCCGACAGCCAAGCCCGCCGCGACCAGGGTCGGGCTGGGGGCCAGCATGAATTCGGCGATCTCGCCCGCGGTGGTGATGCGCCCGATGTACTGCGCCATCAGGTCGATCTCCGTGAACCAGAGGTTACCGTCGGGACCGACGATGATGACCCATGGTTCGTGGCCGCTGGCGAGCGGATACTCCTGGAACGACCCGTCGGTGGTGACACGCCCGATCTTGTAGTCGCCACCCTCGGTGAACCAGATGGCGCCGTCCGGTCCGGTCACGATCCCGGCCGCCCCGAGCGTTCCCAGGTTGACGCCGGTCCATTGTACGGCGCCCGCCGTCGTCATTTTGAAGATCGACTGTCCGGTGAGCCAAAGATTGCCGTCCGGGCCAGCCGCGATGTCGCCTGCCTGGAACCCCGTCCAGAAGTCGGTGGAGAAGCCCGTGGTCGTCAGGTAGCCGACCCTGGGCGGCAGGAGCTCGGTGTACCAGACGTTTCCATCGGGGCCGACCGCCAGCGCGCCCGGGCGGTTGGCCACCGCGAATTCCATGACAGGATTCGGTGGCGGCCCTACCTCACTCCCGCCACAGCCGCCACCGACCATGGCGGCGACGAGAAACACTGAACGCCGCGACCGCCGGCCCACCTGTCGACGGTACCATGACCGCGCGGTGCCCGGCGATGCTCGTCGACTGCCATCGCTTGCGTCATGACTCGGTCGATGCTTCGGCTTTGCTTGGAGTGCGTGCCGCGGCGGGGGACGGCGATGCCGGCAGTAAGAACCGTCCCGCGGTCGAACCCATCGCTGCGGCGACCGCTGATGCGCCGAAGATACCCAGCTTCGCGACGTCGCCGAGCGCGCTCGCCGGGAAAGCGAGCGAGGCGATGAAGAGCGCCATGGTGAAACCGATCCCGGCCACGAGCCCGACCACCAGGAGCCCTGCCCATCCCACGCCCGCAGGCAGCGCGGCCACGTGCAGTCGAACCGCGGCCCACCCAAAGGCCATGATCCCGAGCGGCTTGCCCACGACCAGTCCCAGCGACACGCCGAGCAAGACAGTGAGCCCATCGCCATCCAACCGGGCCGCGCCGAGCGAGACCCCGGCATTCGCCAGCGCAAACAGCGGCATGATCCCGAACGCCACCCAGCCGTGCAGCGCATGCTGGAGACGTTCGACCGGCGACACCGCTTCCTTGCGCGCAACGTCGAGCTCGGAGAGTCGCGCGTGCAATCCGTGTCCGTTCTGAGCCAGCTGTTCGGTCTTGACGGCTTCGACGGTGGCGGTCGCGTGCTCGACCAGACCCTCGGTTCCAAACCACGCTCGAACGGGGGTGAGCAAGCCGATCACAACGCCCGCGATCGTCGGGTGGATTCCCGTCGTGTACACGCCTGCCCACGTCACGAGCGCCGCCGGCACGTATGCCCAGGGTGACCTGACGCCGAACTTCTGCATGACGAAGATGAGAAAGAGTCCCGACCCGGCGACCACCAGACCCGCGACGCTGATGCCCGACGAGTAGAAGATGGCGATCACGATGATCGCCCCCAGGTCGTCGATCACCGCGAGCGCCAGCAGGAGGATCCGCAAAGCGGGCGGGACGCGCTTGCCCAGGAGCGCGAGGACGCCGACGGCAAAGGCGATGTCGGTGGCCATCGGAACGCCCCAGGCTCCGGCGGCGGGAGTACCCGCGTTCCAAAAGTGATAGATGCCCGCCGGCACGAGCATTCCACCGAGCGCGGCGAATGCCGGCAATGCGGCGCGACGAATCTGGCTGAGCTCTCCGGCGTAGAGCTCCCGTTTGATCTCCAGCCCGACGACGAAGAAGAACACGACCATCAGACCGTCGTTGATCCAGAAGTGGAGGTCGCGCTCGAACGCCACGCGACCGACGCGAAGCCCGATCGGCGTGTGGAGAACCGCCTCGTATGCCGTGCGCCATGGCGAGTTCGCCAAAATCAGCGCCAGCACCGCCGCGGCCAAAAGCACGACGCCGCTGGATGCTTCGATCGAGAGGAAGCTCTCGACCGGCGAAAACAGGCGCCGCGCCGCGGACCGGGCGGCCGGCCAGGAGCCGGGTGGTGGCGGATGATGGGAGCGAGAGCCGTGGCGCCGACCGCTGGACAAGGAATAGCCTCACACCGGCTGGCGGCCCGACCACCCGAGAACCTGCGGCGGAATCGCCGCACCCTTGAGGCGGAAAAAGATGAGGCCGTCACCCCGCCCGGTCAAGGGGCACCGTCCGACGGCGCTCGCTCGTCTCCTGTGGTCCGACGTCCACCGAACGGATCAGGCGCAGATCCATTCTGGCGACGGCATCACGGACTTTGCCTGGTTCCATCCGCCGACGGGGCCCTGGAACGTTTGGTACCTCGGAACGAACACCACCTGGTCGATGGGGTGGGGGCAGAGCGGCGACATCAATCCTGGCGGCGGCGGTCGGGTGGCAGGGCGCCGGGGCGGTGTTGTTCGAGGAAAAATGCCTTCCCGGCTCGTTCTTGGTGACGGTTCGTCGTTGGGTCGTCGTCATCGAGGAGTCACACATGGACAACAGTTCGCACGTCGTTCTCCCAGGAAGCTTTCGCCCGCTCGGCAGCGGGGCCCATCGCCTTCGCGATCTTGCGCCGGGCGCACGCGTCGATTTGACGGTTACCGTCCGGGGCCCGGCCTTGCCGCCGGCTGACCAACCACCGGCCACGCTGAAGCCCGACGAGTTCGCGCGCGACTACAGCGCGAAGAACGAGGACGTGGCGCGCGTCGTTGACGTCTTGCGCGACTTCGGCCTGTCGATCGACGGTGTCACGCAGGCAGGACGCAGCATTCACGTCAGCGGCTCGGCCTCCGCGGTCGAAGCAGCCTTCCACTCTCGCCTCGGTGTGTACCAGAGCGCGACGCAGAGCGAGTTCCGTGGACGCGAGGGCGGGCTCGAGATCCCGCGCGAGCTCGACGGCATCATCACCGGTGTCCACGGGCTGGATCAGCGGAGGGTGGCGCGCCGGAAGGCCAGCACCGCGCCGCAGGCTGCGGTGGTCCGCCCGCAGCCTCAGACGCCTGCCGACCTCGAAGCGCGCTACAACTTCCCTCAGGGTACGGCGGCGGGCCAGACCATCGCCGTCGCCGAGTTCGGTGAGCCGCTGACAAATGGGCAGTTCCTGCCCCCGGTGTACATGCCGACGGACGTGGACGCATTCCTGCACAGGCACGGTCTGCCGAAAGCAAACGTCCAAATCGTCCCGGTGAACCTGACGCCGCTCACCGTGTCTCAGCTGCAGCAGCTACCGCCGGCCGTGCAGAACGCTGCCGCCGAGGAGGCGGTGGAGGTCATGATGGACGTCGAGATCGTGGCGGCGCTGTGTCCGCAGGCGACCGTGAAGGTGCTGTTCGCGACGTTCGATCAGAAGGGTTGGGTCGATCTGCTCGATGCCCTCACGAGCGCCTCTTCGAGCATCCCGGTGGCGCTGTCGGTCAGTTGGGGCAGCGCGGAAGACTCGGGCGACTGGTCGGCGGCGGCCCTGGCTGCCATCAACGAGCGGCTGCAGATCGCGGCCATGCATGGCATTACCATCTGCGTCTCTTCCGGGGACGACGGCAGCGGCGACGGCGTCTCTGGGAGGAGCGCACACGTGGACTTCCCGGCGGCGAGCCCGTTCGTGCTCGCCGTCGGCGGGACGCAGCTCAACCCGCCCGGCGTCAGCCCGCAAGAGGTGGCGTGGTGGGAGTCGCCCGGACGCCGGACGAAGAAAGGCGGGGGCGCGTCCGGCGGCGGTGTGAGCACCAAGTTCGCCCGCCCGCAATGGCAAAGCGTCACCGTGAAATCGGTGAACCACGCCGCCATTGATGGCCGGGTCGTCCCCGACGTAGCGGCGCTGGCCGGCGAACCTCTTTACGACCTGGTGTTCGCCGGCCGTCCGGCGCCGAACGGCGGCACGAGCGCCTCGGCGCCGTTGTGGGCCTCGCTGATCGCGCGCGTGAACGCCCAGCTTCCGGCCGCCAAGCAGCAGCGCTTCCTGACGCCTCTGCTCTACTCGAAGAACGCTCACGGCAAGGCGCTCGGGCAGCTGGTCTGCCGGGACATCACCCTGGGCACCAATACGTCGCACCCTTCGCCCGGGGTCGGCTACGAGGCTGGGACCGGCTACGATGCGGTCACCGGCTGGGGCGTCCCGGACGGCGGCCAGCTGCTGGGCAACCTCTGAGGAAACCAAGCGCGGGGCGGCGTCCGGGAGTCGCCGCTCCGCGCGTGCCGCCGCGCCGCGGGCCGGCCTGCACCGAGCTGTAATCGACTGTAATACCGCCCTACGGAGGACCCGGATAAATCGCTGTCCATGGCGATAGAGCTCTCGGAAGTCGACAAGGCGACCGCGGCGGGTTGCACCGCAAGTGAAGCGAGCAGCGTTCTCGACCTGATCTCGTTCCTGCGGCAGCGCGCCTCCTTCTTGGTCCGATCGGACAGCGACGCGTGGGACCTGGTACAGGACGCGCTCGAGCGGGTCCTCCGCCGGTGGCCGAACGGCTGGGCGTCGCCGGATGCTCGCAGGTGGGTGACGGTGGTGCTTCGGAACCTCCACATCGACCGCGTTCGGTCCGCGTCCTGGAGGGGGTCGATGGCCGTTCATCCGGACGTCCTCGATCGGCTGCCCACGCCGGACACGGAAGAGGTGCCGCTGTGGAAAACCATCGACAGCGAACGCGTCGAGGCCGGGCTGGCCCAGCTGCCGCCGGCGGATCGACGCGTCCTGCAATTGCAGGTCGATGGCAAGTCATTGCGCGAGATCGGTGCGGAGCTGGGCATCAACGCGGCCACCGTGGGGACCCAGCTATTCCGCGCCAAAAGGCGGATGCGGGTCATTCTGGGTCTGCCCGCGGCGCCGGCACGGTTCCCGCGCCCCAAGCGGCGCAGCCGTTGTTGCGCCGCCACGATTTGACGGCCTGGCGGCACGAGTGACAGTATCCCCGCGGGTCCGACGGACTGGGCAATGGCAACGCTGCGGAGTGTGACCGGCACTCAATCGTTGGTTCTGGAGGCGGCGCACACGGTGGGGCGCGCCGGGCAGAGTTGCTTGCGCATCTCGGACGCCACGATCTCCGCCCAGCACGCCGTGATCCGATGGACGGGCGAGTTCTGGGAGGTCAAGGACCTGGGCAGTACGAACGGGACCTTCGTCGACGGGCGTCGCCTTCAGAAGGGGGAGGGGGTCCGGCTGCGTCCTGGCGCTGTCCTGTCGTTCGGGCCGGGCGAGCAGCGGTGGCAGCTGGTGGATGACGCGCCGCCGGAGGTGATGTTGGTACCCGTGGCGGGCGGGCCGCCCATTTGCGCGTCTGACGGGCTGTTGGCCGTCCCCTCAGCCGACGATCCAATCATGACCATCTACGCGGACGATCAGCGCTGGATGATGGAGCGCGAGAGCGACGCGGCGCCGGTCCCGGTGACGAACGGCGAGATCGTCGAGGCTGGCGGCCAGCGCTGGAGGCTGTGCATACCGGATCGTGTGGCGCGCACGGCGTTCAATGCCGAGGCGTTGCGCACGCTGAGGGACGCCACGCTGTGGTTCGCGGTTTCGCAGGACGAGGAGAGCGTCCGCTTGCGCGTCGCGGTGGACGGCGAGGTCTGCGACCTCGGCGCGCGCAGCCACAATCACCTGCTGCTGACGCTGGCACGCCGCCGGCTGGCCGACGTGGCCCAGAAGCACCCCGAGACAGAATGCGGGTGGGCGTACCTGGACGAGTTGGTCCGGAGCCCCGGCATGTCGGAGTCCCAGCTGAACATCGACGTTTTCCGCATCCGCAGGCACTTCGCCCAGCTCGCGGTGGTGGACGCCGGCGCGATAATCGAGCGCCGCCCGCGGTTGAAACAATTGCGGATCGGCGTGGCCCGTCTTGAAATCGATCGCGGCTAAAAAACGAAAAAATCGGCGCGCCGTACGTTCATTGGGTGATGGCTGCCATGGACGTCGCCCCGATCACCCAACGTGCCGTTGTGGCTGGCGGCGGCGTGGGTCGTTTGGGCCGACGCAAGTGCCTTGATTTCGATGATTGGGTGCCGCACAATCGCCAACGTTTGCGCGGGAGGGCGGGCGCGATGAGTGCGGCGCGGATGATTGGCTCGTACCATGTCCTCGACAAGCTGGGCGAGGGTGCGATGGGTGTTGTCTACCGCGCGCGGCACGACACCTCGGGGCAGATTGTCGCGCTGAAGACAATCAAGGTCGCGACGCCCCAACTCCTCGACGGCATCCGTCGCGAGATCCACGCACTCAGTCGAATCCGCCATCCCGGTGTCGTCCGCATCGTGGACCATGGCCTGCACGATGGCGCGCCCTGGTACGCCATGGACCTGCTCGAGGGCGAATCGCTCCGGCACTTCGGGGACCGCGTCTGGAGCGCGTATCGGTACCCCTCGACCGTGTCTGCCGTTACCGCCGAGCGCATCAGTATCACGCAGCCCCACGCGGACGTCGCCGCAGCCGATACGCCCCCGCAGCCCGGGTCGGGCCCGGATGCGCGGCTGCCGGAGGTGCCGCCCGCCGCGGCCGGCTCGCTGGACTTGGTGCTCGGGCTGGCACGGCGCCTGTGCGCCACGCTGGCGTTCCTGCACGGCGAAGGCTTCATCAACTGCGATCTCAAGCCCGAGAACGTCCTGATCGTCGGCGACCAACCGATCATCGTCGACTTCGGGTTGACCGTTCAGCACCCCGGTGGGTCCGGGCGCGAAGCCCTGGAGGTCCATCGCGGGGCGGCAGGGACCGTGCTTTACATGTCTCCCGAGCAGGCGCGCGGTGAGTTCGTCGATGCGCGCAGCGACCTTTATTCGATCGGCTGCATCTTGTACGAGCTCGTGGTCGGTGAGCCGCCCTTCACCGGCCCGGCGCGTGAGGTTCTGACGCACCTCTTGGCCAGCGCGCCGGTGGCGCCGTCCGCTCGGGTCGACGGCGTGTCGCCAGATCTCGAGCGAGTCATGCTCAAGCTGCTGGAGAAGGACGCCAAGCGCCGATTCGGTTATGCCGGCGAGGTGGCCGTCTTGCTGGCGGAGCTCGGGGGTGATCGGCGGCCTCTCCCGGACGCGCCGCTCGCGCGTTCGTACCTGTATCGCCCGCGCCTGGTCGGGCGGGAAGCGGTGGTTTCGAGCCTCACCGACCTGCGCGACCGCACCGCCAGCGGAGCGGGGGCGCTGGTCCTGATCGGCGGTGAGAGCGGCGTGGGCAAGACCCGCCTGGCAATGGAGCTGACGCGTCTGGCCGGGCATTCCCGCATGCAGATCGTGACCAGCGAAGCCCCGCCCGCCACCGGCGTGCCGACCCGGGGGCCTGGCCCAGCCCCGTTCCACATGGTGCGGCCCATCCTCCAGGCGATGGCGGACAGGTGCAGCCTCGGCGGCGCCGAAGTCACCGATCGGGTCCTGGGCGAGGGACGGGCCGTGCTGGCTGTCTATGAGCCGGCGCTGGCGCGGCTGGCCGACGCCACGACCACCAGCCCGTCGCCGCTGCCGCTGGAGCAGGCGCGCCAGCGTCTGTTCAACTATGTCCGTTCGGCCTTGCGGGCGCTGGCGCAGGAAATGCCGGTGTTTTGGCTGCTGGATGACCTGCACTGGGCCGATGAGCTGTCAATCTCGTTTCTGCGCTCGTTGACTCCGGAGTTCCTCGCGTCTGCTCCCGTGTTCATCCTGGGGACCTATCGCAGCGAGGAGCAGACTGCACTCGCCGACCTGATCCGGTGTCCGACGGTCACGGACGTCGCGCTGCCGCGGCTGGACGGTGCAGGGGTGCAGGCGATCGTCGAAGACATGCTCGCCGCTCCTGTCGCCCCGCCCGGGTTCTTGGAGTTCCTGGCGTCAGAAACCGTGGGGAACCCGTTCTCGGTTGCCGAGCACTTGCACACGGCGGTCAGCGAGGGCGTGCTGCGCCGGGATCGGCAGTACGCGTGGCAGTTCACGGCACAACCGGAGGGGCCGCCGTCCGCCTACCGGGCACTTGTTCCGCGCTCGCTGCGCGACCTCCTCGAGCGTCGCCTGCGCGACCTCAGCCCGGCCGGACAACAGCTGGTGGTGGCGGCCGCGGTGCTCGGCAGGGATGTCGATGTCGAAGCTCTGTGCGAGACCGCCGAGCTGTCTGGGGCCGCTTTCGAGAGTGCCGTCGACGAGCTGTTGCGGCGGCAGATTCTCGAGCAGCTCGTCCCGGGCCGCGTCCGCTTCGTCCACGATCAGATGCGCGAAGGGGCGTACGCGCGCGCTCTCGGTGCCCACTTGCAGGAGCTGCACGCGCACGCGGCCCGGGCGCTGGAGGCCCGCTGGGCCGGGCACCCAGACGCGTACCCGCACTGGGCCACGCTGGCCCGTCACTTCGCCAGTGCACAGCAGCCCGAGCCAGCCGTTCATTATTTCGGTCTTGCCGCCGAGCACGCTCGCGCGAACCACGCGCCCGCCGACGCCATCCCGCTGTACCAGGAGGCGATCTCGCAGATCGACCGGTTGATCATGGGCCTCGAACACGAGCCCAACGCATGGAACGCCAAGCTGCGCGACTTGCACGAGGCATTGGGCGACGTGCTTCACTTTGCCGCTCGGCGCGAAGAATCCCGGAGCGCTTACGGCCGCGCGCTCACGTTGACGCCGCTGGAAGTGCCGGCCGCGCGAGCCCGCGTCCGGCGCAAGATCGGCAAGACCTGGGAGGTCGATCACCAGGACGAGCGGGCGCAGCGTCTTTATGACGACGCGCTCGAGGAGCTGGGTGCGGAGCCCCTGTCGGACTCGCCCGAGCACCGGCGGGAGTGGCTCCAGTGCCACCTCGACAAGCTCCACGGCTACTACTGGCTGCGGCGCGTGCCCGAGATGAACCGCCAGATCGCGGTGTTGCGGGTACCCCTGGCGCAGCACGGATCTTCACAACAGCGCGCGCGGTTCTTTGCGGGCCAGATGCTGATGAGCATGCGCCGCGACCGCTACGTCGTCACCGACGAAACGTTGCAGTTTGCGCGCGAGGCACGCCAGGCGTGCCAGGGCGACGACCAACTGGCCGACCTCCCGCTGCTCCAGTTCGGTTACGGCTTTGCGTTGCTGTTCCACGGGTCGTGGGACCGCGCTGCGGACGAGTTGAAGGCGGCGCTGGCGATCGCGCGGCGGGCGGGCGATTTCGCGCTGCAAGCACGCTGTCTGACGTACATGGCCGTGACGGCCCGCCTGCGCCGCCAGGCGCCGGAGGTGGAGCGGCTCACCCAGACGGCCCTCGACCTGTCCTTGTCGGCGCAGACGCGCGAGTACGTGGCCGCCGCGCGCGGCAATGAGGCATGGCTGGCCTTGCAGCGAGGGGACCTGGCGGCCAGCCTGAACAAGGCACGCCTCGCGCTGGACATGTGGCGGGCGGCGCCGCCGTCTCACGTATTTCCCTTCCAGTGGCTCGCTCTGGTGCCGTACCTCGAGGCGTCGCTGCGCGCGCGCGATCTTGGGCAGGCGACGGCCAGCGCGGCGGGGCTGCTGGCGGTCGAGCAGCAGCTGCTCGACCTCGATGCCAACGACCACCTGACGAACGGCGTGAGCGCCTGGAAGGCGGACGACGCCGAGGGGGCGATGAGCTCGTTCCAGACCGCGTTGGCGATCTTCGAGCGTGCAGGATACCGCTAATTATCGAACGGAGACCAACCATGCCCGACCAATACTTGCAAGTCGACCTGCTCGTGCCGGCGAACCAAGCCGGCAAATTCGAGGCCCTCAGCACGGAGTTCCACCAGGGCGACGCGGAGCACCACAGAGGAGGCTTCGCACGCATCTTGGGGGACGACAGCCAGCCGCCGCGGTACCAGCTCCTCCTCGCTCTGCGCTCGACGGCGACGTTTCTCTACGTGGACAATGAGCGTGCGTCGGGCACAGGCGACAAGGTTTCCCCGTTCGACAAGGCCTTCTACCGCAACAGCACCATCCAGGCCGGCACTCCCGTCTATCGATACGTCCACTTGTGGAAGATCAGGGACGACCAGGACCTCAATCTGGCGCCGCTGATGCGCGCGTGCGGGGAGGACAGCCTTTATCTAGCGATCGACGCGCTCGTCCTGCAGGAAACGCAGAACTTCATTTCACGCGTCAGGACGCCGGGGGGAGTCGCACCATTCACCGAAGCCTCTCGTTTCGTTCGAACGACGCGCACCCTGGCCCACAAGGATCTCGGGACGTACATCTTCAGCGAGCCCATGTTGTATCCCCCTCTCGAGCAGGCGGGGTGGCATAACCTCGGGCAATACCAGACGTTCAGCGGCCCGCTCAACATCGTAACCGAGTTCTGGCAGACCACCAGCCCGGACCCGCTCCGCCAGATGTTCGAGTCGGTCCAACGACCCCCTTTGTCGGCGAACGCGCCGGCGCGCGCGTTGGACCTGTTCAAGACCGACGTTCGTGAGTCCTTCGACAAGCTGAGCTACTCGCCGCAAGGCACCAGCCTGTGAGTCGCGGTGGGGTAACGCTCGTCGTAGGCGCCACCGGAATGCTGGGAGGAGAGATCGCGCGTCTGTTGCGCGCGGGTGGCCGTCCGGTTCGGGCGCTGGTCAGGCCGGACGGCGATCCGGTCGCGCGGGAACAGCTGACCGCGCTGGGCGTCGAGCTGGCACTGGGCGACCTGAAAGACGCGGCCTCCGTCGACGGCGCGGTGGCCGGCGCCGACGCCGTGATCTCGACGGCTACGGCCATGCGGTCCCGGCGACACGGCGACACCGTGGCGACAGTTGACGAGCGCGGGCAACTGGGGCTCGTCGACGCGGCAGCCCGCGCGGACGTGAAGCAGTTCGTGTTGTTATCGTTCCCGCCCGCCGACGCCGATTTCCCCCTGCAGCGCGCGAAGCGATTGGTGGAGCGGCATCTTGGCGTCTCTGGAACGCCCCACACCATCCTGCAGTCGGCGAACTTCTGCGAGGTGTGGCTGGGACCGCGGCTGGGCGTCGACGTGGCGCGCAACCGCGCTACCGTGCTGGGGACCGGCGATCGTCCGGTCAGCTGGGTCCGTCTCGGCGACGTTGCTCGGTTCGCAGTCGCCGCGTCAGAGGGCGGCCCGTGGTCCGGACGGACGGTGCGCCTTGGCGGCCCTGAGGCGCTAACGCCGCTGCAGGCGGTGGATGTCTTCGAGAGCGTGCACGGCAGGCCGCTTCAGCGCGAGCACGTACCTATCACTGCACTCGAAAAGCGCCTGGCGGAAGCGACCGACGATGTGGCCGCGTCGTCGGCCGGCATCGCTCTGGCCACAGCTCGGGGAATGACCATCGATCCCACCCCCGCGCTGGGTCTGCTCCCTTTGTCGCTCGGGACCGTGCGTGACTACGCGATCGAGATGCTACGTGGTTCAGAGGTAAAGCAGTACCCGCAAAAAGGAGACCGACATGCCGAATCCAGCCGATATCCCCAATGATCCAGCCGATATCCTCATTCTCATCGCAGACGACGGGAAGGCATACAAGATTCAGACGGAGGACTGGCGCACCGACGCTCATGAGATCAAGGACGAGCGAACGAAGGGTGTGCTCAAGCAGCTCGCGAATTACGGCGTTGTGGTGGCGGACTTGCCGAACGACGTGGCCATCGCCGACGGGTTCGAGTGCAAGCTGATCAACGTCGGGAAGCTCAAGAAGCTGGACGAGTGAAGTGAGCCTCGCGATGCAGCCGGTGGCGCCAGATGGCCGGGGCGCCGCAGAACAGGCCCGAAAGATCTTCCGTGACGGCACCCATCGCACGGTGCCGCCACGCGTGACGGTCGAGAAGGCGCAACGGCTGCTCGGGCCGATTGGCATCACGCGCGTCGCCAACGTTACCGGCCTGGACTGCATCGGCATTCCGGTGGTGATGGTCTGCCGTCCCAACGCAAGATGCCTCTCCGTTTCACAGGGGAAAGGTATCGATCTCGACGCCGCGCGGGCGTCCGGGTTGATGGAGGCGATCGAGCTGTTCCATGCCGAGCGGATCGACCTTCCGCTCAAGCTCGGTTCGTGGAACGACCTTCGCTTCTCTCACCATCTGGCGCCGCTCGAGCAACTGCCGCGCCTCTCGCTCGGCAACTGGCGGCCGGACCGCCCGCTGCTCTGGATCGAGGCGGACGACCTGATCGGCGGCCGGCCCCGGTGGTTGCCATACGAGCTGGTGCACACCAACTACACCATGCCGCTGCCGACGGGTAGCGGCTGCTTCATCATGAGCTCGAACGGGCTGGCCTCGGGCAACCACTGGCTCGAGGCGGTCTGCCACGGTCTATGCGAAGTCGTGGAGCGCGACGCCTCCAGCCTGTTCCGCTTTCGCACCGAAGAGGGACGTGCCGCGCTGCGCGTCGACCTGGAGACAATCACCGATCCGACCTGCCAACGTCTGCTGGAGATGTACGATCGGGCCGGTGTCGGCGTCGGCGTCTGGGACGTGACCACCGACATCGGGATCCCCGTCTTCACCTGTGTGGTGCTGGACCGCCGGCCGAGCCCGTTCCGCCGGATCGGCCCGCTCAAAGGTGTCGGCTGCCATCCCACGCGTGAAGTGGCGCTGCTGCGGGCCCTGACCGAGGCGGCGCAGGCCCGGCTGACTCTCATCGCCGGTTCGCGCGACGACGTGGGTCGGCCCCGGTATGCCGAGGCGCGGGACGAGCAGCTCATCAGATCGCGACAGGCAATGCTCGAACAGCTGGGGCGCCGTCACTTCGAGGAGGCACCCACCGAGAGTAACCAGGACGTCGCCGATGACGTCGCCTCGGTGCTCCGGAAGCTGGCGCGAGTCGGGATCGAGCACGCGCTGGTCGTTGACCTTGGCAAGCCGCTGTTCAACATTCCGGTGGCACGCGTGGTGGTGCCAGGGCTGGAGGGACACCACGCCGCGCCCGGATTTGTGGCCGGGGCACGGATCACCCGCCTGCTGAACGGCGATGACCTGGCGGCGCGATCATGAACGTCGTCATCTTCCTGGGGCCCTCTCTTTCTGCGGCTGACGCGCGCGTCGAGCTCGACGCGACATACCTGCCGCCAGCGGCGCAAGGTGACGTTTACCGCGCCGCCCGGGAGCGCCCGTTCGCCATCGGTGTCGTCGATGGCTACTTCGAGCATGTCCCCTCTGTTTGGCACAAGGAGGTGCTGTGGGCACTCGCGCACGGCGTCCACGTGTTCGGTGCCGCCAGCATGGGCGCCCTGCGCGCGGCCGAGCTCGCTCGGTTCGGCATGCAGGGGATCGGCACGGTTTACGACGCATTTCGATCGGGCGTCCTCGAGGACGACGACGAGGTGGCGGTTGCGCACGCCGACGCGGCCGGCGGTTATCGCCCGCGGTCTGACGCCATGGTGAACATCCGCGGCACGCTGCGCGCCGCTGTGGACGCGGGTGTGATAGAGCAGCCGCTGGCGGGCCGGCTGGAGGCCCAGGCCAAGGCGCTGTTCTACCCCGATCGCACGTTCGCGCGTCTGCTGGCCGACACGCTGGAGGCCGGCGAGCCGCCAGCGCGCATCGAGGCGCTACGCGCGTTCGTGGCTTCGAACTACGTCGACGTCAAGCGAACGGACGCCCTGGCGTTGCTTCGCACCATCCGCGCCTGCGTCGACGAGGGCCGTCCGCCGGCGGCGCCGCAGTTCTCGTTCGCGCGCACCGAGGCCTGGGACCAGGTGGTGGAGTGGGCCGACACCCAGCCGCCGCTGCAGGCGGGTGAAGAACAGGTGGACGTCGAGTTGGTGGCGGCGGAGGCGTGTCTGGCCGGGGAGAGGGGGCGCACCCTGGTGGCGGCCAGCCTCGTCCGTGCCGCGGCGGCGTCTGTGGCGGCGTCGGCGCCCGCGCCCGTCATGGCGCAGATGTGGGCGTTGCGCGACCAGGAGTGGCGTTCCGCCGCCATGGGCGGCGGAACGCGCGGGCAGGTTCGGCCCGACGAGGCGCTTGCGTTCGCGGAGTGGCTGGGCCGCAATGGTTTGAACGCCGGCACCTACGCCGGCTTTGTCGACCGGGACGCGCGCAGCGAGTGGTTCAGGGATCGCTTCGGCGCAGACACGAATCGCTTCCTGGCCGACGAGCTACGTGCGGCGGGGGAATACGAGGCCTTCTACCGGCGGGCGAGCGATAAGCGGGCGGCCCTGACCGCGCGCGGGCTGGCCGACGCGTCATCGGAGGACACCGGCATGGACCAGGCGGCGCTGCTCGCCTGGTATTTCGAACAGCGGATGGGTGTCCGTGTTCCGGCGGACCTCGCGCGGTACTGCCGTGACAACGGCGTCGCGGGCGTTGAGGCACTGGAGCGACGCGCGGTGCGCGAGTTCGTGTTCCTGCGGTTGCGGGAACGTGCGACGACGAATGAGGTCGAGCCATGGGAGCCATCAAGGACCTGCTGACTCGTGAGGTGCGCCATTTGGAAGTGGAGTACCGGATCGGGCGTGCGCGGGGGTGCTCACTGCGTCTGTTGGAAACGTTCGTGTCCGCGCAGCACGCCACGTTGTCATGGACGGGCGCATGCTGGTTGTTGCGCGATCTCATGAGCCGAAATGGCACATTCGTCGATGGACGTCGCCTGCCCGCCGGAAGCTGCCACCCACTGCTCCGAGGAGCCCGGATCGCATTCGGTACGGCGGCCTCCCACTGGGAACTGATCGACGCGTCTCCGCCCGCCGTGCTGGTCACGTCGCTCGCGGCCGCACGACAGATGGTGGCGTACGACGGGATCCTGGCGATCCCGTCACGCACCGACCCGCGGGCCATGCTCTACCGCAACAGCGAAGGCCGGTGGGTGGTCGAGAAGCCGAACGAGTCGATCACGCCCATCGCTCCCATGCAGACGTTCACGCTGGGTGACGATTCCTGGCGATTCTCTTCCCCGCCGGAGCCGCCGGAGGGAGCGGGCGACGCGAGCGTCGTGACCAGAATGGCCCACGTCCAGCTGAACTTCCTGGTGTCGTCTCGCGACGAACCCCTGCAGGTCCAGATCACCTATGCCGATCGAACAATCGATCTGGGCGTCGCGGAATGCGACCGACTGTTGCTCGCGCTCGCGCGCCGGCGTCTGTCGGACGACGCGCGTGGCGTCGGGCCGGCCGCGAGCGGCTGGGTCGACGAGGAGGAGCTCGCCTCCGAGCTGGCGCCGCGGCGCTTCGACCTGAATGCCGAGATCTGCTGCGTCCGCCAGCAGTTCAGTCGCGCCGAGGTGCTCGACCCGGGTACCATCGTGTCCCGTCGCCCCCGCACCCGGCAGCTGCGCATCGGCACCGAAAGGATTGCGATCGCTGCTCTCCCGTTCCTTGCGACCCACAGCCGGGCGTTCCGGGGATGACCGCCGAGTCGCGGCGT
>Ga0068855_100004283_pt1 | contig 17427 bp, 13 predicted proteins | sample KBSCornC52_FD_66592 | JGI IMG/M metagenome (GOLD analysis project Ga0068855, IMG submission 66592) | Corn rhizosphere microbial communities from Kellogg Biological Station, Michigan, USA - KBS Corn C5-2 | ecosystem: Host-associated > Plants > Roots > Rhizosphere > Soil ...
AAAATACTGGTTCTCGGATTCTTTCTCTTCTTTGGCTGAAATCTGTGTAAAGGGGGGTTGGGATGTCCGATCTGGCTACCCACGCCAAGCTGGCGCGTTCGCTCGCCCAGCTTCCGGTAACTGTCTACTTCGACGACGCGCTGCTGCAGCGTGAATTGCAGCAATTGTTTCTCAAGGGGCCCCGCTACGTCGGGCATGAGTTGATGGTGCCCGAAGCGGGCGATTTCGCGACCCTGAAATCGGAGAACGAGGGTCGCATGCTGGTGCGTAACGCACAGGGCATCGAATTGCTGTCGAACGTCTGCCGCCACCGCCAGGCCCTGATGTTCAATGGCCGCGGCAACGCCAAGAACATCGTCTGTCCCCTGCACCGCTGGACCTATGACCTGAAGGGCGAACTGATCGGCGCGCCGCATTTCGCGGACACGCCGTGCCTGAACCTGTCCAGGACGCCGCTGCAGAACTGGAACGGCCTGCTGTTCGAGCAGAACGGCTACGACGTGATCGACAAGCTGGGCAAGCTGTCCGTGACGAAGGACCTCGATTTCTCTGGCTACATGTTCGACCACGTCGAGGTGCACGACTGCGACTACAACTGGAAGACCTTCATCGAGGTCTACCTGGAGGATTACCATGTCGAGCCGTTCCACCCTGGCCTGGGCAACTTCGTCAGCTGCGACGACCTGCGCTGGGAATTCGGTCCGGACTACAGCGTCCAGACCGTGGGCGTGCATCGCGGCCTGCAGAAATCCGGTTCGCCGGCCTACAAGAAATGGCAGGAACAGGTCCTGAAGTTCAACAACGGCAAAGCGCCGAAGTATGGAGCAATCTGGCTGACCCTGTATCCGAACATCATGGTCGAGTGGTATCCGAACGTGCTGGTCGTGTCCACCCTGTGGCCGCTCGGCCCGCAGAAGACGCGCAACGTCGTCGAGTTCTACTATCCGGAAGAATTCGTCCTGTTCGAGCGCGGATTCGTCGACGCCGAGCGTGCCGCCTACATGGAGACATGCGTCGAGGACGACGAGATCGCCCTGCGCATGGACGCCGGCCGCAAGGCGCTGCTGGAACGCGGCGTCACCGAGGCCGGGCCGTACCAGTCGCCGATGGAAGACGGCATGCAGCACTTCCACGAGTGGTACCGCAGCAGGATCGACAATATTCCTCCGGGGATGTGATGGTTAGTCGCTGATGGCCCCACTCTGGATGTTGTTCGCCAGCTTCCTGTTCGCCGCCATGGGCGCGGCAGTGAAGCTGGCTTCCTCACTCTACTCGACCTCGGAAATCGTGATGTACCGGGGTTTCGCCGGCGCCCTGCTGCTGTTCCCCATGATCCGCCTCCAGGGCGGTTCGTTCAAGACCCCATTCCCGAAAGAGCATCTGTGGCGCAGCGTCGTCGGCGTCGTCTCGCTGTGGATGTGGTTCTACGCGATCGGCAAGCTGCCCCTGGCCACTGCCGTCACCCTCAACTACATGGCGCCGATCTGGCTCGCCACGTATATGTTCATCACCGGCTGGTGGCGCGGCCGCGGCTTGCCCGAATGGCCGCTGGCCCTGGCCATCACGATGAGCTTCGTCGGCGTCACGCTCGTGCTGCGGCCTGCCGTCGAGACGCATGAATGGGTTGGCGGCGTCGTCGCCATTGCCTCGTCCGTGATCGCCGCGATGGCCTACCTGCAGGTGCGCCGCCTGGGCCAGATGGGCGAGCCGGAATACCGCGTCGTGTTCTATTTCTCCCTGACGATGGGCTGTGCGGGCCTCCTCGGTTCGCTGCTCGGCAACGGCATGAGCACGTTCCGTCCCCAATCGTGGCACGGCATCGGCCTGCTGCTGGTGATCGCCGGCAGCGGCCTGCTCGCCCAGATCGCGATGACGCGCGCCTACCGCATCGGCAAGGTGCTCGTCGTCGCCAACCTGCAGTACATGGGCATCATCTTTTCCAGCCTGTGGGGCATGGCCCTGTGGGGCGACGTGTTCGACTGGCACGTCTGGCTGGGCATGGCCGTGATCCTTGTCTCGGGAATCGCCGCGACGTTCTACAATACGACGCGCACGGCGCGCGGCGCCGTCGTCAAGGAAACCGACCCCATCGCCAGCGAATAAGAGGAACCATGTCCATCTACACGACCCTGCTCGAACCCGCCGCACTGGCCGCACACGTAAACGACCCCAAATGGGTGGTCGTCGACTGCCGCCACGACCTCATGAACCTGGCCGCCGGCCGCGACGCCTATGCGGCCGGCCACATCCCGGGCGCCGTCTTCGCCGACATGGAGACGGAACTGTCGGGCGCCAAGCGCGACGCCGCCGGCAGCTTCCGCGGCCGCCATCCGCTGCCGGAGAAGGACGCGTTCATCGAATTGCTGCGCGGCTGGGGCGTCGACGACGACACCCAGGTCGTCGCGTATGACGCACACGGCGGCATGTTCGCCGCCCGCCTGTGGTGGATGCTGCGCTGGGTCGGCCATGCCGCGGTCGCCGTGCTGGATGGCGGCCTGCCCGCGTGGCAGGCGGCCGACCAGCCCGTCGCCACGGACTCGCCGCCCGCGCGCGCGCGCGGCAACGTCGAAGCCCGTCCCGCCCTCGTGACGACGGTCGACGTGGCCGCCGTGCTGCACAACGTGGAACACGGCGGCCGGACGATCGTCGACGCGCGCGCGCCGGACCGCTTCCGCGGCGAGAACGAAACGATCGACCCGGTCGGCGGCCATATCCCGGGCGCGCGGAACCGCTTCTTCAAGGACAACCTGCAGGCCGACGGCCGCTTCAAGGCACCGGAACAGCTGAAGGCGGAACTGGGTGTGACGGTGGGCGATCCGCGGAACGCCATCATGCAGTGCGGCTCCGGCGTGACGGCCTGCCACAACCTGCTGGCGCTGGAAGTGGCCGGGATGCCGGGTGCGGCGCTGTATCCGGGCTCGTGGAGCGAGTGGACGGCGGATCCGAAGCGTGCCGTCGCGACGGGCAGCGCGTAAAACCTTGATGGACGCTGCGCCATCCGGCGCGGCGTCAGGTCATGGACTTGAAACTCGGTGACTGAAGCTCAGTGACTGAAGCTCAGTGGCTGAAGTCATAGGGCGCCGGCAGGATATCGGCCAGCGTAAACAAGACGACCGTCAGTACGAGGGCCATGAGCACGTAGCCGAAACGCGTCGGCTTTTCGCGCAGCCCCTCCAGCAGTTGATTCACGAGCCTTGTCATGATTCCCTCCGTTCAGCTGACGATTCAGAATAGGACGCAAGGAATCGCGCTGTCAACTGAACAACGCAAGGACGGGGCCTGCGGGCTGCGATCCGTATCTATTCAATGCCCGTGCGTCAAAAACAGCACGATCAGGACACCCAATCCGATCAACAGCACCTGCGGAATCGACTCGCGCACGGTGGCGCGGCGCTGCATCTGCGGCATCAGGTCGCTGACGGCGATGTAGATGAAGCCCGACGATGCGAATACCAGCACGTAGGGGATCAGGTCGCTGGCGCGGTCCAGCGTCGCATAACCGAGCACGCCGCCCAGCACGGCCAAGAGGCTGCACAGCAGGTTGAACACGTAGGCGCGCACGCGCGAGAAGCCGGCGTTCAGCAGGACGATGAAGTCGCCGATCTCCTGCGGGATCTCGTGCGCGATGATGGCCACGCCGGTGACGATGCCCAGTTGCGGATTGGCGAGGAAGGCGGCCGCGATCAGGATGCCGTCCGTGAAGTTGTGCATGCCGTCGCCGATCAGGATCATCCAGCCGGCGCGCCCTGCCTGCATGGCGTCGTGGCCATGCGCATGATGGTGCCCGTCGCCCTCGTGGTGGTGCGAATGGCGTAGCAGCGCGACCTTCTCCAGCAGGAAGAACGCCAGCAGGCCGGCCAGCAAGGTGGCGAACAGCGTGCGCGGATCGGCCTTCGATTCGAATGCTTCCGGCAGTGCGTGCAGCAGGGACGTCGACAGCATGATGCCGACCGACAGGCTGACCATGCGCTCGACGACCTTCGCCAGCAGCGTAAAGGAAAACACCGCGGCTGCCGTGATGCTGACCACGCCCGCCAGGCCCGTGGCCAGCAGGATGGAGATTAAAATCGGATCGATGTGAAGCCTCTTGTTGTTCTTGGGGCGGGTACCTGCGGGCGCGGGTGCCCGCAGCGGACGCAAACCGCTGATTGTACCTTCCCGGCGCTGTGCCGTCAGCCGACGCCGTGCTCGCGGAACCAGGCCAGCGCGCGGGCGAAGCCGTCGCGCGCATCTTTCGCGTTGTAAGTCGGGCGGTAGTCGGCATGGAAGGCGTGGCCGGCGTCCGGGTAGACAACGATCGTGGAATCGCTGGTGCCCTGGCCCAGGGCGGCCGTCATCTGTTCGACGGTTTCGATGGGGATGCCGGTGTCGCGCGCGCCGTACAGGCCGAGGACGGGCACGGTGAGCGTGGGCGCGATATCGACCGGGTGATGCGGCTGGCCCGGCGGATTCGGATCGGCCACCAGCTTGCCGTACCAGGCCACGGCCGCCGTCACGCGCGGGTTGTGCGCCGCGTACAGCCATGTCATGCGTCCGCCCCAGCAAAAGCCGTTGACGCCGAGACGGTGGACGTCGCCGCCGTTGTGCGCGGCCCAGGCCACGCAGGCGTCGAGGTCGGCCATCACCTGGGCATCCGGCACCTTGCGGACGATTCTGGCCATCAGGGTCGGAATGTCGGGGATGGTGGACGGATCGCCTTGGCGCACGAACAGGTCGGGCGCAAGCGCGAGGTAGCCCTGCTTGGCGAAGCGGCGCGCCACGTCGGCGATATGCTCGTGCAGGCCGAATATCTCGGACACGACGATCATCACCGGCAGCTTGTCCTGTCCGGCCGGGCGTGCGTAATACAAGGGCACCGCCTGGCCGTCGACCGTCAGTTCCGCCATGCCGGCGGCGAGGCCTTCGGTATCGGTGTGGATCACGGACTGGGCCGCGATCGGCTGGGCGGCGGCCGCGAAGCCGGCGCCGGGGCTTGCGTTGTCGTTCATAGCCTTCCTTCGTTCGGTCATGAAAGGCTTGCTATCTTAACAGCGCCGCCCGGCGCACGCTTGCCGCCGCCTGGACGCTTACGGGGTCAGCGTGAAGTTGACGGCGGTCGCGTTGGCTGTCGAGATGTCGACGGCGTTGATCGCACCCGTCGTACAGCCCGTGCCGCTGGCCTCGACGCGGTACTTGCCGACGCCCGGCAGCACCGTCGTGGCCGCGCTGAACGTCAGCGGCAGCGTCGCGCTGTAGACCGCGTACTGGGGCGCCGCGACCGGCAGGTTCGCGATCGTGTAGGTGCCGGTCGAGATGTCGGCGCCCGCATACTTGACGGTCACGGTCGGTCCCGCCGCGAACGTCTGCTTCGCCGACACATACGCCGCCTCGGTGGCGTTCGCCGGCAGGGTCACGGTGCCCGCGATCGAATTGGTCGCGCTGACGGGCAGGTCGAGCGGCGCGGCGGACGTGCTCACCACCGTGCTGCCGCTGGCAACAGGCACGGCGCCGATCACGTCCGCGGCGTGGCCGTCGGCCATGACGACGACGTCGTAATTGCCGGCCGCGAGGTGCGACAGGAAGAATTCACCGGTGGTCGCATTCGGGACCGTGGACGCGACGATCGTACCGTTCTGCTGCGCCGACACGACCACGTGGCTGCCCAGCAGCGAGGTAGCGACGACGCCGGAAATGCCGACGGCCGCCACCGGCACGACTTTCACGACAGGCTTGAGCAGGTATTTGCCCTTCCCTTGCGTGACCACGGATTTGCAGGCGTCGAAGTCGAGCACGAGGTCGACCTTCTGGCCGGCGGCCACGTCGAATTCATTGACCAGCTTGATGCCGCTCTGGACGGCGCTCGGCGTCGTCAGCGTCTGTTCGGTACCGCCCGTGGGCACGACGGAGTTGGCCAGGCCGGTGCCGGTGTTCGCATCCAGCACGAGGCGCAGCTGCGAATAATGACCCGCCGGCAGGTCGGCCTGGCCGAGGGTGTCGAGCACGCCGTTCGTCAGGTTCAGCAGGTTGATCTTCCTGGCCGGGTTCAGCGTGATGTCGGTCCAGCCGGCATCCGTATCGGACGCGCTGGTGCTGGAATTGACGCGGATCTTGTTGACAGTGACATTGACGGCGTCGAAGCCGCAGGCCGGCGCGTCGGTCAGGGCGACGCTCAGGGTGCCGGTGGATGCCGTCGTGGTCGGCGTGGACGTGCCGCCGCTGCCGCCGCCGCCGCCGCAGGCGACGAGAGTGGTTGCGATCAGAGCGCTGCCTGCCAGCAGCCCAGCTTGGTGGAATGTCTTGTTCATGATGTGCCCTTGAAAATGCCCACTTCACATGAGTGGTTCATTTCAATTTACATTCCAAAAGGAAATTTTTTTGTTATGCAACGCACATTGCAACGTCTGCTTACATCTGTAGCAATTCGTAGTCGCGTAAACACGACTATTCAATGAGCATAGGATAATGAACAAGATATGTTTGACAACATAATATGGGCCTGTATTCTCCATGCCAATCAATCAGATGACTGGAGCCCACATGAACATCGGTAAACCGCAGCGCATCACCGCCAACGGCATGCAGATCCACGTGGAAGAACAAGGCACCGGCAAGCCCCTCGTGCTGCTGCACGGCGGGATCATGGCCAGCGAAGCGTTCGGCCCGAACATCGCCGCGCTGGCGGCGAACCGCCGCGTGATCGCCGTCCACCTGCAGGGCCACGGCCACACGCCGGACGTGGACCGCCCGCTGCGTTTCGAATCGCTGGCGGACGACGTGGCGGCCGTGATCCGCCAGCTCGACCTGGGCAAGGCCGACCTGCTGGGCTATTCGTTCGGGGGCGGCGTCGCGCTGCAGACCGCGATCCGCCATCCGGACGTCGTCGACCGGCTGATCGTCGTATCGGCAGCCGCCAGGCGCGCCGGCTTTTATCCGGAAGTGCGCACCGCCTTCGATCACATGGACACGCACGCGGCGCAGATCGGCGCCCAGGTGGCGCAGTCGCCGCTGGGTGCGCTGTATCCGGAAGTGAATTGGGAGACGTCGTTCCGCAAGATGGGCGAGCTGCAAAGCCGCGACTACGACTGGCTGCCGCAGGTCGGTGCGCTTCAGGCCCGGACCATGCTGGTGTTCGCGGATGCCGATGCCATCACGCTCGATCACATCGCGGAGTTCTACAAGGCGCTGGGCGGCGGCCAGCGTGACGCGGGGCTGGACGGTTCATTGCGCGCCGCCGCCCGGCTGGCCATCGTGCCGGGGACGACGCACTACGACCTGCTGGCGACGACTACAGTCGCGCGACTGGCCGACGAATTCCTCGGGGCCTGATCAGTTGCGTCCGCTGGTGCCCACGGTCGAGATCAATTTGGCTCCACAACTCGTCGCATGACCTTCGAACGCGACCGGCACGCCGTCGATCAGCACCTGCGGGTCGCCTTCCGCGATCACGCAATTGTCGTGGCCGCGGATCGGACACAGGCAGCGGTCGCCCTTGCGCGCTACCGCGACGCCCTGCACCTTGCTGTTGGCAGACGCCGTGATGACCTTGCCGCCGTGCGTGGTCGGATCGTTCAGGCGGATGACTTTGCGCATGCGGTACCTCGTCAGCGTGAAAAGCCCTGCGACCTCGGTGCGGCATCGTGACGGATGCCCCACCACGGCAGGTAGGCCGTATTGCCGCCGCGGGCGCGAAACCAGGGTTTGTCGTACTGGATCGGCCGCACCACGGCCGGCGGCACCACGACCGTGGCGACGGGCTGCGCCTCGTCCGTCGTGCCCGCCACCAGCACGTTCTTGCCGATGTGGTTGGCGTAGGCGATGCCCAGCGCGACGTTCGTCAGCGCCGTGCCCGCGCCCATCTCGCCCAGCAGCGCCGGCGTGTTGAACGCCTGCTTCATGAAGTCCAGTTCCGGCATCTCCTCGGTCACGGTGCGCGCCAGCGCGGCGATGCGGTCGGACGCGGTGGTCGCGTTGTTGTTGGCGTCATGGATGACGTAGCCGACCTCCGACGCCTGCTTGCCGGCGTTGTGCGCCGCCTTGTCGACGGCCGCTTTCCATGCCTGGATGACGCGCGGCGGCTTGTCCTTGCCGCTGTCGAAATCGGCCACCTTCGCGCTGGCTGGATAGCCGAGCCAGGCCAGCGGGGCACGTTCGGTCTTGAAATCCGGGCCGGCCAGGATCAGCAGGACCATATTCTCGTTGATCTGCTCATCCTTGGGCGGATAGCTCGGTGCATCCCAGTTCATCACCCAGACGGTTTCCTTCGGGTGGGCCTGCAGGTAGTCGAGTGCGGCCGACAATGAGGTGAAGCCGGCGTTGGCGCCGCCTGGCGTCACGCGCACATCGGGCGGGGTGCTGCGGGTCCAGGAACCCGGTGCGCCCGGAAGGCCAATATCGAAGGCTTTAATGATGACGTCCCTCGTGGTATTTGCCGCCCGCACTGGATCGATCTTGCCCGCAGGGAGGGCATACTCGACGTGGATGCCCGCCAATTCGCGCCATGTCGACTTGTTCTTGACGTCGTGCGCGTTATAGAAATAGCTGGAATCCATGAAGTAGATGTCCCTGTACAGGTACATTAACTTCTCAACATACTTCCAATGAAAGTCTTCGAAGCTATCTCTACCACCGTCCGGATTTGCGATAGCCGCGATGGCCTGGAGCTTGGTAAATGTCTGCGGCTCGGTTCTCACCATATCGTCGTCGGGATTGGGCTTGACCAGACTGAGCGTCCACAAAAGCTGCCACTCGGTCGGGTAATCCATGCGCTCAAGCGGATTAAGCCACTGCAGGCCGACAACCTGGGCCATGTACGGCCGTGCCGGCGTGGGGTTCGGCTTCGTGACTGGGGCTGCTTCCGCATGGGCTGGACGGGCCGCAAGCGCCATTGTGACGCCGAACGTGAGCGTGGCGAATGCTGCCGGGATCGCCACTAAGCGAGTCAACAACTGCCCGTCGGTGAACGATTGGGCCGCGTCGGCGCCGGCACGCGCAGTCATCCAAACGGAAACGGCTACGGCGATGATGAATGCCAGGATGCTATAGGCAAACTGACGCAACGTGAAACCTGCGAGGATCCGCATGTCGTGCTTCCTTATCGTTAAAATAGCGAGCGCTTGTTGAGAACTTTGTGCGGAAGCGCCGCATCGTTGTCTTTCTTGACCCAGTCCGCCACCTCCTGATTGTTCATCATGCCTAATGCAAAGTAATCAGTGAATGCCGCGATAGGATTGCTCTTGTCCACACCCTCCAGAAACCGCCAGTCCGCCATCATACGGAAGCGTGCCAGATCTTCCCGGCTGATATGGCATACCCCAACCGGAATGTCGTACGCCAACGCCTTTTCCGAGTGAGCCGGATTTGTCAGGATCGACGAATGGTCGGTCGCATGGGTTCCGACATTCTCGACCAACAGCTTCTTGATCTTCCCGGCACGCCATGCCTTGAACTCATCACTGGCTGTCGTCAGGTCGTCTTCCTCGGTGACTTCATCCTTGTTACCGTATTTCCCTTCACGCCTTGCCCGCATCCGCAAAAACGCGTGATGCTCGTACATCAGGCTCGCTTCGGTGCCACCGTCACCCATTGCCGCATCGGTACGCGGCGCATCCTCCGGATCGCGTGGATCGGTCTCCAGCGGCCGTTCGCCCGCGTAAGGGTCGTCCGCGTCCCGTTGCCGCTCCTTGTTGCGGCTGGAGCCGGGCGCATCTATGCCCTCATCGAAGCGGTCGGACAGCTTTCCGAAGCGTAGAGTCTGAGGCTTGAACGGCGGGGTCAACGGCGGCGCCTTCAGTGGCGTAGACCAGTCCTTGTCAGGCAGCCCGTTGATGCGCACGTCAAATAACTTGAAAACCAGGTGAAAAATCGGTGCGGTCGCCACCGTCATGATCGTGGCGATCCCATTTCGGTTCGTGTCCTTGCCCTTCTCGACCGAATACTGGGCGCGTGGCGACTCCGGATACCAGAACTGGTTACTCCCGGGTTTCAGGTCCTTGCCATCCTTGCCTTTAACGTGGTGGTCTTTCCAGAAATCGTAGGAATCCTTTCCTCCGCCGACATCAAAGCCTTGAGCGAACACTCGCTGGCAGAACACCCCGTGCCCATGCGTGGCGTCGATCTCGGCCGCGCTCATGCCACGCCAGCCGATGCCCTGAATGGTGGTCGAGGAGATGACCTGGTCGTGCGGGTTGAAATACAGGGTGACCCGGCCATAGTTGCTGTTGTCGGGCCCAAAGCCGCACTTTTTCCTGTCTTTATCCGTCGTGAAGTCGTGCGGTTCGTTGGCACAGAAGCGGTCGATGACATCGGCAGGTTGGGCCTTCGCCTGCTGTCGTATGATTTCGAAAAAATTCCTCAACGTCCCAATCCGCGCATCATAGGTCTGGCGGCCATAGCCGGTTTTCTCACTGCCCGTCGTCAGTTGCGTCCACCCCTCCACGGCATTGCCCTTCAACAGGCTGTACGGTGGATTACACAACACATACGAATTGGCCACGCAGTTGCCCAGCTTGTCTCCGAGAAAGGCTGCCGCGATCGATACCATGTTCCCCTGGCTATGGCAAACGATGGTCACCGGCACATCGGGCTGCTTCTTGCGGATTTCCCCGATCAGCCTGGCCAGCCTCAGCGCCGCCACGACGTAATATGCACGGTGCGGGCACGCGTAGACCATACGGTCGTAGGTCGGATTCAAATGCTGCGCGTGCAGCCACAGGAACAATTGGTCGTTCAGGCCGCCTTCCCACAGGTCAGGGATCGATGTGCAACCGTTGGCGAAGGGGCCCCCGCCCCAGTAATCCTTTTCGTTCAGGTAGAGCGCGTCGCCGTAGGTCTGCATATCCCCGGCGCTGGCCTTGTAACCCCAGCGAAAGTGGATTACCGGCGAAAAATGAGCATCGTCGCCGATGAATTTTTTCGATGTCTTCTTCGGATTCAAATACCCGTCCGCCGTCAGGTCCGACAGGTAGCTCACCGGCTTCAACTGCCCGCCTTCCGTACACGCATGCTTGATCTGCCCATCCTGGCGCGCCAACCGCTTGTTCAGGCCAGCGCACAAACCCTCTTCCGCTGCCTGGAACCATTCGCCGTCCGAGTTCACGCCGTGCACGAAAATCACGATACCCGGCAGCGGCAACTGTGCGACGCACTCCAGCGGAAGCGTGCCACTGCCAGTACTCATACCCAACCCGCCGTTGCGGCCGTCTATCAGGATAACATTCGGCTCACCCTGCGGCTCGGCGGCACCATCCTTGTCGTCTAACATCGCACTCATTTACTTCAACAGCCTCTTGAATGTCACTTTGATCTGTTCCAGCCGGTCGCTCGTGACCTTGGGGCCCTCGCCGGCCGCATTGGTCTGCCCGGTGATCGCGTCGGCGCCGTCGCGCTCGATGTGCACCTGCACGCCCTCGATCGGTTTGCCATCCGTCGCCCGCACGAGCACCGGCGTGCGCTCGAACGCCCCCGCACCGAACGACGGCATCTCGGTCTTGCCGCTGGCCGGCCCATTCCAATGGTGCTCCGCCGTCTTGACGGTGAGGTTGCCCGGCCCGCCGATCTCGATGTCGCCTCCCTTCAGCCGCAAATAAGCGCCGCCGCTGACGATGAAGGTCATCTCTTCCTCGGCCATCGCGATCATGCGTTTGGCCGCCGTGACCTTGATGTCCTTCGCCGACACCAGCTTCATGTCGTCGTGCTGGCTCTGCATCGTGAAGTCGCCGTTGTGCGCGATCTGCGTGATGCCGTCGCTGTGCGAGAACAGCGAAATTCCCTTGCCGGCGTTGACGTTGAAGCGCTTGCCGCTGGCCAGCTGCATGTGCTGCTGCGCCACCGTGTCCAGGTTGACGCCCGCGTAGCTGACGATCGTCTTCGGCGTGCTGAACGCGATGCCCGCCGGGCCGGTCAGGCTCACGGTCGGCCTGGCCTCACCCGCCACGTCCGCGCTGCGGGCGCCCGGCGCCGCCTCGAGGTCGGCTTTCAGTCCGTCCTGCGGCGCCGGGTCGACCGGCAGTCCCTGATGCTGCGCGGCGTATTCGCCCAGCGTCTTGAACAGGTCCAGGCAGTCCTGCATCAGGGCCAGGTGCTCGTTGCCGCTCAGTTGCGTGCCGGCGGCGTCGAGGCGATTCCAGGCCGAGATCAACAGCGACTTGGCCGTGCGGATCGCGCCGCTGTCGTCCGTCCTCAGTTCGAAACCCTGGCCGCGCGGGTCGGCGCGGCCGTCCTGGCGCGGGTGCGTCAGGTAGCCGAGGTTCAGCTGGCTGCGTCCATGCACGCTTTCCAGCTGGGCGCTGATCTCGCCCGGCGTGTCGTCCATGCGCAGCTGGTTGTAGCGCTGCGACTTGCCTTCGCGGCTGACGATGCCCGACAGGTAGCGGTCGCCCGGCAGGCGGCTCGTGCGGCTGAACGACGGCGGCGGCGTCTTGCCGCCGTGCGCGCGGCCGATGATCAGCGGTTTGTCCGGATCGCCGCCGACGAACGCGCACAGCACCTGGTGACCCACGCGCGGCAGCGAGATCGTGCCGTACTGGTCGCCGGCCCACGGGTTCGCCACCTGGACCCAGGCCGAATCGCGGTCGCTGTCGGACGCGCCCGCGCCATGCGCATGCGCGTGGTCGTCGTCGCGGCAGCCGGGGAAACGCACCTTGACGCGGCCGAGATGGTCGCAGTGGATCTCTTCGTTGACCGGGCCGACCACGGTCACGTACTGCAGTTCCGTGCGCGGCAGGTCCACGCGCGGGTCATACGCGGGGACGATCGGCACGCCGCGGCGCACGCAGCTGAAGCGGTTGGTGTAGCGCACGCCGCGCTCGGCGCTCGCCTGCGCAAGTCGGGTGCTGTCGTCGCGCCAGCGGTTCAGCGAGAACAGGCGCCGGGCCTGTTCGTCGAGCGTCTTGGGCAGGTTGTTCTCGGCCTCCACGCGCAGTTCGGTGACGACGAAGTCGCGCTCGGCCTCGGGATGGCCGTCCAGTTCGGGATGGTCGACGATGGTGTTCCACTGGCCGACGCACATGTTGCGCTCGCTGCCCTCGCCCTGGAAGTACTTGGCCTCGTACTCGTGGCGCTGCATGCGCGCGAGGCCGAGGCTGCGGTAGTCGGCCGCGTCGTCGCCCAGGTGCGGTGCGTCGACCAGGTAGTCGTCGAGGCTGGCGGCGAAGCGGTTGCCCAGCTCGCCCTGGTCGTTCATTCCGCTTTCCTGCATCGACGTCGGGCCTGACGCCACGTAGTCCCAGCTCTGGCGGCCGATCTTCCCCGGCGTCAGCGTGCGCACGGCGTGCCAGGCCGTGACGACGTCGCGGGCTTCGGTCGCATCGTCGCGGTGGAAGCGCACGGCGCCGCCGGCGTTCTTTTTCAGCGACATCGCGTCGTCGAACAGCACCAGCGTGTGCAGCGGCGTGTCGTCACTGCCGCGCTCGCTCGCCGCGCCCGGCTGGATGAACCAGGCAATGCCGCGGCGTTTCCACAGGCGGCGCAGGAACGCGCCCGTCGACTCGTTGTACTGCATCGTGAATTCACGCTGCGGGTACGATTTCAGGCTGCCGAGGTCATAGGCGAACGCGCGCGCCGCAACGGGGTTCGCCTGGCGGAATTCCTTGAGCAGGATGTCGGTGATGTCGACTTCGCTGGCATTGCGGAACACGCGCGTGTTGCTGGTCTTGTCCAGCAGGGAGAACGCGTCGCGCACCACGAGCTGGTAGGTCGCCAGGCCGCCATCGCCCTGCCCTTCCGCCGCCGCCGCGACGATGCCGCACACGGAGCGCAAGCCGCCCGTGTCGGTCACGAACTGCAGCTCGACCGGGCTGGCGATGAACCGCTTGAGTTCCATCCCCGCCTGCGGCGACACGCAGAGCAACGAATAGTCGATGCCGCCGCAGATCGACTCGCTGCCGCTGACGTGCTTGACGAGCAAAAGATCGTCGGCGACGCCCTGTGCGGTCGACAGGCGCAGCCGGATCGGACGGTGCGCGTCCGACAATTGAAATGCGACGGAATCCGGTGACATGGAAGACTCTGCAAACCCAAAAACTTAACTGGAAGGAAACAGCTGGGCAGAGTCTAGCGAGGATTGATTTAAATGAAAATATGTGTCCGAAGAATTTGTTGCGTGTAACGCATTATTTTCGACACATTTTATTAAAGATGAGAATGTGTGAACGAAAACCCGCCAACGGCACCGGGCGCGAGTGTGAGAAAGGGCGAATTCTCACACCGCGCCCGGTGCGCGGAAAGCCTGGTGCGCAGGGGCTCAGTTCGCGGAAGCTCAGTTCGCGGAAGCTCAGTGAGCTTCCTCCCAATTGCTCCCGATGCCGGTTTCGGCCACCAGCGGCACCTTGAGCGTGGCCACACCCCCCATCAACTCGGGCAGCTTCTGCTTGACGAGTTCGAGCTCGTCCTGCGGCACTTCCAGCACCAGTTCGTCGTGCACCTGCATCACCATGCGGGTACGCAGGGCGTCCTTCTCGATCCAGTCCTGCACGGCGATCATCGCCAGCTTGATCAGGTCCGCCGCCGTGCCCTGCATCGGCGCGTTGATCGCCGCGCGTTCGGCGCCGGCGCGGCGCGGGCCGTTCGGCGAATTGATCTCGGGCAGCCACAGGCGGCGGCCGAACACGGTCTCGACATAGCCCCGCTCCTTCGCCAGCAGGCGGGTCTCGTCCATGTAGCGCTTGACGCCGGCGAAGCGCTGGAAATAGCGCTCGATGTAGTTGCTGGCGGCGCCGCGTTCGATGCCGAGGTTCTGCGCAAGGCCGAACGCGCTCATCCCGTAGATCAGGCCGAAGTTGATGACCTTGGCGTAGCGCCGCTGCTCGCTCTGCACCTCTTCCGGCGCCACGCCGAAGATCTCGGCGGCCGTCGCGCGGTGGATGTCCTCCCCGGCCGCGAACGCGCGCAGCATCGCCTCGTCTTCCGAGATGTGGGCCATGATGCGCAGCTCGATCTGCGAATAGTCGGCCGACACGATCACGCTGCCTTGCGGCGCCACGAACGCCTCGCGGATGCGCCGGCCCTCGCTCGTGCGCACGGGGATGTTCTGCAGGTTCGGATCGTTCGACGCCAGGCGGCCCGTGATGGCGACGGCCTGCGCGTAGTTCGTGTGCACGCGGCCCGTCTTCGGGTTGACCATCTTCGGCAGTTTATCGGTGTACGTCGACTTCAGCTTCGACAGGCCGCGATGCTCCAGCAGGATCTTCGGCAGCGGATAGTCTTCCGCCAGCTTCTGCAGCACCTCTTCGTCGGTGGACGGCGCGCCGGTGGCCGTCTTCTTGATGACGGGGAGCTGCAGCTTGCCGAAGAAGATCTCGCCGATCTGCTTCGGCGAACCGAGATTGAACGGGCCGCCGGCCAGTTCATACGCCTGCTGCTCCAGCTCCGCGATGCGCGCGGCCAGTTCGTTCGACTGCGCCGCGAGTTTTTCAGCGTCGATCAGCACGCCGTTGCGCTCGATCTTCTGCAGCACGACGGACGTCGGCAGCTCGATCTTGCGATAGATATGGTTCAGGCCTTCGTCGCTTTCCACGTGGCCGATCATCGCCTGGTGCAGGCGCAGGGTGATGTCGGAATCCTCGGCCGCGTACTCGGTCGCGCGGCCCAGCTCCACCTGGTCGAAGCAGATCTGGCTTGCGCCCTTGCCGCACACGTCCACGTACGGGATCGTCGTGTAGCCCAGGTGGCGCAGCGCCATCGTGTCCATGTCGTGCGGCTTGTGCGATTCGAACACGTACGACTGCAGCAAGGTGTCGTGCACGATGCCGCGCAGCTTGACGCCGTGGTTCTCGAAGATGTGGCTGTCGTACTTCAGGTTCTGGCCCAGCTTGGGCTTGTCCGGATTTTCCAGCCACGGCTTCATGCGAGCCAGGACGTCTTCGCGGTTCAGCTGCTCGGGCACGCCGGCGTAGCGGTGCGCGAGCGGGATGTAGGCGCCCTTGCCCGCCTCCACCGACAGCGAGATGCCGACCATCTCGGCCGCCATCGGGTCGAGCGACGTGGTCTCCGTGTCGACGGAAGTCAGTGGCGCCCGGTCGATCAGCGCCAGCCAGCGCTCGAACTGTTCGTTCGTCGTGACGGTCTCGTATTCGCCTTTGATGATCGGTATGCCAGGCTGCGTACCGGACATGCCCTCCGGCGAATTCAGCGCGGGCGCAGGGGCGCCCGGCGCGCCGTACTTGGCCGCATTGCCCGGTCCGATCTCGCGCAGCATCGTCTTGAAACCGTAGCGCTGGAAGAAGTCGCGCAGCGCGTCCTTGTCCTCGGGACGGCCGACGAGGGTTTCCTCGATCGACACGACGTGGCCCACGAGGTCGCAGTCCGTCTTCACGGTGATCAGTTCGCGGCCCTTCGGCAGCCATTCCAGCGCGGCGCGCAGGTTCTCGCCGACGGCGCCCGTGATCGACGCCGCGTTCTCGATGACGCCGTCCAGCGAACCGTGCAGGGTCAGCCACTTGACCGCCGTCTTCGGGCCGCACTTGGTGACGCCGGGGACGTTGTCGACGGTGTCGCCGATGAGGGTCAGGTAGTCGATGATGCGGTTCGGCGGCACGCCGAACTTCGCCAGCACGCCCGCCTCGTCCAGCTTCTCGTTGCTCATCGTGTTGATCAGCATGACCTTGTCGTTGACGAGCTGCGCCAGGTCCTTGTCGCCGGTGGAGACGACGGTGTTCAGGCCGCGTGCCGTCGCCTGCGCGGCCAGCGTGCCGATCACGTCGTCCGCTTCGACACCCTCGACCATCAGGATCGGCCAGCCCATGTGGCGCACGACTTCGTGGATCGGCTCGATCTGCTTCGCGAGATCTTCCGGCATCGACGCGCGCGTGGCCTTGTATTCCGGGTACAGGTCGTCGCGGAACGTCTTGCCTTTGGCATCGAACACGCAGGCGATATAGGCAGCCGGGAAGTCCGCGCGCAGGCGCCGCAGCATGTTGACCATGCCGTGCATCGCGCCGGTCGGGTGGCCATCCGGGCTGCGCAGGTCGGGCAGCGCGTGGAACGCGCGATAGAGATAACTGGAACCGTCGACGAGAAGCAGGGTATTGTCCATAGGGAGAAATCGAAAGTGGGGCCGCGGCGGCACGGCAAAACGTGCGCCATTATCGCAGAATCGGGAATGAGGAAACGGCAAGCCGGCTGGAGCGCGGCCATGTCCGGAATATGGGGATTCGACGACACTTTTAACAGGTAACGGGCGCTGTTTGTTACAATGGACTAAACGACAAAGGTGATCATCATGCCGCGTACCTCATCCCGCCTCGCCACCCTCGCGCTGTTCCTGGCCGCCCAGGCCGGATTGGCCGTGGCCCAGCAGCAGACCGCGCAGCCGGCCCCGAGCCAGGCACCGCCGAAGCTCGAGCGTATCGAGCCGGGCAGCGATGTTCCGGCGACCAATATCCCGCCGAAGCGCGGCACGCAGATCAAGGAAACCCGCGACGGCGGCCAGGTCACCGAAGTCGAAGTCACCAC
>Ga0068855_100004286_pt1 | contig 17425 bp, 20 predicted proteins | sample KBSCornC52_FD_66592 | JGI IMG/M metagenome (GOLD analysis project Ga0068855, IMG submission 66592) | Corn rhizosphere microbial communities from Kellogg Biological Station, Michigan, USA - KBS Corn C5-2 | ecosystem: Host-associated > Plants > Roots > Rhizosphere > Soil ...
TTGCATCCGACCGTTGTACACCTCTCACAATGAAAGTACGTCATAATTGGATCGCTAATTACTGCCTCGCAATCACGTATGTCAAAGTAGGTATTGTGTCCATTGGCTGCTGCCACAGGAAGAGTTACTTTGCCTCCAGTTATGTGCCCTAGTCTCGAAGTTACAACTGCAACTCCCGAAGTCGCTAATGACAACAGGAAGCGAGTGGGCTCAATATCAGTTATCATGGCCTCTTCTAGCGGCGGGATTTCACCTAATGGCGTTTCGGCAGTTTGGAACATCTCGATTACATTAATACCGGGGTAATCGGTGTGCTGTCTCGTTCTGACTCTTTCATAAATACCGACTTCGTCGCGAAACTCATCCTGAGTCATCACCCTCAGCACCATGTCAGCTTTATTTTGTACTAACTTAAAGCTACGGAGTGTACTGCCGTTCAGTGGACCTCTAGCACGTAAATCTGCTTCACGCTCTGAAGACATCTTGCCTGCTCCTTATTGGCAATTATTATTGCGCCGTGGCGCTGCAAAGGCAAGGATTAGCTAAATGAAGCTGTCCAGAGTGTCGAATATAAGAACGCTAAGATGCAGTTAGTATATGCACATATAACATGACGTTGCTCTTCGTTGTGCTTTTTGCAATACAATTAACATTTATAATATATTTAACAATTATTTAATGTAAGAATGTGATAATACTGTGGCGAGGTTGATTATGCACATACTTACTATTGAAGATGATAATACCGTAGCTACAGCGTTGCATGAGTCACTACGGAGTAGTTACATAGTTGATCATGCTAGCACAGGGAAAGAAGGCCTACTTATGATAGGGCTGGCTCGCTACGACGTTGTAATATTAGATGTTCATTTAAGTGACCTGCCCGGGGCCGATGTATGCAAGTCTATCAAGATGATGCAGCCTGATACCCCAGTACTTGTACTGAGCGGCGACGGTGCAATTATGAACAAAATAGCCCTGCTTGATGCTGGGGCTGAAGACTACTTAACCAAACCTTTCAGTTTAGGTGAGCTTAAAGCTCGCTTGCGAGCAATTACGCGACGAAAAAATATTAAAAAAGCTACTTCTTCTTCACTAGTAGTTGGAGAGCTCTACATGGATGTGCCAAGGCATGCTGTTATGCGTAATAATCAATCGATAATCTTGCGTAAAAAGGAGTTTTCGCTTCTAGAATGTCTCATGATAAACGCTGGTACAGTAGTAACAAGAGAAATGTTAATTAATTACGCATGGGGAGAAAGCGAGGTAATGTGGACTAATACAGTCGATGTACATATCAAGTTTTTACGAGATAAGATAGATAAACCATTTGACATCCCGCTTATTAAGACAGTACACGGATTAGGTTATAAACTAGATGCGCCTACGCCAAATCGAAAGTGACATATGAAAAATATCCGTCACTATAAATCATTATTCCTTACTGCTTTTATTAACCCGATAAGTATGGACGAAGACTTACAACGTCGTGAAATGGTACTAAATACAGTTCTATGCACATTGTTTATTTTTTCAGTTTTGGCTCTGCTTTTACCTATTATTAATCTCGCGTCAGATCATAGCCCGCACAATTATTCATCAATCATCTCAAGTTTAATCTTTAGCGTTGCCATCTTCGGGTTGATAAAACTCTCACGAAAAGGACATTCAACTATCTCGGCTTTTATATTAGTAGCCCTTATGGCACTCGCAGTTACCGAACTAACTGCCTTATGGAGTTTTGAACTGCCAATCGCCGAACTTATGTACGCACTTACAATAGTGACGACAAGTGTTTTATTGAAGACGAGAGCCGCTCTTCTGGTTTCTGTGATGATATCATTAACTGTTTTTGTAATAAGCTTCTTGCAAACACAACATATTCTTATTGCGAGAACAGATTGGGCAGACCAGCCATTCACAATTGGCGACGCTGTTGCTTATCTTGTTATTTTTGGCATGATAGCTGTCATTGCATGGTTGGGGAATAGGGAGATTGATAGGGCTTTCGTTTTAGCACGAATATCAAAAAGGTCTATATTAAAACAACGTGACCAGCTTGAAGTAATTGTTCAGAAAAGAACGGAGCAGCTAAAGGCAGAGCAAGAGGCAAGAACTTTAGATCTTCAAAGATTTGCGGAATTTGGCAGGATAAGCGCAGGACTTATACACGACGTAGCCAACCCATTGACCACTATTTCATTAAACCTTGACCTCATGCAGAATTATCAACAAAATGACCTGGTTACAAAAGCTAGAGAAAGCTTGAAATATCTGGAGCGATACCTCGACGGAATGAGAAAGCAAATCCACCTAGATGGTCAGATCTCTGAATTCAGCATCAATGCTGAGATATTACAAGTCCTGGATATTTTAGGACATAGATCCTCGAAGGCCCAGGTAACTCTTAAGAGCCAGGTAGATCAAAATATTAAGATGCGCGGTGATGCAGTAAAGTTTAGTCGCATAATTGCCAACTTGTTAAGTAATTCTATCGACGCATGCTCTGATCAAGATCCCCAGAGTAAGAAATATAAAGTAAAAATTACCGCAGAACGTAGCTACGACACAGTTACGCTGCGTGTGACTGATAATGGGCCTGGCATTGACGAAAGCTATCAGGAACAAATATTTGACGCTTTCTATACTACAAAGTCAAAAACAGGTATGGGAATGGGACTTTCATTAGTTAAAGAGTATGCCGAAAAAGACTTTGGAGGTTCCATTTCTGTTCAAAGTAAGCCTGGCCGAACTACTTTTACTGTCATACTGCATGATGCATGATGAGACTTTTCAGTCATAAGCGACGTCAATCTCCTCCGACTTCACCAAGTGCTCCTTCTTAGCGTGCAAACTATAAGCTCGCCGGTCACCGCTTGTCAGCTCACTGGCGTCCATACTGCGCGGCCACAGCCGCAGGGCGCGCACCGTGCTAATCTCCACGGCGTACAGCATCAGTTGCGCCTGCAGGTATATCCAGGCCAGCAGGCCTAGCACCAGCGCAAATGTGCCGTACAGGCTGCTCAGGCTCTTTAGTTCGTGCGTGACGTAGTAGCCGCCCAGCGTTTGGATAATCTGGATGCCAACGGCCGATACGGCGGCGGCCAGCACCAGGTTTTTAAACTTCATGTCGCTGGTCTCGGTGCCTATCCGGTACACAAACAAGAACACGCCAAACAGCAATAGCATACTGATCAGGCTTGGCACAATCTTGAACAGCGTTGAGTGGTTAATGCTGGTGGCATAGCCGGATAGCACCGCTGCGGCCAGTAAGCCTATGCCGCCGACAAAAATAATGCTCATGCTCTTGAGTGGCGCAATTGGGAAGCCGGCCCGCTTGCGGCGCGGCACGAGCCAGATATGGTTGAGGGCGTGCTGGATGGCTGCCGCGCCGCCGCGCGCACCGTACAGGGTTACGAGCAACCCAAGCACCAGCGCAATGCCCGACCGATGCGGCCCATTGACATGTTGGCTCAGCTGATTGCCAAACCCTGGGAAGTAGCTGCTAATGCCATTTATTAACCGCTCCTGCAGCTGGGGGTGGTTTTTGGCAATAATCTCTATAAACGACGTACCGACAATTAACAGCGGGAATAGCGACAGAAAGCCGTAGTAAGTTATCAGCGCACCCTGATAAGCCGCCTCGTCGTCGCCGAACTTCTTAATGACGGCGTAAATGAAGGCAGCCTTCTTGTGGCGCTGTTGCCAATGGTTAAGGCGGGTAACGGTGCGTTGGATAATATTTGGTTGAGACTTCTCGGCCATATCGTTAATGGTAGCATAGGCGGCGGGTCGGACTTGTAATATTTTTAGGGGTGGATGGCAAATGGATGGCATTTTGCCATCCATTTGCCATCTCGGTCAGAAAATTATGTGTTGTAGCCGCTCCGGATAACACATACAATAGGGCTGTGGAAGTTACTGCTCATGATCCCTTGTTGCAACTAGCGCAATCTGCCCCCCTCCGGAAATACCCGAAAGGCCAGATTCTCTTTTACGAAGGCGACAGCCCGACCAATGTCTACGTCCTCAAATCTGGCGCCATCAAAATTTATGACATCGATGACAAGGGTAACGAGCGGATTGTCCACGTTATTAGCCCGCCTTCCCTCTTCCCGGCCGTCCTCTTCTTTAGCCAGGCCGAAGCCAGCAACACCTTTTACAGCACGCTCAGCGAGTGCGAAGTCTACGTCGTCTCAGCCGACCTGGTCCGCCGTAAGCTCGAGGAAGACAATAGCTTTACGCGCTACTGCCTCAAGTGGTTTGCCGAAGACACCCGCGAAATTATGATCCGCATGGCCAGCCTCGAGAAGTCCGATGCCCGCGAGAAACTCCTGGTCGCCCTGCGCTTTTTGGCCTTTATGCACGGCACGCCAACCGCCAAACCGGGCTGGCGCCGCGTGAACTTTGCCGTGAGCCACCAACTGCTGGCCGACATGATCGGCGTCACCCGCGAAAGTACCACCCTGGCCATGAAAGATCTCCAAAAAGACGCCGTCGTCACTCACCCCAAGATCACCACACTCGACATTAACACCGAAAAACTAGTCGAATTCCTCGGCGAATAAAAACACTTGCACCAATAATAGTTTAGCTGCTATACTATTTACATACTAAACTAATAGGATAGTGTTATGGAGCGTTCTGAACTGCTCGCTGAAACAGTGAGTGCCTACACCAAGACGGCTCGCCTCATGAAGGCGATTATGCAAGATGGCTCATTTGGCGATGGCATTGGTTCGTCGCAACTGCATCTGATGTTTGCGATTGCCACCTGGACGCCAGCGCCGACGCAGAAGCAACTGGCCGAGTCTATGCACATTACGCCTGGCGCCTTGACGCAGCTAATTGAACCACTGGTCGAGGCCGGCTATGTCACCCGCCAGCCGAGCCAGACCGACCGCCGCGTTATGCACCTGCACCTGTCGGCCAACGGCAAGAAATCTTTGCGCAAGCTTCGCGAAGCCCATGCTAAGCTGTTCACCGATTTGCTCGACAGCCTGACCGACCAAGAATTAGTCGTCCTGCTACAGGCCCAGCAAAAGATGCTCCAGACACTTGAAAGCAACTATAAAAAGAAAGGTACTGCATGATATTACACAAATTCCGCCGCCGCAAAGCCAATGTCACTAAAACCATAGCCGAAGACGCTGCCCCTAAATATCCAACCATCGAAGAGCACGCTGAGCTCGACCACAGCCAAATTATGGTCATCGTATCAGCCTTAATGCTGGCAATGTTGTTGGCCGCCCTCGACCAGACGATTGTTTCGACTGCTCTGCCTAAGATCGCCAGCGACCTGCACGGCCTCAGCAAGTATTCCTGGGTCGCCACAGCCTATCTGCTAACCAGCGCTGTTTCGACGCCGTTATACGGCAAGATTAGCGACATGTTTGGCCGCAAAAAGATCTTTCAAAGCGCCATCCTTATTTTCTTACTTGGTTCGGCCCTGAGCGGTGCTGCCCAAAGCATGAACCAGTTGATTGCCTTCCGTGCCCTGCAGGGCATTGGCGCCGGTGGCCTGATGACGCTTGTCTTTGCTATCATTGGCGACATTGTGCCGCCGCGGCAGCGCGGTAAATACCAAGGTTACTTTGGCGCCGTCTTTGCGGTTTCCAGCGTGATTGGGCCGCTGTTGGGTGGCTTATTTACCGATCATCTGTCGTGGCGCTGGGTGTTTTACATCAACCTGCCCATTGGTGCTATTGCGCTGAGCGCCATCGGTGCCCGTTTGCACTTGCCCGTACATAAGTCACCGCATAAGGTAGATTGGGCCGGCGCTTCACTGCTTGCCATTAGCGTAGTATCGTTGTTGCTCGGCACCGTTTGGGGCGGCAATGACTATCCGTGGGGCTCAGCTCAGATCATTGGCCTGTTCACCACTGCTGTCGTGGGCGGCATCCTATTCGTCATCCGCGAGCGTTTTGCCAAAGAGCCAATTTTGCCGCTTGAACTATTCAAAAACAGTGTTTTCCGCGTATCGGTGATTCTCAGCTTGCTGATTGGCATCGTCATGTTCGGCGCCCTCATCTTCCTGCCGGAGTACCAGCAGCTAGTCCGCGGCGACTCGGCGACAAAATCCGGCTTAATGCTGCTGCCCCTGGTGGTAGGTGTTATGTCGGCCTCACTGACATCTGGCCGCTTAATCTCTAAGTTTGGCAAGTACCGCATCTTCCCCATCGTTGGCACAACAATAATCACATTCAGCTTCTGGCTGTTTACTCACATAGCAGTCGATACCAACCGCGTCATTTTAGCAATCTGGATGTTGCTGCTCGGCGTAGGCATTGGTGCGGTTATGCCAGTACTGACGCTAGCCGTACAGAACGCCATCGACCGCAAACACCTCGGCACAGCCACGTCATCGGTTGTTTTCTTCCGCAGCATTGGTAGCAGCTTAGGTGCGGCTATCTTCGGGGCCATACTAGCGAGCCGCTTGACGCACCACATTTTGCAGAATGTCCCCGGTGCTAACGGCGCAGCCGCCGCTACCGGCCTCAAAGGCAGTGCGGCCGGCCTGAAGCATTTGCCACCCCAAGTCTTACACCCGGTTTTGGTATCGTTTTCGCAAGCGTTCCACGATGTGTTCGTGTTTGGCATTCCGTTTGCCATTTTGGCAATTGTTGCCTCGCTCTTCTTGAAGGAATCACCACTTAAGGCCACCACCCGCGACGAAGCCGCTGGCGAAGGGCTAGAATTCAGCTCACCGGAGTAGTCTATGGCCGAGGTAGCGATTAGCGTTAAAAGTGTCAGCAAACAATTCGATAAATTCACGGCCGTTTACAACCTTTCCCTAGAAGTAAAAGCCGGTGAACGGTTTGCCTTGCTCGGTCCGAACGGTGCCGGCAAAAGTACAACCATCAAAATGCTGACCACTTTGCTTCGGCCGACTTCGGGCGAGCTTCAGCTTAACGGCCACAACGTCGTCAAAGACCAAGACGCCGCTCGCAAGAGCTTTGGCATTGTCTTTCAGGACCCCAGCGTCGATACCGAGCTGACGGCCTACGAAAACATGGAACTGCACGCCGTTATGTACAATGTGCCGGCGGCTGTGCGCCATCAGCGCATCACCGAACTGCTCGAACTGGTTGAGTTGACCGAACGCGCCTCCAGCCTAGTGAAAACCTTTTCCGGCGGCATGAAGCGCCGTCTCGAAATTGCTCGCGGCCTGCTGCACGAGCCAAAAGTATTGTTTTTAGATGAGCCGACCCTTGGTCTCGATGCCCAGACGCGCAATTTGCTATGGGACTACGTTGGCCGTCTCAGCCGCGACAATGGCATGACCGTTTTCTTTACCACCCACTACCTAGAAGAGGCCGAGGCGAACGCCGACCGGATAGCTATCATTGACCACGGCAAGTTAATTGCTCTCGGAACCGCTGCCCAACTTATGAAGCAAACCAAGACGAAAACATTGGAGCAGGCATACTTGGCTTTAACCGGTACCGGCACCCGTGACGAATCGGTCGATCCGCACAGCAACTGGCAAGCCATCCACCGCTCAAGGAGCATGCGATGAGTGTCCTCTACATACTCTGGCTGCGCCAGCTCAAGCGCTATTTCCGCAGTAAGTCACGCATCATTGGCGCTATTGGCCAACCATTGCTGTTTTTGCTGGCCCTGGGCTACGGCCTGGGCTCAGTTTACAAGCGAGCCGGCCAAGGTAATTACTTAGAATTCTTGGTGCCCGGCGTGATGGTCCAGACTGTCCTGTTTTCGGCCATGTTTTTTGGTGCCATGATTATTTTTGACCGCCAATTTGGCTTCCTTAAAGAAACTTTGGTAGCGCCAGTGTCGCGCTTTAAGATCATGTTTGGTGGTGCGCTGGGCGGCGCTACGACCGCTGTTATGCAAGGACTATTGGTATTCCTAATTGCCTTGCCGCTCGGCTTTCGATTGCATCACTGGGCAAATGCTCCCGTTGCCCTTGTTGTGCTGGCCCTGTTTGCTATGACGGTGGCTAGTTTTAGCTCGGCCATCGGCTCGATCGCTCAGGACATGCAGGGCTTCCAGGCGATCAACCAATTCTTGATCTTCCCGCTTTACTTTCTGTCGGGCGCACTCTACCCGCTGACGAGCGTGCCAACCTGGCTGCGCATCATCGGCGAAGTTAATCCGGTGTCGTACACAGTCGATGCTTTGCGCTGGGCGCTAATTAACCAGACGCACTTTGGTATCGCCCGCGACTTGCTGGTGATGGTCGCTTTCCTGCTAGTTGGTATCGCCTTTGGTGTCTACCGCTTCCGCCGCATCGAGGCGTAAGCCACGTCGTGGCCAGACCATAACTCCTAAGACCGATTCTCGCGGCAACCAACCAAACGCGCGGCTATCCGTACTAGCATTTGGGTTATCACCCACCACAAACAGCTCATCGCCCCGTAGCTGTACAAGGCGCTTGATTTTGTCGAGTTCGTTATGCCGAATCAAGACAATCTGCCCTGGCTTTAAGCGCCTGCTTGCACGAGCTATCACTACTGTGCGTGGCTTTAGCACCGGCAACATGCTATCACCATGAACCCGGCGGATGATGAGTTTAGGCCTTTTTGGTAGCCCAGAAGATTTCAGCAATTTCATCGATCATGCCCAGCAGTTTGTCAGCCTCTGCGACTTCCAGGTGATGTTTGCACTCGCTGGCCTGCTTAATTGCTTTCCAAAACTTGTCGTGCAAATCCGGATATTTCTCGAGGTGCTCAGGCTTAAAGTAGTCGGCCCACAACACCATTAGATGATGCTTCACGAGCTCAGCCCGCTCTTCCTTGATAAAGATAGCTCGAACCTGGTTTGGCTCATCAAAACCATCGTATTTTTCCATGATTGCTTTTACTGACTGCGCTTCGATTTTAGCTTGCGCGGGGTCGTAGACGCCGCATGGTAAATCGCAGTGCGCGTAGACTGGCTTGATAGAGAATAATTTCATGTTTGGCCTCCGTTTATATCCTAATTATAGACTACTGCGCTTGGCGCCACTTCTCGATTTCGGCATGGTGACCGTTAAGCAGAACGTCCGGCACTTTTAAGCCTTTGAACTCGGCCGGTCGCGTGTACTGCGGGAACTCAATCGACCTGTCGTCGTCTTGGAAAGATTCGATTTCGGTGCTGGTTTCGCCGCCTAAAACACCCGGCAATAACCGCACAACAGAGTCGATAATAGTCATGGCCGGCAACTCGCCACCTGTCAGCACGTAATTACCGACGCAATATTGCTTATCCACCCAGTTTATGACGCGCTCGTCATAGCCTTCGTACCTTGCACAGACCAGGATCAGCCCTTTGCCTGCTGCGGCGAGTGCTTTGGCTTCAGATTGTTTGTAAAGCTGACCCCGAGGCGTTGGCAGTATCACCACGGCATCCGGGTCATTCTGTTTGGCTTGCTCGATGGCGGCCACCAGTGGTTCCGGCTTCAGCAGCATGCCATCGCCACCACCATATGGTGTGTCATCGACTTGCTTGCGCGGGCCCAACCCAAAGTCCCGCAGGTTTATATATTCGTAGCTGACAATGCCGCGGTCGCTGGCTTTCCATAGCATGCTGCTGCCGAGCACTTTCTCGAACATTTCCGGGAACAGGCTGATAATCTGAATTTTCATCTGATCAGTATACTTCTTACAACCAAAAAGAGCCAGCTTTAGCGGCTGGCTCGTTTTGTCACATAAAGCTCCCAAATTGCGTTTCTTTGAACGAATTTGGCTCGCAGAGCTTTTAAATATTTTTGTTTTAAACTACTGTCGTCTTTTATCGACTGCTAATTAGTATAGCTTTTGGCGCTCGTTTTGGCAAGTCCCGTAACGGACGTACGGTTACATTAATTTTTCGAACTGAGATGTATAAAATGCATCCATTTGCCATGCTTTATACATCCACCTGTAAAAATTTATGTACTCCTAAACGTCTAAATCGTCGAGGTCAGCTAGCTCGCGGCGCGTCTTGCTAACAACATCTTCTTCGCCAGAGCTTCTGCTTGGGGTAGTTGGCAATTCATCGTCAAGATCACTCAGGTCGTCACTTGCTGGTGGCGGCGTGGCTGCGTTATCGTCATCAGCTGTAGCAGCACTAGTGTCATCAGATGGCTTGGCAGCAGGTGCGTCATTATTGTCATGCCGGGCATATTCGCCCACGCCATTGTCAATTATCTTGAGGTTATAACGAGCATCGTTCTTGGTGCCAAGCGCGCGCAACAAGGTGCGAATGCTTTGAGCGGTGCCACCGCGCTTGCCGATGACACGGCCGAGGTCTTCGGGATCGACAGTTAGCTCGAGCAAAACGCCTTTTTCATCTATACGGCGCTCAATTTGGACAGCGTCAGGATTGTTTACGAGGGATTTTACGACAAATTCAATAAATTGCTGGTCAATGCTGCTCATGCGGGACTCCTTCTGTTAGGCTATTACCATTATAACAAACAACCGCCAACGTGGGCGGTTGTTTAATACACTATTTTTGTAAGAATTATGACTTTTCGTCGGTTTCTTCAGCAGCTTCAGCAGGCTCCGCTTCAGGGGTCGTTTCTTCGGCTAGAGCTTCCTCAACGGCTGCTTCAGCAGCTGGCGCTTCACTGGCTGGTTCTTCAGCTGGAGTTTCAGCCACAGCGGCTTCTTCGGCTGGCGCCTCGGCCACAGTTTCGTCAGCGGCAGCTGGCGCTTCGGCTTCAGCCTTACCCAGCTTGTCCGGATTGCGCGTAGCGCCCTGCTTCTTAGTTGGCGGGGTTACCCATTTAGGCAGTTTAATACCTTCTTTTTGCAGTAATAAAACAACGCGGTCAGATGGTTGAGCGCCGTGCTCCAAGTAAAAGCTAGCCTTGTCCTTTTGCAAAACGGCCACTTTGGTGTGTGGGTCGTAGCTACCAAGCTGAGCAATAACCTTGCCGCTGGTTGGCGTCACACGGGAGTTCTGAACCACAACGCGGTACATGGCGTGCTTTTTGCGACCGGTCCGTTGCATACGAATAGCTAACATCTACTGAAACATCTCCTTTACGACAATTGCCGCTTTACAGACTACTATAAATATCTGTCTATTCTACAGATTAGCGCCCCTGTTGTCAAATGTTGTCAAATAGCGCTACTTCTTTTCAGAAGCAAATGCACTAAGGGCGGCCTCGGCAGCTTTTTGCTGGCCGGCCTGCTTGCTTGGGCCAGTGCCCTGCCCATACAATTTGCCATTTACGAATACGCCAACACTAAAGGTTTTGTCGTGGTCCGGCCCGGCCTCTTCCAGTACTTTATAAACCGGCGTGAAGCCCTCTTGGCTCTGCACAACCTCTTGCAGGTGCGATTTAGCGTCCATCCACGAGCCGCTGCTCAGGATATCATCGAAAGTAGCCAAAATTGTTTTGGTAATAAAGCTCTTCGCAACGTCGTAACCTTGGTCCAGATAGAGCGCGCCAATGACAGCTTCAAAGCTGTTGGCCAAAATCTGCTCGCGGGCGCGCTGCGTGCCGTGCTTTTCGCCGCGACTCAGGCGTAACAGTGGCTCAAAGCCGTACTTGGCAGCGGCCGCACCGATACTTTCGGTACGCACCAAAGCGCTGCGCCAGTTGGTCAAAATGCCTTCCGGGTCGTCGTGATTGCTATACAAATATTCGGTCACGACTAATTCCAGTACCGCGTCGCCCAAGAACTCCAGACGCTCGTTGTGGGCGGAGACAGATTTTTTATGCTCATTGACGTATGAGCGGTGCGTGAAGGCCGTGATTAACAGATCGAGATTATTAAATTCAACGCCGAGCACATCTTTTGCGAAGGTTACGTAGCCGGAGGTATCCATTACAGCTTGTCCGATCGTATTTTCTTCATCCCTAGCAAAATCAGTTTGCCAATGTCGTCATAAGCGATTTTCTCAACCGCTTCGTGAGCTGGCATCCAAGCAATATCAGTCATCCAATCCTCACCTTTCAGCGCGTCTGTGTTGCCGGTCGCCTGAACCAGGTATAAGTGCATCGTCATCAACACCAAAGTGTGGGTGCGGCGGTAACGGAAATTCACTTTGCCAAGCCAGTTGTACATCTTCATGTCTTTCAGGCCGGTTTCTTCTTGAATTTCACGCTTGGCGGTTTGCTTGGGTTCTTCGCCCTCTTCGACGTGCCCTTTCGGAATCGTCCAGCGGTTCTTCGCATCTTGGATAAGCAAAATCTCGAGCTTATCGGTTTTGGCATTGCGTCGGAAAACCACGCCACCGGAGGTAGTTTCGTGCACGACTTCGTCAATCGACGGCCGGCGCTTTACAAAGTTGCGGATGTTAGACAGTGCTTTAGGACGCTTTACAAAGAAAGGCTTCTTGCCCGGCTGATTGTTGTCCGGACGACCTGCTGGAGCTGGCGTGTTATCAGGCTTCTTGTCCATGGCCTAAGCCGCCTTCTTTTTAGCTGGCTTGGCTGTGGCTTTAGCTTTTGGCTCGGCTTCAGGCTCAGGCTTATCCGTTTCGGCGGGCGCTTTGACTGGTTCAAATTCTTCGCCGTGGAGCTGTTTTAAGACGGTGCCCAGCACGCCGTTAATAAACTTGGAGGAGTTGTCGCCCCCAAAGGCTTTGGCTAGCTCAACAGCCTCGTTAATGACCACTTTGGGCGGTACGTCATTTTGATATTGCAGTTCATACAAGCCAATCCGTAAAACGGCGCGGTCCATGCGAGCAATTTGGTCGAGTGGCCACTCCGGGGCAACCGGTTGCAGCGTGGCATCTAGCTCATCTTGGTGTTCAAGGACGCCCGCAACAAGCTTTTCGATAAACGCAACATCATCGACCATCTCTTTGTAGCGCTCAACGTTGCGCTCAAGAATTTCCTTGACGGTAAAGCTGGTGTCGCCAGCGCCAGCACGAAACTCCTGCTCGTACAGGGTCTGCAGTGCGATTATTCGTCCAAGGTGTCGGTTTGATGCCATATTGTTAATTTTCTTTAGTTTAGATGAAACAAAGCTGAAGCCGAGCGACTACTTAGCTGCTTTGGCAGCTGGTTTGGCGCTTTCGCGGCGGGTCGTGAAGGCTTTAACCGGTGATTTACCGTTTACTTTGCGTGCTAATTTCAGCACCAAGTGGCTGCGGCGAGTGCCGGTGCGACGAGGGCTGGTTCGTTTTTTGGGTTTACCCATATGCTAAAGGTGCTCCTTGTGTTGCCTACGAGGGTCCGGGTGGACAAGGCTTTTATAGTGATATCTTGGTGTTAGTATACCTCGAGAGAGAGGATACTTCAACCTATTGCCAGCTACCGCCCTGCAGCGTAAACACATCAACACCCTGCCAAGTGCCACCCTTAGCAATAAACTCGTTGAACGAGGCCGCAGTTTGCGTTTTGTAAGTCACGGCCACGGCGCTCCAAGTTGTCGAGACGCTAACGGTCGCTGCGGCAGTTTGCGCCCCCGTCGATGTGACATACTGCCATTCGTTCCAAACGCCTCGATCAGATGAGCCGGCGCTCGTCGTTCGGTAGGTAGAGCTGCTAAAGCCGCTGCCAACCGTGAATGTTTTGGCCGAGCTGTTAGCCACACCGAAGCCGCCAAACACCAATTCATTGGCAGCCGTGGTGGTAGCTGTGGCTGTGCTAGTCATGCTCGTACCGATGCCACCATTGATAACTGTTTTATCACGCGGGGTGGTCATAATATCGTCAAACTCTTCGACACTAATAGCCCACCGGTTATGCGTCCCATCATTAAACGTAATGGTCAGCGTGTCACTAGTCGTCAGCGCATTGGTAATATTTGCCGAAAAAACAACTGTCAGGTCGGTCGAATTAGAGTCCACCTGAGCATCGACAGTATAGGTATTACTCTTACTGTCCACCACCGTAATGGTTGGCGTGGCACTGACGACAGTCGTATTCACGGCGCCGATCAGCGTATGGCCAGCTGAGACAGCAGCACTAAATGTAAACGTAGCCGATGTACTGCTAGTAACAGACGAGCCAAACAGCGGTGTCGCGACGTGTGCCATTAGATTTTCGAATCCGCGTTAATGCTTGTAAAAGCGGCTTTGGATTCGGTGGTAGTCAGCATGGTCGTGCCACCTGGGCCATCAGCGTTAAAGTACAGCATGGCATACATATTGGCGCTAATACCGAGCTGGTAGGTGTGTTGAATCCAAGTTGCTTTCTTGGTGTGATCACCGTTCGGGTCTTCCGAGCAGCCAAACTCAGGCAGCAAGACCTGCTTATTGTGCGACGATGCCCAGTCGAGCGCCTCGACAAAATACGGCTGGTTCGTTAAATCGGTGAAATCACCGCCTGAGTTATAAGGGTCAAAACCAATGTAATCAATATTGACAGTAAAGCCTGAGTCCCAAAATTCGGTACCGACACCTGGGTTACGTGGGTCAAATCCCCAAGAACCAATCACGCAAATGGCCGACCGAAGTTCGGGGCGGTTTTTGGCATGCACCATAGCGCCCATCCGGTTATTGGCTGCTTTCCAGTCGGCCAGCGTAAATTGACCTTTGTTGAGCTCACCTTCTGGCTCGTGCCAGAGGATGATCATTGTTTTATGGCCAGATGGGATAGAATCTAAGAAGTTATTAAACCAGGTGTCGTTGCCACCGGCTGCAAAGGTCGAAGGGGTGGGCTTAAACGACCAGATCGATTCGCGGCGACCAACATCGATGCCGGCATTAGAAGCCGCAAAAGTAGACGGGAATACCAGCGAGCCGGCATAGCTACGTCGAATAAGTAACGGGCCACCGGCACAAGTTGTTTCAAAGCTTTCAAAGTCGGCCTCCAGATTGCTAGCAATCGACCCGCCAATAATAGGCTTGGCCGAAATAGTGGTGCCCGGCGAGATTGAAGTGCTACCAAGCCGTTGCCATTGCCCACTTTGAGCATGCCAAACGGAGCTCGAACTCACGGCGTCTTCCACCAAACATCAACGCCATCGACTGCCCCACTGCCGCCGATAGTAGGTGCTGATGGGCCGATCCAAATCACAGTTCGGCTGGCGTCGCTGGTTGCGGTTGCGCGGGATGGCCAAACCGAGTTTGTACTGTCATACCGCACAAAAGCCGGCGCCGTCGAGACGGCAGCTGCCGCGCTGCCGGCGCCGTCGGCCCCCACGTCACTAAAGCCGAGCACAACATCGCCGGTTTGGCTGTTCACGCTGCTGACGCCGCCAACCACCGCACCGACAGCACTATCAACGTAAGATTTGCTGGCTGCGGCTGCATTGCCGCTTGGCGTTGTTGGCACAATTGGCGACGCTGAAAAAGTTTTGATGCCGCCGACCGCTTCGTCCCCTGTATTATGGACAACCGCTGTATCAGTTGCCTTGGCGGTCAAGTCAGATAGCAGGTTGGTAACTTTGGTTTCGCTAATGGCCGTGACATCGGCATCAACAATCCCCAGCGGGGCAAGCTTACTCTTAGCAATCGCCGCCGACGAACTGATGTTGGCATCCGACACAACACCGCTTTTGAGATTGCCACTGTTGTCGTGTGAAACAGTCAGGAAGGTGTTGAGGATATCGCCCCATGTACCTTCGTCACTTCCAAGTATCGGCAAACGTGCCATCTGATTCCTTTCTTCTTGTGTTTATTTTAATGCACCGGCGGCGCAATCGCAAAGCTACTTTACGACGATGTTAAGAATGCGCCCCGCCACGTAAATGGTCTTAACAATAGTTTTATCTTTCAGATGGGCAGCCACATTTTGATCTGCCTTAGCTGCCTCAAGCGCTTGCTCTTCTGTTGCATCGGCTGGCACAGTAATTTGACCACGCACTTTGCCGTTTACTTGAACGGCAATGGTGACACTGTCTTGTACCAGATACTTTTCGTCGTAAGTGGGCCACTTGCTGATATGCACGGAGTCGCCATGGCCAAGTTGAGCCCATAATTCTTCGGTAATGTGCGGTGAGAACGGTGCTACCATCTGCACCATTGCCTCGAGCGATTCTTGCCAGGCAGGTGAACCGAGCTTATCCGTTAATTTAAGCCTGTACAGCGTGTTCAGGCACTCCATCAGCGCGGCGATTGAGGTATTAAAGCCCAGCTCATCCAGATCATTGCTCACGCTTTTGATGGCCACATGGACGGCTCGACGCACTTCTGGGCTGTCGGCCTCGTGCTTAGGCGCTTCAACATGCTCATGAACGATGTTCCAGAGCCGCTGCAAAAAGCGGTACGTTCCGGCGACACCCTCAGGACTCCACGGCGTGGTTTGATCGTACGGTGCCAAGAACGCAATTGTTAAACGCAGTGCATCGGCACCGTAGCCACTGTCGATGACATCACTCGGGTTTACCACATTGCCGCGGCTTTTGCTCATTTTGGTGTTGTCGGCAGCAAGAATAATGCCCTGGCCACGCCGCGCTGCGTAAGGTTCCGGCGTGGGAACTAACTTTTGGTCATACAAAAACTCGTGCCAAAAACGGGAGTATAACAGATGCAGCGTGGTGTGTTCCATGCCGCCCAAATACAGATCAACTGCGCCCCAATAGTCGAGCTTTTTAGGGTCGGCAAAGGCTGTGTCGTTGTGCGCATCATAATAGCGTAAGTAGTACCACGACGAACCGGCCCAGTTGGGCATCGTGTCGGTTTCGCGCTTGGCTGGTTTACCACAAGTAGGACAGGTCGTATTTACCCAGTCACTAATGACTGCCAACGGGCTTTCGCCAGTGTCGGTTGGCTCATAATGCTCGACTTCGGGCAGTGTCACCGGCAGTTGGTCTAGTGGCACGGCCACGGCGCCATGTTCGTCGCAGTGAATAATGGGGATTGGTTCACCCCAGTAGTGCTGGCGACTAAATACCCAATCGCGCAAGCGGTAGTTGATGCGCTCTTTGGCGACACCCTGCTTGGCCAGGTCAGCGACAATTTTGTCGCGGGCTTCGGCGGCTGGCATGTTGTCGTATGTATCAGAATTAATCAGTAAGCCGGCGGTGGTGTGCGGTTTGTCGCCATGCAAATATGCTTCAACTATTTTCTTGGCGCCTTCGCCGAGCACTTTTTCATACAGTTCGTCGGCGCTGACCCACGACGGTTTGTGGTTCGCACGCTCTTTCTCGTCTATATCTGTCTGGTTGAGACTTTTGAGCTGCACAACGATGGTGGCGAGCTTGGCGCGGCGATTTACCTGCTTGCCGTCGTGAAAAAAGACTGCAAAATACGGTGATCCAATAGACTCAACGCTAGCGACATCGTTATAGCCAGTCTCTTCGGTCAGTTCGCGCACACCGGCTTGCTCTGGCGTTTCGCCGTCGTCAATACCACCCATCGGCATGCTGTACGTCGGCTTTGTCCAATTTGTCAGCTGCAACAATAAATACTTGTCTTCGGTCGGGTGTTTAACGATGGCTTGCACGGCGTTACGCTCGACAATCGGGATGTCAGGTTTAAGCGGGCTTTCTTCATCAATGTATTCTGGGGCCACTACGGGCACAATCGGCAGATTATATTTGCGCGCAAAGTCACCGTCCCGCTCATCATGCGCCGGCACAGCCATGATGGCGCC
>Ga0068855_100004289_pt1 | contig 17423 bp, 21 predicted proteins | sample KBSCornC52_FD_66592 | JGI IMG/M metagenome (GOLD analysis project Ga0068855, IMG submission 66592) | Corn rhizosphere microbial communities from Kellogg Biological Station, Michigan, USA - KBS Corn C5-2 | ecosystem: Host-associated > Plants > Roots > Rhizosphere > Soil ...
CGCTCAGCCGCGAACGCTGGGAACTGCTCGCCCATGGCCTTGCCGAACGGATTGCCCGCCCATTTCCCGGCCTGCCCGGCGCGATCAACGCCGGCCCGCGCCTCGCCCTGGTCCGCGCCCTGCCCGACGAGGGCGCCGATTCGCTGCTTGACCGGCTGATGCAGGCGCTCGCCTTGCTCGATCGCCGTGGCGGCCGCCGCCTCGTCTGGGCCGACGGGACCAGCGTGCGCCCCGGCCTCGGCGGCCCCAGCCTGGAGGCGGAATTGGCCGAGGCGATCGGGCAGGGCGGGATAGAGGTCCTGTTCCAGCCGCAATATGCGCTGACCGGCGCGCGCGAGCTGACCGGGGCCGAGGCGCTCGCCCGCTGGCAGCACCCGCAGCTTGGCCGGATCAGCGCCGCCGCGCTCTTCGCCCTGGCCGAGCGCGCCGATCTCGTCCTCCCGCTCTCCGCGGCCATCGCCGAACAGGCCCTGGCCCAGGCCGCCCACTGGCCGGAGCCGCTGCGCCTCTCGCTCAACGTCACCTCGGGCGACATCGCCGCGCCCGACTGGGCCGCGCGCCTGCTCGGCCAGGTCCGCGCCAGCCGCTTCCCGCCCGAGCGGCTGACGCTGGAAGTCACCGAGGAGGCGCTGATCGCCGACGTCGGCGCCGCCGCCACGACCCTGCGCATTCTCGCCGCCACCGGCATCCGCATCGCGCTCGACGACTTCGGCGCGGGCTTCTGCAACTTCCGCTACCTGAAGCTCCTGCCGCTCCACTACCTCAAGCTCGACCGCTCGCTGATGGACGGCATCGCCGAAAACGGCCGCGACCGGGCGGTTCTGCGCGGCCTCGTCGCCATGGCCAAGGCCTTGGGTCTGGAAGTCGTTGCCGAGGGAATCGAGGACGAAGGGCAGGAACGCGCCGCCGCCGAGGAAGGCTGCGCAACCATGCAGGGTTTCCTGCGCGGCCGCCCAATGGCGGCAGAGGCTTTCCTCGGTCTGGCCCGCGCGTGATTGCCCAAGTCGGTCTGATCCGCTAGGCCCCGCCCCCTCGCAGGGGCCAGGGACAGCACACATGACGATCGACTTGGCCGCGCTCGGCTCGCTCAGCAGCATCCTCGCTCCCGTTTTCCTGGTGATCCTGCTCGGCTACGGCATCGGCCGCAGCGGACTGCTGGGCGCCGACCAGTTGCGCGGCTTCGGCCGGTTCATTCTGGCAGTGGCGCTGCCGATGCTGATCTTCGGCGCGGTTTCCAGCGCGCGGATCGGCGAGGTCTTCCGGCTCGATTACCTCCTCGTCTATGCAGCGGCCTCGCTGAGCACCTTTGCCCTCAGCTTCGCCTGGTTCCGCTGGGGCACGGCGGCCGGTGGCAGTGTGCCCCGGCTCGACAAGGCGGCGGTTCGCGCGATGGGCACGGCCATCTCCAACACCGCGCTCATCGGATTTGCCATTCTCAGCCAGATCTTCGGCCATGCGGCCGCTGGGCCCGTGGTCCTCAACATGTTGGTCGAGACCTTCATGATGCTCCCGATTCTCATGGCCTTGATCGAACTGGGCCAGGGGGACCACGCGCATCTCGGCGCAGCGCTGGGCGGCGTGGCGCGCAACCTAGTCCGCTCGAGCATGATCTGGTCGATCGTGCTGGGGGCGATCTTTGCCGCACTGGGTCTGGCCCTGCCGCAACCGGTCACGCGCAGCGTGCAGATGGTCGGATCCATTGCCGCGCCCCTCGCGCTGATCACCATCGGCGCGACCCTGGCCGGCGTCCGACTGGCCGGGCAGGGCATGGCGATCGTAGCCATGGCCGCCGGCAAGCTGCTGCTTCACCCCGCCATGGTCCTACTGTTCCTGACCCTGGTGCCGGTGCGTGATCCGATGTTCCACTCGGCGATCATTCTGCTCGCGGCCATGCCCACCTTCTCTACCCTGACCGTCTTCGCGCAGAGCGCCGGCGACAGCGAGACCTGCAGCGCCGCCATGCTGGTGGCAACGGCGGCGTCCTTCGTCACCCTGCTCGTGGCCATGGCCCTGCTCGGCGTCCACCTCCCCGCATAGAAAAACCCCGCCGCGAGTGGCTCGCAGCGGGGTTAGGCAGACCGGGAGCCCGGGAGGCCCCCGCTCAGGAATTTATTCCAAGATCAGTGCGCCGCGAGAGCTGCAAGCAGCAGCAGCGCGACGATGTTGGTGATCTTGATCATCGGGTTGACGGCCGGGCCGGCGGTATCCTTGTAGGGATCGCCCACCGTGTCGCCGGTCACCGCGGCCTTGTGGGCGTCGGAGCCCTTGCCGCCGTGGTGGCCGTCCTCGATGTACTTCTTGGCATTGTCCCATGCGCCGCCGCCCGAGGTCATCGAGAGGGCGACGAACAGCCCGCCGACGATCACGCCGAGCAGCAGGGCGCCCAGGGCGGCGAAGCCGTTGGCCGCACCGGCAACCTGCGCGATCACGAAGTAGACCACGATCGGCGCCAGGACCGGCAGCAGCGAGGGAACGATCATTTCCTTGATCGCCGCCTTGGTGACGAGGTCCACCGTCCGGGCATAGTCGGGCTTCGAGGTCCCTTCCATGATGCCCTTGTTGTTGGCGAACTGGTCGCGCACGTCGACCACCACGTCGCCCGCCGCGCGGCCCACGGCGGTCATGCCCATCGAGCCGAACAGGTAGGGCAGCAGGGCGCCCAGCAGGAGGCCCACGATCACGTAGGGGTTCTCCAGGCTGAAATCGACCGTCACGTCCTTGAAGAACTCGCGCAGGTCGGTCGTGTAGGCGGCGAACAGCACCAGTGCGGCAAGGCCCGCCGAACCGATCGCATAGCCCTTGGTCACGGCCTTGGTGGTGTTGCCCACCGCGTCCAGCGCGTCGGTCTTCTCGCGCACGCTGTCGTCAAGGCCGGCCATTTCGGCAATGCCGCCGGCATTGTCGGTAACCGGGCCATAGGCGTCGAGCGCGACGACCATGCCGGCCAGCGCCAGCATCGCGGTGGCGGCATAGGCGATGCCCATGAGCCCGGCGAGCTTGAACGCCACGATGATGCCGGTGACGATCACCAGCGTCGGCAGGGCGGTGGCTTCCATCGAGATGGCCAGGCCCTGGATGACGTTGGTGCCGTGGCCGGTGATCGAGGCCTTGGCGATGGACTTCACCGGGCGATAGTTGGTGCCGGTGTAGTACTCGGTGATCCAGATGATCAGGCCGGTGATGACGAGGCCGAGCAGGCCGCAGTAGAACAATGTGCGTCCGGTGTAGTCAGTGCCTGGAATGGCCACTTCCATGTCGGCCATGTGACCGCCCAACGCATACTGAATGGCCCACCAGATCGCCGGGATCGACAGCACCGCGGTCACCAGGAAGCCCTTGTACATGGCGCCCATGATGTTCTTGCCGCCGCCAAGGCGGACGAAGTAGGTGCCGATGATCGAGGTGACGATGCACACGCCGCCGATCAGCAGCGGGAGCGCCATCAGGCTCATCAGGTTGCTCGCACCCTTGAGGGTGAGGGCGGTCAACACCATGGTCGCGCCCACGGTGACGACATAGGTCTCGAACAGGTCGGCAGCCATGCCGGCGCAGTCGCCCACGTTGTCGCCCACGTTGTCGGCGATCACCGCCGGGTTGCGTGGGTCGTCCTCGGGAATGCCCGCTTCCACCTTGCCGACGAGGTCGGCGCCGACGTCGGCGGCCTTCGTGAAGATGCCGCCGCCCAGACGCGCGAAGATCGAGATCAGCGAGGCGCCGAAGGCGAGGGCCGTCAGCGCCTGGACCACGGTGCGGTCCTCACCGCCCACGGTGAAGCCGCCCGGGCCGATCAGGTACCAGTAGAACACGGCGATGGCGAGCAGCGCCAGGCCGGCCACCAGCATGCCGGTGATCGCGCCGGCGCGGAACGCCAGGGTCAGGCCTTCCTGCAGGCCCTTCTGAGCGGCCGCGGCCGTGCGCACGTTGGAGCGCACCGAGACGTTCATCCCGATGAAGCCCGCCGCGCCCGAAAGCACTGCGCCGATTACGAAACCGGCGGCAGAAATGCCGCCGAGCGTGAAGAAGATGATGGCTGCGACGACGACGCCAACGATGGCGATCGTGGAATACTGCCGCTTCAGGTAGGCTTGCGCGCCTTCCTGGATGGCCGCGGCGATTTCCTGCATGCGCGCGGAGCCGGCATCGGCTCCCAGAACCTGGCGACTGGTGACAAAGCCGTAAACCACGGCCAGCAGTCCCAGGACAATAGCGATCGTGACTAGATTCACGATGTGCCCCTTCCCGTTGTGGATCCTACTCTCGAAAAGCGCCCCGCTATCGGCACGGGGTCACTTGGGCGCATGGGCTATGGAGGAATTGTCTCGACTGCAACCGTTAATGCGGCAGCAATGTCTCAATGATGCTCGAATCCGAGCTTTTCCCCGGATTCGATGGGGTTCCCGTCGAGCAGGAGCGTGCCGGATGGCCCTTCAACCACCCGGCCGATGCAGGTGGCCGCCACGCAGGGATCGGTTGCAGGGGGCAGGGTGAACAGCAGCTCGTAGTCATCCCCCCACCGCAGCGCCTCGCTCCGCCGCGATTCGGGGCAGGCGAGGGGCACCGCCCCGCTGTCCAATTCAAGACAGACCCCGCTCGCCCGCGCCATGCGCCAGGCGTCGAGCAGGAGCCCATCGGAAAGGTCCATCATCGCCGTGACCAGCGGCGCCAGGGCAATCCCCTCGGCCAGCCGCGCCACTGGCCGGCGATAGGCCGTGCTGTCGCCAGAGCCGCTGCGCAAGGCTTCCAGCCCGATCATCGCCGCGCCCACGGCGCCGGTCAGCCAGATCCGATCGCCCCGCCGAGCTCCCGCGCGTGAGGGTACCGGCCGATGGCTCGCCCGGCCAATGGCGGTCAGCCCAAGATGCTGCGGCCCCCCGCCACCGACGGTATCCCCGCCCAACAGCGCCGCCCCATAATGCGCCAGCGCCTCACGCAAGCCCTCCACGAACCGCGCGTCGCCGTCGCCTAACTGATAGCCCAGCAAGACCCCGATCGGCTCCGCCCCCTTGGCGGCAAGGTCGGAAATGTTGGTCGCCACCAGCTTCCATGCCACGTCGGCCGGATCCTGCCCGGCCAGGAAGTGCACCCCTTCCACCATGGCGTCATGCGTCAGGACCAGCGCCTCGCCGCCGATCTCCAGCACGGCGCAGTCGTCGTCCAGTCCCCGCGCGGCGGGATCGGTCGCAAGGCCACGCAGGGCAGCGATAAAGGAAAGCTCGGAGGTCAAACCGATCCTCCCTGTCGGCGCAGCCGATGGGGAGGGGGACCGCGACGGCGCAGCCGGCGTGGTGGAGGGGCCCCTTGCGCCATTGCCCCTCCGTCAGCGCTGCGCGCTGCCACCTCCCCATCGCTGCGCGACAGGGAGGATCCGGGAGTGCTCACCGCACCGCCTTCGCCACGGCATCCAGCACGCCGTTCACGAACTTGGCCTCGCGCTCATCGAAGAACGCATGGGCCACGTCGACATACTCGGAGATCACCGTCCCGGTCGGCACGTCCGCCCGCGCCAGCAGCTCGTAAGACCCCGCGCGCAGGATCTGCAGCATGGTCCGGTCGAGCCGCTCGATCTTCCACCCGCTCGCGAGCTTGCCGGCCACTATGCCGTCGATCTCGTCGCGCCGGGCGATCGCGCCCTTCACCACGTCGTCGAAGAAGCGCACGTCGGCCTCGGCGTAGAGGTCGTCCTCGATCTCGGCGCCGAGGCGGTGCATGTGGAACTCGTCGAGCAGCTGCGGCAAGCGCGTGGCTTCCATTTCGAACTGGTAGAGCGCTTGGACGGCGGCGAGCCGTGCGGCGGCGCGGGCTTTCGAACCGGTCTTCATTGTCCCAACCTTACCGCCACCGAGCGCGCGTGCGCCGGCAGTCCTTCTGCTTCGGCCAGCGCCACGGCCGCCGGGCCGATCGCCGTCATCGCCGCTTCGCTCATCGCGATGAAGCTGGTGCGCTTCATGAAGTCCAGCACCGAAAGCCCGGAGGCGAACCGCGCACGGCGGCCCGTGGGCAGGACATGGTTCGGCCCGGCAAGATAGTCCCCGATCGCCTCGGGCGTGTGCCGACCCAGGAAGATCGACCCCGCGTGGCGGATCTGCCGGAATAGCGCCTCGGGATCGTCGGTCGCGATCTCCACGTGCTCGGCCGCCAGGGCATTGGCGAGGGCAGGGGCCTCGTCGAGGCTCGCCACCTCGATGATCACGCCATGCGTGTTCCAGCTCTCCCGCGCGGTCTTGCCGGTGCGCAGTTGGGCGAGGGTCACGCCCACCTGGTCGGCGACCATGTCGGCGAAGACCGGGTCGTCGGTGATCAGGATCGCCTGGGCCGCCGGATCGTGCTCGGCCTGGCTGAGCAGGTCGGCGGCGATCCATTCGGGCTTGTTCTTCGCGTCGGCGATGACGAGGATCTCGCTCGGCCCCGCCACCATGTCGATGCCGACCACGCCGTAAAGCTGCCGCTTGGCCTCGGCCACCCAGGCATTGCCCGGTCCGGTGATCACGTCGACCGGCCTGATCCGCTCGGTCCCATAGGCCAGCGCGCCGACCGCCTGGGCCCCGCCGATCCGCCAGACCTCGTCCACGCCCGCGATATGCGCCGCGGCCAGCACCAGCGGATTGGCCTCGCCCCCCGGCGTCGGCGTCACCACCACCAGCCGCTCGACGCCGGCAACCTTTGCCGGCAGCGCGTTCATCAGCAGCGAGGAGGGATAGCTTGCCCGCCCGCCCGGAACATAGAGCCCCGCCGCATCCACCGCCCGCCAGACCGCGCCCAGCCGCACGCCGGTCGCGTCGACATAGTCCCGGTCCTCGGGCTTCTGCGCCGCGTGATAGGCCCGGATCCGCTCCGCCGCGAGGTCCAGCGCCGCGCGCAGGTCGGCGTCGAGCGCGTGGTAGGCTGCCTCGCAGGCCTCGGCCGAAATCCGCCAGTCGTCGTCGCTTGCCAGCGTGTAGCGATCGAACTTCGCCGTAAGCTCCGCCACGGCCGCATCGCCGCGGTTGCGCACGTCGGCGAGGATCAGCTCGACGTCGCGCGCGACGTCGCTCTCGCTCTCGCGCCGGTCGCGCACCAGCCGGCGGAAGGCCTTCTCGAACCCCGCCTCGCGCGTGTTCAGCCGCAGCATCAGGCGGCCTTCAGCTGCTGGACCGCCGCGCGGAACGCCTCGACCAGCGCGCCCACCCGCTCGTCGGTCTTCAGCGCCGCCCGGTTGACGATCAGCCGCGCCGAGACCGGCAGGATAATGCTGGTCTCGACCAGGCCATTGTCCTTGAGCGTCTTGCCGGTGGAAACGAGGTCGACGATCCGGCTGGCCAGGCCCAGACCCGGGGCCAGTTCCATCGCCCCGTTGAGCTTCACCACCTCGGCCTGGACGCCCATCCGCTCGAAATGCTTGCGGGTGAGGTTGGGATACTTGCTGGCCACGCGAAGGTGGCTTGCAGTGCCGTTGCAGTCCGCTTGCAAATCTCCGGCCGGCTCGGCCACCGACAGCCGGCAGTGGCCGATGTCGAGGTCCACCGGCGCATAGAGGTCGGCATAGGCGAACTCTTCCACCACGTCCGAACCCACGATTCCCGCTTGGGCCGCGCCATGGGCAACGAAGGTCGCCACGTCGAAAGCGCGCACGCGGATGATCCGCATGTCGCTGTTTTCACAGGCAAATGAGAGCGCGCGCGACTTCTTGTCGTGGAACTCGGCATCGGGCACCACGCCGGCGCGCTCCATCAGCGGGAGCGCCTCGTCAAGGATGCGGCCCTTGGGGACCGCGAACGTCAGGGGCTTCAGGTCGGCAGACATGGCCGCGCCTCTACGGCTGCTTGGCCCAAAGGGCAAGGAATTGGCTACTCTCCGGGAGCCCTGGCCTTCAAGGCCAGCGCATGGACCCGCTGCCCGGGAATGTCGCCCAGCGCCGCATTGATCATCCGCTGCCGCTGCACCCGGTTCACCCCGGCGAACTTCGCGCTCTCGATCTCCACGGTGAAGTGGCTCTCGCCCGTGCCGTCGTCGCCGGTGTGGCCGCGGTGCTTGGCGCTGTCGTTGATGACGGCAAGGTGGGTGGGGGCGAACACTGCCGTGAGCAGGCGTTCGATTTCTGAGGCAATCGGTCCGGTCATGCCTTCCCATTTAGACCAGAATTCCCCATTTGCCATGGTGTGAGACACGACAGGTTCCATGGCCGCGTCAGCGGGACACACCAAAATTGCGAAAGACCCGGCTGCCGCGAGCATGGCGAATTCCGCGCGCCCGGCCAGCGCGCGCCCGGCTTCGACGGGCCCGGGGAGTACCGCTGGTTCTGCCTCGATCACGTCCGCGAATTCAACGCGGGCTACGACTGGTTCGCCGGCATGAGCGCCGCCGAGATCATCGCCGCACAGCATCCCGCCGCCGGCTGGGAAGGGGAGACCCGCGCCTTCCGCGCGACCGCCGGGATCGACCAGGCGCCCCGCTGGGCCGACTTCAAGGACCCGCTCGACGCGATCAACGCCCGCGCCCGCTCCTTCCGCCAATCCGTCCGCCCGGACATGCCGCCCATGGCCCCGGACGAACTGCGCGCCTTCGAAACCCTCGGCCTCGATCACGCCGCCGACCGCAAGGCTCTGCGCAGCCGCTATTCGCAACTGGTGCGGCGGTATCATCCCGACAAGAACGGGGGTGACCGCTCGATGGAAGCCAAGCTGCAGGCAGTGGTGGAGGCCTACAACCTGCTCAAGAGCTCGGCGCTGTTTGCGTAACTGAACACACAACCCAAGGCCGCTCGTGCTGAGCTTGTCGAAGCACAATACGCGACGGTCGCGCCACCACCCTTCGACAGGCTCAGGGTGAGCGGACGTAGTATGTTGGCTTCCTCAATCTACCAGAGCCCCGGCCTCGCGCTCACAGATCGCCGCCAGCTGGTCCGCCGCCGCGCCCCAGCCCTGCTCGAAGCCCATGTCGCGGTGCTTCGCCATGGCCTCCTCGCTCCAGTGCCGCGCCCGCGCTGTATAGCGCGTGCCCTCGCCGTCGGGCTCGATCTCCCAGATGCCGATCATCATCGGGCCTGCCGGTTCCAGATCGCCCTTGACCGCGTCGGTCGAGGCGAAGCGACGACCTTCCTCCCAGGCGAGGAACAGGCCCTCCTGCGGCATGACCTCGCCGTTCGGGCCATGCATCACCATGTCGCTGCGCCCGCCCGGCCGCCGGTCCCAATGGGTCACTTCCGCGCGCCACGGCACCGGGCAGAACCACTCGCCGATGCGGTTCACCATGACGTCCCACACCGCCTCGGGCGCGGCCGCGATGTGCCGGCTCACCATCAATTCGTTCATGCGTCCTCTCCGCTGCCGTAGGGGCGGGTCAGCAGCTCCAGCACGTGCCCGTCCATCCCCATGAAATAGAAGCCCCGCCCGCCATCGCGAGTATTGATCTGCCCGGCGATCTGTCGCGCCGGATCGGCCCAGTACTGCAGCCCTTGCCTGGTCATCCAGGCGAACCCCGCGTCGAACTCCGCGTCCGAGACGAGGAAGGCATAGTGCTGCGGGGCGATCGGGCCATCGCGGTTGGTGAAGTCCAGCGAGACCCCGTTGCTCAGTTGAACCACGTCGAAGCGGGCGAACTTCACCGGCTCCGGCAAGCCCAGCACCCCGGCGACGAACCGGGCGGATGCTTTCTGGTCGCTGGACCAGACGATCGTGTGGTTGAGCTCGGCCATGCCTCAATCCTCCTGCGGCGCGCCCAAGGGGAAGAACCCGCGGAACGGCCGCGCCGCCTCGATGCAGCGGGCGACCTCAGGCCGCGCATTGAGCTGCGCCCGCCACGCGCGCAGCAGCGGGAACGCCTCGCCGATCGGGTGGACCCACTGGGCATAGAACAGCGACGGCGCCGCGGCGCATTCGACCAGCGTAGTCGGGCCGCTCCGGTCCCAGCTGCGCAGCCAGGTCTCGATCCAGGCATAGGACCGCTCCAGCCGCCCGCGCGCTTCGGCGCAGCGCTCGACGTCGGGCGCTTCGGCGTTGCGCAGGTGCTCGTTCACGACCTCTTGCATCGGCGTCATCACATAATTGTCGAACACCCGGTCGAGCATGCGCGTGCGCAGCGCGACCTGCGGATCGGACGGGATCAGACCGGCCCCCGGCGCATGGCGCAGGGTCAGGTGCTCGATGATGACCGTGGCCTCGAACAGCACTTCCTCGCCATCGACCAGCACCGGGAACTTGCCCCAAGGCCCGGCATGGGTGACGAGGAACTCGCCATTTTCCGGGTGCTCCGGCCCAACCTCGCGAAACTCGTAATCGACCTCAGCCGCATGGAAGGCGATCTGCGCCTTCCACGTGTAGGACGAGAAGGGATGACCATAGAGCGCCAGCATCACCAGGTTCCCTCCGCCACGCGCGCGCGCCGGGCCAGTTCCGGCTCGGAAACCAGCTCCGGCCCGGCCGCAGCGCTTTCGACCGGGCCGGCCGGCTCATAGGTAGCGATCCGCATGCCCTTCGCGCCGCTGCGCTGTTCGACCAGCCGCAGCGTGACCGGCGGCGTGCGATCGCCGAACAGGCGCTTGCCCGTGCCCAGCACGACCGGCGCGGTCATGAGCACCAGCCGGTCGATCAGGCCACGGGCGAGCAACTGCGGGTAAAGGGTGGAACTGCCCTGGATGATCAGGTCCGGCCCATCGCCGGCCCGCACCCGCGCCACGGCATCGATATCGGCCAGGCGCTCGCTCCCCGCCCAATCGAGCGACAGCGCCGAGCTCGCCACGACATATTTGTGCACCTTCGCGAAGGCAGCCGAGATGGGATTGTCGAGCGGCATGAACGGCCAGTAGGCCGCGAAGATCTCATAGGTCCGCCGACCGAGCAGCAGGTCGAACTCACCGGAAAACAGGTTGTCGATCTGCCCGCCCAGCGCTTCGTCGCCTACCGGCGCGAGCCAGCCGCCCAGATCAAACCCGCCGCTGCGGTCTTCCTCAGCGGCGCCCGGAGCCTGCATCACCCCGTCGAGCGAGACGAAGGCTGCTCCGATGATCCGCCGCGCCATGGCTCAGCCCGCCCGGGCCGCTTCGATCGCGGCGATGTCGATCTTGCGCATGGTCATCATCGCCTCGAACACCCGCTTCGAAGCCGCACGGTCGGGATCGCCCAGCGAATCCGTCAGAATGCGCGGGGTGATCTGCCACGAGATGCCCCACTTGTCCTTGCACCAGCCGCACATCGATTCCTGCCCGCCGTTGCCAACGATCGCGTTCCAGTAGCGGTCGGTCTCGGCCTGGTCGTCGGTATAGACCTGGAAGGAGAAGGCCTCGGAATGCTTGAAGTGCGGCCCGCCGTTCAGGCCCAGGCAGGCAATGCCGAGCACGGTGAACAGCACGACCAGCTCGTCGCCCTGCTTGCCGTCGGGATAGTCGGACGGCGCCTGCTGCACTGTCTCCACCCGGCTGTCGGGGAAGGTCGCGGCGTAGAATTCGGCCGCTTCGCGCGCCGCGCCCTCGTACCACAGGCAGACGCGGACCTTGCCGGCAGACTGGGTCATTTCTTCATCTCCGCGATCAGGGCGTTGTCCACGGCCTTGGCCGCCTTGTAGGCCGGCCGTTGCTGGATCCGCTCGACATAGGCGGCGAAGGCCACCCGCGGCGGGATCGAGCCGAAGTTCAGCCCCCAGTCTACATGACTGCCGACATAGACATCGGCCATGGTGAAGCGATCACCGCAGACCCATGGGCGGCCGTCGGCGAACAGGCTCTCGAAGGTGTCGATCGTGCGCTCGTAGGTGCCGAAGCCGGCCATGCCCTGCTGGCGCGGGTCGGTCGGCGCAAAGCCCAGGGAGCGGGCCGTCACCGCCTGCTCGAGCGGCCCGGCGGCGAAGAACATCCAGCGGAAATAGTCCGCCCGCTCGCCATCCTGCGGGCTGAGGTCGGCGCGCGGGTGCTCTTCGGCGAGATAGCAGCAGATCGCCGCGGCCTCGGTCACCACCCGCTCACCGTCCAGTGCGTGGTGGACCAGCGTCGGCACCTTGCCCATCGGGTTGGCGGCCATGAGGGCAGGGGGCTTGCTGCCGAGATCGACCAGCACCTGGGCATAGTCCGCCCCGGCCTCGTGCAGGGCCCAGCGGGCGATCTGCCCCCGGCTCATCGGGTGGGTATAGAAGGTGTATTCGGCCATGGCGCTGCTTCCCTGCTATCCGTGCGGACCGACGACCCCGAAGGCGGCGCCTTGCGGATCGGTCGCCACGACCACCCATTCGCCGCCCGGCACCTCGTGCGGCCCGGCTTGCACCGTCCCGCCGTTGGCCTCGATCGCGGCCTTGGCGGCGGTTGCCGAGGGCACCCCGAAGTAAGGCACCCACTGAGTCCGCGCGGCCAGGTCCTGCTGCGGCATGATCGCGCCGAGCACCTTGCCATGATGATCGATGAAGCAATAGTCGCCCGCCGGCCCCATCGGCATCGAATTGTTGAACTCGAAGCCGAAATGCTGGGCATAGAAGGCCTTGGCCTGGTCGAGGTCGGGCGTGCCGAGCTCGTTCCAGCGCACGTGCTGCGGCTCGCTGACCGAGAATACGTCGCTTTCGGCATGGGGATTGTCGGCCGGTGGGATCGGCCGCATCACGTAGAACGGCGCGCCGAGCGGGTCGGTCACCAGGGCGAACTCGCCGACGTCGATCGCCATCTTGGGCATGATCATCTTGCCGCCGTCGTCCATGATCGCAGCCACTGCCTGGTCGACATTAGCCACGTAGAGATAGGGCAGCCACATCGGCTGGGCGCCGCCGGTCAGCATTTCCGGCGAAAGCTGCAGCATGCCGCCCGCGCTGCCGCCGTCGCTGCGGCCGATGTGCCAGTATTCGATCGGCGCGCCGCTGGGGGGCGCATCGAACCGCCAGCCGACCACGGCGCCATAGAACGCCGCCGCGCCCGGCGCGTCGCGGGTCATCAGTTCGTACCAGATGAAGCTGCCCAGCGGATTGCTCATGCCTTGCCTCCCAGTTCGAGGACGGGCGCGAACCCGCCGAAGATCATGCGCTTGCCGTCAAACGGCATGTCGGTCGTCCCGCTCGGGATTTCGCCGCTTTCCATCTTCTTCTGCAGCCGCGCGTGGGCCGCGTCGCGCGTCGCCTTGTCGGGCCACTCGACCCAGCTGAAGCAGACCGTTTCGCCATCCGTCGCCTGGACCGCGCCGTAGAAGTCGGTGATCTTCCCGCGCGAGACGTCGTCGCCCCAGCATTCGACCACCCGCAGCGCCCCTTCGGCCATGATCATCTCGTCGAAGGTGCGGGCGTGGGCCACGAATTCTTCCTTGTTGCCACTCGGCACGGCGATCACGAATCCGTCAACGTAGCTCATGGACATTCTCCTCGGCCCGTCCGCCGATCCCTGTGTGTTTCAAGCTCCTGCCTCGGAAACGTGCGCTTCGCCGCTGGCCACGGCAGGGTCCATCCACATCGGCTCCCACACGTGGCCATCCGGATCGGCGAAGCTGCGCCCGTACATGAAGCCGTGGTCCTGCGACGGATTGACGTCGGCCGTGCCGCCATTGGCGGCCGCGCCGTCGGTCATCCGATCGACCTCCTCGCGGCTGTCGCAAGAAACGCAGAGCATCACCTCGCTCGAGCCCGCGTCGGGAATTGGCCGGTCGGTGAAGCTCGCCCATTTCGGCCGGGTCAGCAGCATGACGAGGATCGTGTCGCTCCACTGCATGGCCGCCGCCGTCTTATCGGTGAAGCGCGGTTCGTTGACGAAGCCGAGCGCCGAATAGAACGCCATGGCGCGGGGCAGGTCCGTCACCGGCAGATTTACGAAGATCATGCGGGGCATGGGCAATCTCCCACTTTCGAATCGCTGTTGCGCAACGATGCCCCCATGAGTTACTATTGGCAACCATGAAGTTACAAAAAGAAACTCTGGTCGCAGACGCAGAGCAACCGGCCCGTGATCGCACCCACGGCCGGTGGTACGGCGACGCCTGCGGCACGGCCTTCGCCATGGAGCTGGTGGGCGAGCGCTGGTCGCTGCTGATCGTGCGCGAACTGATGTTCGGGGGAAGGCGCTTTTCCGATATTCGCGCCAGCCTGCCCGGGATCAGCGCCAAGGTGCTGACCGAGCGCCTCGAAAGCCTCGAGAGCGCCGGCGTGCTGCGCCGCGAACAGCTCCCGCCGCCTTCAGGCGCGCGGCTCTATGTGCTCACGCCCTGGGGCCTTGCCGCGGACGAGGCGATCATGGCGCTGGGCCGCTGGGCCGCCCTGTCGCCCGACCACGATCCCACCCTGCCGCTCTCCGCCGCCTCGCTAGGCCTCAGCTTCCGCACCATGTTCGATCCGGAGCGCGCAGAAGGGCTGGATATCACGGGAACCCTGCGGATCGGAGAAGAGCCCTTCCGCATCGCGATCGCGGACCAGCGGCTGACGGTGGAGCGCGGCGAGGCGGAAGCTCCGGGCTTCACCCTCTCGGCCCCCAGCGCCATGCCGATCGCCGCCGCGGTCTACGGCAAGGTGCCGCTGCCGGAGCTTGCCACAGCCGGACTCGCCCTGTCGGGCAGCGCCTTCGCCGTCGCCGGGTTTATCGACTGCTTCCACCTCCCGGAGAAGTTCCCCCGGGCGGATTGAACTACTTGCGCTGCGCCGCTCCGACCGCCTCGACGGCGGCCCAGGCCGGGTGCGCCTCCACCCGGCGATACCACGCCAACGTGCGCGGCCGGGATTCCGACGGGCCGAGCTTCACAATCGTCAGGCTCCGCAGGATCGAGGCGACGGAAATATCGGCCAGGGTGAACTGGTCACCGACCAGCCAGCTGTCGTCGGACACCACCTGTTCCAGATGATCCAGCCCACGCGGCAATTGCGCCTCGCCTTCGGCCGCGACGGCCTCGTTCCCCGGAATCTTGAGCAGCACCGGCCCGACGAAGCGATTGAACAGGACCTTGAGCCCGGCGGCGGCCAGTTCGCTGTCCATCAACTCCTCGTACCACATGACCCTGCCGCGTAGCCGCGGATCGGCGGGGATCAGCGCAGGCTCGGGATGCTTTGCCTCGAGGTAGTGAACAATCGCGCTCGAATCGGCGAGCTTGTAGCCGTCATCGTCGATCGCCGGGACCTTCAGGAACGGACTGCATTCCTGGAATCCGGGAGCATAGCCGTCGCGATTGCGGAAAGGCACGATCTGCCACTCCAGCCCCTTGGCCTCGCAGACCAGCGCCACCTTGCGCACGAAAGGCGACAGCAGGTCACCGTAGATTTTCATCGATCCGATCTCCTCGAAAGACAGGCCGCAGCGCCACCTTCGTTATTGCAGCCGCGCGGCGGCGAGGCTAGTCGCTCCGGCCATGAGCGACATTCCCCAGATCCAGCCCGATACCCGCGACAACACGATCCTCGCCGCGCCCGACATGGAAGTGAGCGTGCGCGAGGTCTTCGGTATCGATGTCGACATGATGGTCCCGGCCTTCTCGGTGGCCGACGAGCGCGTGCCCGATCTCGACGAGAGCTACGTGTTCGATCCGGACACCACCCTCGCGATCCTCGCCGGCTTTGCCTACAACCGCCGGGTGATGGTCCAGGGCTATCACGGCACCGGCAAGTCGACCCATATCGAACAGGTCGCCGCCCGCCTGAAGTGGCCCTGCATCCGCATCAACCTCGACGCCCACATCAGCCGCATCGACCTGATCGGCCGCGACGCCATCGTCCTGCGCGATGGCCTCCAGGTCACCGAATTCCGCGAAGGCCTGCTGCCCTGGGCGCTGCAGCGCCCGGTCGCCCTGGTGTTCGACGAATACGACGCCGGCCGGCCCGACGTGATGTTCGTGATCCAGCGCGTGCTGGAGACCGAGGGCAAGCTCACCCTGCTCGACCAGAACCGGGTGATCCGCCCGAACAGGTTCTTCCGCCTCTTCGCAACGGCCAACACCGTGGGCCTCGGCGATACCTCGGGGCTCTATCACGGAACCCAGGCGATCAACCAGGGCCAGATGGACCGCTGGAACCTCGTCGTCGGCCTCAACTACCTGCCGCATGCTGTGGAGACCGAGATCGTCCGCAAGAAGGTCCCCGAACTCACCGAAAAGCTGGCCGCCGACATGGTCCGCGTTGCCGACCTGACCCGCCAAGGCTTTATGACCGGCGACATCTCCACCGTGATGAGCCCGCGCACGGTCATCACCTGGGCCCAGAACGCGCAGATCTTCAAGGACCCCGGCTTCGCCTTCCGCCTCTCGTTCCTCAACAAGTGCGACGAGACCGAGCGCATGCTGGTGGCCGAATACTACCAGCGCGTGTTCGGGACGGACCTGCCGGAGAGCGTGGTCGGACGGGGGTGACAAAAAGCCGCTGTCCTACAGCGGCCCTGCCTGTCATCCTCCCGGAGCGAGCCCCTGTTCGCACGCTCTTTGACAGCAGATCGGAAAAATCGCCCGTGAAAGTGTCACCCATGCACTGGCGGGCGCAAACCCCTGATCTCGCATGAATAAGTGCCGAAAATGCATGGGTGACACGGTGTAACCTGTGTCACCCTTCCACTCGGGATTTTAACCGAGGCCCGCTCGTGCTGAGCCCGTCGAAGCACCCACGCGCCGCGCCCGACTCAATAATCCGCACTCATGAAATAGAGCCCCTCGGGCGGCGCATTGTGCCCCAGCGCCTGCCGATCCCGCGCCGCCAGCGCCTCGGCCATCCGCTCCACCGGCCAGTGCCCCATGCCGACCAGCGCCAGGCACCCCACCATCGATCGCACCTGGTGGTGCAGGAACGACCGCGCCGCCGCCTCCACCAGCACCTCGGCCCCCTCGCGCTGCACGGTCAGCAGATCGAGCGTCTTCACCGGAGAATCCGCCTGGCACTGGGTGGAGCGGAATGTGGTGAAGTCGTGCCTGCCCACCAACGCCTGCGCCGCCGCCTGCATCGCCGCCTCGTCGAGCGGCACCTTCACGTTCCACGCCTTGCCCGCGTCGAGCGTCAGCGGCGCGCGGCGGTTGACGATCCGGTAAAGATAGCGCCGCCCCTTGCAGGAAAACCGCGCGTGCCAGTCATCCGGCTTCTCTTCGCAGCCAAGCACCGCAATCGATTCACCGGCCAGCCTCAGCCGCGCGTTGAGCGCCTCCATCAGGCGAAACGCGCCGATATCCTTCTCCACGTCGACATGAACCGGCATCGCCCGGGCATGAACCCCGGCGTCGGTCCGCCCGGCGGCATGGAGAGTCACCGTCTCCCCGGTGACAGAAAACACGGCCTCCTCGACGGCTTGCTGCACCGAAGGCCCGTGGGCCTGCCGCTGAAGGCCCATGTAAGGGCCGCCGTCGAATTCGAGGGTGAGGGCAAAACGGGTCACAACGGAAACTCCCCTCCCGCAGGCGGGAGGGGTTGGGGGTGGGCAAAGCGCGACATCAGCCTCATCCGAGCACCGTCCCCGCCGGAATAGCCCACCCGCGCAGCAGGTCCGCCGCATCCATCGCCGGCCGCCCCGCGCGCTGAAGCCGCACCAACCG
>Ga0068855_100004290_pt1 | contig 17421 bp, 17 predicted proteins | sample KBSCornC52_FD_66592 | JGI IMG/M metagenome (GOLD analysis project Ga0068855, IMG submission 66592) | Corn rhizosphere microbial communities from Kellogg Biological Station, Michigan, USA - KBS Corn C5-2 | ecosystem: Host-associated > Plants > Roots > Rhizosphere > Soil ...
TCTTCGAGCAGGCTTCTTCGTCTTCGACGCGGCCCGCTTGGTTGCCGACTTGGCAGCAGGACGTCGCGCCGCAGGCTTCTTCTTCGCGGCTGACTTTCTCGCCGCAGGCTTCCTCGTCGCCGGCTTCTTCGCCGTTGACTTGGCGGCCGCGCGCTTCGGCGCAGCCTTCCTCACGGCCGGCTTCCTCGCCGTTGATTTTCTCGCCGCAGGCTTCCTCGCTGCCGGCTTGCGCGCGGCAGGCTTCTTCTTCGCGGCGGGTTTTTTCGCCGGCGATTTCTTTGCAGCAGGTTTCTTGGTTGCCGCCTTTTTCGCGGCTGGTTTCTTTGCCGGGGCTTTCGCCGCCCGCTTTGTGGCAGGTTTAACGGCCATAGCTCAATTCTCCCTGAAGGATGAACGCATCAGCGAACCGCCGAACCGGAGAACGTTTCCGGCGCGGCACCTTGTTTCACACACTGCGTTACTACTCAAGTTATAGTTAACAGGCACTTTGCACGGGCGTGTTCACGCCCATCTCCGCCAGGTACCGCTTAACGTTGCGCGCGGCCTGACGAATGCGGTGTTCATTCTCAACCATCGCGATACGGACGAACCCTTCGCCGTCTTCGCCATAGCCGACACCCGGCGCCACCGCGACGCCGGCATGTGTGAGAAGCTGCTTTGAAAATTCGAGACTGCCGAGATGCGCGAGCGCCGGCGGCAGTGGCGCCCATGCGAACATGCTCGCGCGTGGACTCGGTATCGTCCAGCCGGCGCGGCCGAAGCTTTCGACCAGCACGTCGCGACGACGACGATAGAGCTCGCGGTTCTTCTCGACGATGTCCTGCGGTCCGTTGATCGCCGCGACCGCGGCCGCCTGCACCGGCGTGAACGCGCCATAGTCGAGATAGGACTTCACCCGCGTCAGCGCCGCGATCAGCGTGCGGTTACCGACGGCGAAACCAATCCGCCATCCAGCCATCGAATAGGTCTTCGACATCGAGGTGAACTCGACCGCGACATCCTTCGCGCCCGGCACCTGCAGGATCGATGGCGTCGGGCATCCGTCGTAATAGAGCTCGGAATAGGCGAGGTCGCTGAGCAGCCAGACCTGATGCTCCTTGGCCCAGGCGACGAGCCGCTCGTAGAAGTCGAGGCTGACCACCTCGGCGGTCGGATTGGACGGATAGCCGACGACCAGCACCGACGGCTTCGGCACGGTGAACTTCATCGCCCGATCGAGCGACTCCCAATAGCGCTCGTCCGGCGTCGTCGGCACCGAACGGATGATCGCGCCGGCGATGATGAAGCCGAAGGTGTGGATCGGGTAGCTCGGGTTCGGCGCGAGCACGACGTCGCCGGGCGCGGTGATCGCCTGGGCGAGATTGGCGAGGCCTTCCTTCGAGCCGAGGGTGACGACGATCTCGTTCTCGGGATCGATGTCGACGCCGAAGCGGCGAGCATAGTAGTTCGCCTGCGCCTTGCGCAGTCCGGGAATTCCCTTCGACGCGGAATAGCCGTGCGCATCGGGCTTCATCGCGACCTCGCACAGCTTGTCGATCACATGCTGTGGCGGCGGCAGATCCGGATTGCCCATGCCGAGATCGATGATGTCCTCGCCGCGCGAACGCGCTGCTGCCCGCATCGCATTCACTTCGGCGATGACGTATGGTGGCAGGCGCTTGATGCGGTAGAACTCTTCGGACATCGTGATCGGAGATCCTTGGCGGCGTGGCGACGATCACCCATGATCGTCATCGCTCTTATATACATTATACGCTGAGTTGAGGTTTTTTACCAGCTGAAGTGAAGGAAGGGTTATGAGCGACTCCATGATGGGTGAATCGTCGCTCGAAGATCTGCAGCACTGGACCTGGGTGATGGGTCGTGCGCAGCAGATGATGATGGAGTTCTGGGCTGCGCAATCGGCGCACCGAACGGACCACGCATCGCAGCTCCCCGGCGTGTTCGACGAGTGGATGAAGAACGCGTTGCCCGAACCGGTCGCGCAGATCGCCGAGGCGCAGCAGCGCTTGTGGAACGACAGCATCGGCTTGTGGCGTCGGCTGATCGACGTGGATGTTGCCGACAGCGCTTCGACCGCGGATCGCGATCCGCGTTTCGCCGATCCACAGTGGCGCGAGAATCCGATCGCCGATCTGATCCGGCAGACCTATCTCTTGTTAAGCGAGCAGATCTTCGCCGGCGTCGAGGCGGTCGAGGGGATCGATGCGGAGGCCGGACAGCGGCTGCGTTTTTTCACGCGCCAGTTCGTCGAGGCGATGAGCCCGGCCAACTTCGTCGCGACCAGCCCGCTCATCTGGCAGAAGATCGTCGAGACGCGCGGCGAGAGTCTGCTCAAGGGCCTCGAGCATATGCTCAGCGATCTTGCCCATGGTCAGCTCACCCAGAGCAAGCCCGGCGCCTTCGAGATCGGCCGCGACATTGCGACCACACCGGGCAAGGTGATCAAGGAAACGCCGCTCTATCAGCTGATCCAGTACGCCCCGACGACCGGGATGGTCGCGGGCACGCCGCTGGTCATCTTCCCGCCCTGGATAAACCGGTTCTACATTCTCGATCTCGGCCCGAAGAAGAGCTTCATCCGCTGGGCGGTCGAGCAGGGGCTGAGCGTCTTCATCTTGTCCTGGAAATCGGCTGACGCATCGATCGCCAACGTCCTGCTCGACGATTACGTCCGCGCCCAGATCGAGGCGATCGATACCGTGCGCGCGCTGCTCGACGTGCCCGACGTTCACGTCATCGGCTATTGCGTCGCCGGCACGACGCTGGCGGCGACGCTCGCGCTGCTCGCCGCCCGCGGCGAGGGCGGCAAGGTGGCGAGCGCGACCTTCTTTGCCGCCCAGGTCGATTTCAGCCGCGCCGGCGATCTCAAGCTGTTCACCGACGATGCCGCACTAACGCTGATCGAGGGGCTCACCGCCGAGGCCGGCTATCTCGACGGCCGCTATATGGCGCTGACCTTCAACATGCTGCGCGGCCGCGACCTGATCTGGAACTACGTCGTCAACAATTATCTGATGGGCAAGGACTACGCGCCGCTCGACCTGCTCCACTGGAACGCCGACTACACCAACCTGCCGGCGAAATGGCACCGCGCCTACATCGAGGACTTCTATCGCGACAACAAGCTGGTCCAGCCGGGCGCGATGATCATCGACGGCACCGCGATCGATCTGACCAAGGTCACGACGCCGGCCTATGTTCAGGCCGGGCGCGAGGATCACATCGCGCCGGCCGACAGCGTGTGGAAGCTGACCGAGCATTTCACCGGCCCGGTTCGCTTCGTCCTCGCCGGCTCGGGCCATATCGCCGGTGTCATCAATCCGCCCTCGGCGAACCGATACAGCTATTGGACCAACGCTAAGCCCGGCGACTCGCTCGACAGCTTCATCGCCGGCGCAGTGGAGACCCCGGGCTCATGGTGGCCGGATTGGCGACGCTGGCTGGCGACATATTCGGCCCCCGCCGTCATGGCCCAGGGTGCGCGCATTCCCGGTGGGGGCGCAATGCCGGCGCTCGAGGATGCCCCGGGTCGCTACGTCAGGATGCGTTAACCACGCGCAATCTTGTTGCGCTGCACAAAAAACTTGCTTTCGCGGGAAAAGCGGCTATGTTGCATTGCAGCATAGACCAGCTGCGGGTGCAATCGCAATGCCGAGCAATGCTGAAGCAACCAAGCGGCCTCGGCCGAACCGGCGCGTCAAGGCGTTGCCGAACTATTCCGAAGTATCGTCAAAAGGATTGGCAATGACCACGATGATCGATCACGTCGAAGCGGCTGCGGCCGAAGCGACCGAGCGTTTGAAGAGCTTTACCGGCGAGGCCAAGGCGCATGCCGAATCGGCCGTGGAGAAGGGCACCAAGGCGTTTGCCGACGCGTCCGACTTCGCCAAGGGCAATGTCGAGGCCCTGGTTGCCTCGGGCAAGGCCGCCGCCAAGGGCGCCGAGGCGCTGGCGCAGGACGCCGCCGAGTTCGGCCGCAAGTCCTTCGAGACCGCGACGACCCATTTCCGCGGCCTGTCGACGGTCAAGTCGCCGACCGAGCTGTTCAAGCTCCAGAGCGAATTCGCCAAATCGTCGTTTGACGCTTCGGTCGCTCAGGCGTCGAAGGTGTCAGAAGCCGTGATCAAGATCATGGGCGAGGTGTTCGAGCCGCTCTCGAGCCGCGCCACGCTGGCGGTCGACAAGGTCCGCAGCACCGCCCTTTGAACCCGTCCAAGGTGGAGCCGTTAGCCGTAAATCCGGCCACGGCTCCCCTTGCTCTCCGGCCATGGCATGCCATATCCTGTTGGCTGTCGGCAGGAGTTCACGAGGACATGATCAAGTCGGACGCGGCTGTTATCCGCGCCATGGCGGATCGCAAGGGCGATGACGAGGGTACCGGGCTGGGCGTCGCCACCCGCACTCGCACGCGCACCAAGAAGCCGACACCTTACAAAGTGCTGATGCTTAACGACGATTACACGCCGATGGAGTTCGTCGTGCTCTGCCTGCAGCGCTTCTTCCGCATGGGCATCGAGGATGCCACGCGGGTCATGCTCCACGTCCACCAGAAGGGCGTCGGGGTGTGCGGCATCTTCAGCTATGAAGTTGCCGAGACCAAGGTCTCCCAGGTCATCGATTTCGCCCGGCAGAACCAGCATCCGCTGCAGTGCACGCTCGAAAAGGCGTGATCCGACGCTGAGCGCCCGCCCGTGGCTCGCGTCGCGGCTTTGCTGATCCTGGCCGTTCTCCCGCAATGTTCCCCGCCGACGAGCAACCGCAACGGATCCGTCGTGATCATCGAATTACCTCCGGGCGCGAGTGCCGCGGAAATCCGGCGCGTGACCGATCAGGCGGCTGCGATCATCCGCGCCGCCCCGGAGGTGAAGCAGCTGTTCGAAGATCCCCCGAGGCCCGGTTTCGTCAGCCTGACGATCACCCTGAAGCCTGCCCGTGAGCGCGCGCGGACGAGCGCCGAGTTCGAGCGCGCCTACACGCCAGCGCTTCAAGCGATCGCTGGTGCACGGGTTTCGTTTCGCACGCAGTCCGACGAACCCGGCCGCTGAACGGCTTGGCCAGCCATCCTTCCCGGCTCGCTTGCGCGCGCGCGCCAAGCCGATAGAAGCCGGACATGGATCGCATCCTCATCCGCGGCGGACGTCCGCTCTCCGGCCGCGTGCCGATCTCGGGCGCGAAGAATGCCGCGCTCACCCTGATGCCCTGCGCGCTCCTCACCGACGAGCCGCTGACCCTGTCCAACCTGCCGCGGCTGGCCGATGTCGACAGCTTCGGCCATCTGCTCAACCAGCTCGGCGCCTCGACCACGGTCGAGGGAACCCGGCCGGCGGATTTCGGCCGGGTGATGACGCTGGTCGCGCGCGACATCAGCTCGACCGTCGCGCCCTATGACATCGTCCGGCGGATGCGCGCCTCGATCCTCGTGCTCGGGCCGCTGCTCGCGCGTGCCGGGGAGGCGACCGTCTCGCTGCCGGGCGGCTGCGCGATCGGCAACCGCCCGATCGATCTTCATCTCAAGGCGCTGGAGGCGATGGGCGCCGAGATCGACCTTGCCGCCGGCTATGTTCGCGCGATCGCGCCCAAGGGCGGCCTGCCCGGCGGCCATGTCGTCTTTCCGGTGGTCTCGGTCGGCGCCACCGAGAATGCGCTGATGGCGGCGGTCACCGCCACGGGACGGACGGTGATCGAGAATGCCGCGCGCGAACCGGAGATCGCCGATCTCGCCCGCTGCCTCGTCGCCATGGGCGCGCAGATCGAAGGGATCGGCAGCGAGCGGCTGGTGATCGATGGCGTGGCGAAGCTGCACGGTGCGAGCTACCGCATCATGCCGGACCGGATCGAGGCGGGCAGCTATGCCTGTGCCGCGGCGATTACCGGCGGCGAGCTCGATCTCGTCGGCGCGGCGACCGAGGACATGGCGGCGATGCTCGCCGGCTTCGCCGATGCCGGCGTTATCCTCGAGCTCTATGACGGCGGCGTTCGCATCCGCGCCAACGGCCGGCTGCGGCCGCTGACCCTGTCGACTGCGCCGCATCCCGGCTTTCCAACCGACATGCAGGCGCAGTTCATGGCGATGCTCGCTCTCGCCGATGGGGCCAGCGTGCTGACCGAAACGATCTTCGAGAACCGCTACATGCATGTGCCCGAGCTGGCGCGGATGGGCGCCGACGTCCAGGTGCGCGGCCGCACCGCCGTCGTCCGCGGGGTCGATCGGCTGATCGGCGCGCCGGTGATGGCGACCGACCTGCGCGCCTCGATGAGCCTGGTGCTGGCCGGGCTGGCGGCGGAAGGCGAGACCCTGGTTAGCCGGGTCTACCATCTCGATCGCGGCTATGAGCGGCTCGAGGAAAAGCTCTCGGCGGTCGGCGCCGACATCGAGCGGCAGTCGGACGGCTAGAGTTTAAGCAGTACGTGGAACGGTGATCTCGACGCGGCGGTTGTGCGCCCGGCCGACCGGATCGTCGCTGCCGTCGAGCTTGGCGTTGGGCGCGACCGGATTGGCCTTGCCGCGGCCTCGCGTTGCGATGCGCTTCTTGTCGACGCCATGGGCGCTCAGCCAGTCGGCAACCGCCTGAGCACGCTGCTCGGACAGCTTGAGGTTATAGTCGTCCTCGCCCTTGCCGTCGGTATAGCCGGTGATGGTGATTGGCCCCGGGCCGCCCTCGGCGATGATTCGCGCCGTGCGGGTCAGCGCGACGTCGGCGCCCGTCGCCAGCTTGGCCGAATCATAGGGGAACAGGACATCGGACGGCAGGTCGACGATCATCTCCATCGCCGAGGAGCCGCGGCGGGTGGTCACCTTGCTGGGTCCGCGATCGACGACCACCGGCGCGGCGGCGTTCTGCGGCGCTGCGGCCGGCGCGAGCGCCACCGGGGCGGATTGCGCGCTGGGGCCGGCCGGCGCCTGCGGCGCGTCCGCGGGCTTCGAGCAGGCCGCCACTATGAGCGGCAGGAAAAGAATCACCGGCATGCGCATTGCGCGACACAATCCGTAGCGCCGCGCCGGAGTCAACGCCGTGGTTAAGGCGAAGGGCGGACCCTCAGAGCGCCAACTGGTCGACGAAGTGAATGATTAGTCCGACGAGCCCGCCGACGAGCGTGCCGTTGACCCGGATATATTGCAGGTCGCGGCCGACCGCCGCCTCCAGCCGGCCGGTCACCGTCTCCGCCCGCCAGCCGCGGACGGTGTCCGAGACCAGCCGGACGATGCCGTCGCCATAGGCCGCGACCGCGCCGGCGACGGCGCGGCGGGCAAAGCCGTTGATCGTCGCCTTGAGCCGCGGATCGCTGGTGATGGTCTCACCGAGCTGGCGCATCGTCTCGCCGAAGCGGCCGGCGAGCATGCCGCTCGGATCGCGCGCCGCGCGCAGCATCGCGCTGCGGGCATTTTCCCATAGCGAATCGATCCACTGCTTCACCGCCGGATTGGCGATGATGTCGGCCTTGAAGCTGGCGACCCGTGCGCGCAGCGCCGGATCCTGCTGCAGCCGTAGCGCGACATCGGCGAGCCCCTGCTCGATCCGCTTGCGCACCGGATGGGTCGGATCCTCGGCCATCTCGCCGAACAGCTTGCGCAGCCCGTCGAGGATCGCATCGGCGAGTTTCTCATCCAGCCCGGCGAGGCGGAGCAGCCAGCCGGCGCGCTTCTGCACCATCTCGCGGATCAGCGGCTCATTCGCCTCCAGGGTCTTGGCGAGCCAGGCGACCCCGGCATCGAGCATCGGCACATGGCGATTCTCGTCGATCGCCTGGGTCAGCGCCTGGCCGAGGGGGGCGGCGACGTCGAGCGCGAGCAGGCGCTGCGCCACCGCGCCCTTGACCATGCCGCCGAGCTTTTCCTGGTCGAGCGCTTCCAGCACGTCGCTCGCCATCCGCGCCGCGCCGGCGCGCAGACGGCCCTCGCCCTGCGGGTCTGACAGGAAGCGTCCCAGCGCACCGGCGACGTCGAGCCGCCGCATCCGCCGCGCGACCACCGCCGGGGTGAGGAAATTGTCGCGCAGGAACTGCGCGAGGCTGTCGCCGATGCGATCCTTGTTACGCGGGATGATCGCCGTGTGCGGGATCGGCAGCCCGAGCGGGTGACGAAACAACGCGGTGACCGCGAACCAGTCCGCCATGCCGCCGACCATCGCCGCCTCGGCAAAGGCGCGGACATAGCCCCAGGCGGGATGGCGCGGCTCCATCGCCCGCGCGGCGATGTAGATCGCCGCCATCAGGACGAGCAGGCCGGTCGCGGCGACGCGCATGCCGCGAACGCCGCTCTGCGCGGGATTGAAGCGATCGAGGCCGGTCGCCGTGAAAAAACTCATCGCCGGCCCGACGCGCCGCGGCGACGAAGGTTTCACTCCGCCGGCGCCGGGCGGCCGGGCACCGGCTGATCCTTGTTGGTCAGCAGCCGGCCGAAGAGTGGGCCAACCAGCTTCTCGAGATCGTCGGCGAGGGTGAAGCCGGCGGGCACGATCACCAAGGTCAGCAGTGTCGACAGGATCAGCCCGCCGATGACGGTGATCGCCATCGGCGCGCGCCAGCTCGAATCGCCCGACACCCCAAGCGCGATCGGCAGCATGCCGGCGACCATCGCCACCGTCGTCATGACGATCGGCTGAGCGCGCTTGTGGCCGGATTCGATGATCGCGGCGGTGCGATCGACCCCGCGACGCATTTCTTCGATCGCAAAATCGACCAGCAGGATCGAGTTCTTGGCGACGATGCCGAACAACATCAGCAGGCCGATGTAGACCGGCATCGAGATCGGCAGCCCGCACAGCACCAGCGCGAGCACGCCGCCGAGCGGGGCGAGCACGAGCGAGCCGAGATTGACGAAGGGCGGCAACACGCGGCGGTAGAGCAGCACCAGCACGGCGAACACCAGCAATATGCCGGCGACGACGGCGAGCGCGAAGTTGACGACCAGCTCGCGCTGGAATTCAGAATCGCCGAATCTGACCCGGCGAACACCCGGCGGCAGGTGCTGCATGATCGGCAGGGCATCGATCTTGTCGGTCGCGTCGCTGCTGACCGCGCCGGGGGCGAGGTCGGCGCCGACGACGATGCGGCGGACCTGGTTGTAGCGCCGAATCTTCACCGGGCCGCGGCCGCGGCTGACCTCGGCGACGACATTCAGCGGGACGGTACCGCCGGAAATCGTCGGTACTGGCAGATTCTGGATCGTCGACAGATCGCGCCGCGAGGCCTCGTCGAGCGAAACCTCGATCGGAATCTGGCGATCGCTCAGCGAGAATTTCGCCATGTTCTGCTCGATGTCGCCGAGCGTCGCGATGCGGATCGTCTGGCTGAGCGCCGCGGTCGTCACGCCGAGATCGGCGGCGATATCGAAGCGCGGCTTGATCGTGATCTCCGGGCGGCTCAGCTCGCCGTCGATACGCGGGTCGCGCGCGGCGGGAATGTTGCGCAGCCCGGCGAGGACCTTCTCGGCCGTATCCTGGAGCTTGGCCGGATCATCGCCCGCCAGCATCACCGTAATGTCGCGGCCGAAGCCATTGGATTGCGACTGGAAGGAGACGCGCGCATCGGCCAGCGCCTGCAGCTTCGGCGCATAGGCTCGCTCGAATTCGACGCTGGTCCGCTTGCGCTGTCTGGCCGGCTTCAGGGTGATGTAGAGCGAGGCGGTTCGGATATCGTCCTCGGCGCCGACCTGCTCATAGACCGTCGCCACTTCCGGCGCCGTGTTGAGGATCGCTGCCGCCTGGTCGGCGACCCGCCGCGTGTCTTCGAGTCGTGCGCCGGGGGCGAGCTCGATGTTGACCATCGAATCGTCGCGGTTGACCGTCGGCTGAAACTGCTGCGGCAGATAAGCGAAGCACAGCAGCGTCAGCGCCAGCGAGCTGGCGCCGGCGATGACCGTCTTCCAGCGGTTGCGCAGCGACCATTCGAGAATCCGGATGTAGAGATCCATCAGCCGGCCCTCGCCATGGCTGGCGCGGCCATGGGCCTGGAGGAAATAGGCCGCGACCAGCGGCGTGATCAGCCGCGCGACGCCGAGGCTCATCAGCACGGCGAAGGCGACGGTCAGGCCGAACTGCTTGAAGAACTGCCCCGATATCCCGGTCATGAAGGAAACCGGCAGGAACACCGCGACGATCGACATGGTCGTGGCGACGACAGCGAGCCCGATCTCGTCGGCGGCGTCCATCGCCGCGCGGAACGCGGTCTTTCCCATCCGCATGTGGCGGACGATATTCTCGATCTCGACGATCGCGTCGTCGACGAGGATGCCGGCGACCAGGCTCAGCGCGAGCAGGCTGATCGTGTTGAGCGTGAAGCCGAGCAGATCCATCACCCAGAAGGTCGGGATCGCCGAGAGCGGGATCGCCAGCGCCGAGATGATCGTCGCCCGCCAGTCGCGCAGGAACAGAAAGACGACCAGCACGGCGAGGATCGAGCCCTCGACCATCGCGTCCAGCGCCGAGCGATATTGCTGCTCGGTATAATTGACGCTGGTGAAGAGCTGCTGGAAGTGGACCTTGGGGTTCTCCTTCTCCAGCTCGGCGATGAGCTTCTTGGTCTCCTTGAACACGGTGACGTCGGAGGAGCCCTTGGCCTTGGTGATGCCGAAGCTTGTCACCTGGCGACCGTTCATCAGGCCGAGGCTGCGCTGCTCGGCATAGAGATCCTTGACGTCGGCGATGTCCGACAGGCGCACGGTGCGGCCATTGCCGACCGCGATCTGCGTCGCGCCGAGTGCACGGGCGCTGGGCGCATTGCCCAGCACGCGGACCGACTGTTCCGCCCCTCCCACTTCCGCCCGCCCGCCGGCGGCGTTGACGTTCAGCGCGCGCAGCTGGTTGTTGACCTGCGCGGCGGTGATCCCCTGCGACTGCATCCGCGCTGGATCGAGGATCACGCGGATCTCGCGATTGACCCCGCCGCCGCGGGTGATCTGGGCGACGCCCTTGATCGTCAGCAGCCGCTTGATCACCGTATTGTCGACATACCAGCTCAGCTGCTCGAGCGTCATGTCGACGCCGGAAACCGAGAAATAGACGATCGGCATGCCGTCGATGTCGTAGCGCTGCACGATCGGCTCGAGGATGCCTTCGGGCAGGTCGGAGCGGATCTTGGCGACGGCGTCGCGCGCATCGTTGACCGCGCGGTCGACCGGCGTGCCGAGCTGGAACTGGACCATCGACTGCGCCTGGCCCTCGGTGTCCCAGCTGGTGATGTCCTTGACGTTGCCGATCGAGGCGAGCGCGGCATCGACCTTCTGCGTCACCTGGGTTTCCAGCTCGACCGGCGCGGCGCCCGGCTGGTTGATCGTCACCGAGACGGCCGGGAAGGCGACATCCGGCATCGCGTTCACGTCCATCCGGAAGAAGCTGACGATGCCGAGCAGCGTCAGCACCGTGAACAGCACGATCGGCGGAATCGGATTGCGGATCGCCCAGGCGGAAATATTGCGCATGGTCAGTCGCGGCCGGGGTGGACGCGCTCCGGGATCACCTGCTCGCCCGGGTTGAGGAAGGCGCCGGCCGAAAGCACGACCTGCTCGTTGCCGTTCAATCCGGTGAGTACGGGAATGCCCCGATCGGTCACCGGGCCCGTCGTCACGATCCGGCGGATGACGGTGCCCTTGCTGTCGACGAGCAGCACGAAGCTGCCATGATCGTCGGTCTGGATCGCGGACTCGGGCAGGATCGGGGCACGCATATCGCCGCTGACGATCCGGCCGCTGGCGAAGCCGCCCGGGCGCAGCGCCGGATCATATTTCAGCGCGATGCGCGCCTGGCCCTGGCGGGTCGTGCGGTCGATCGTCGGCGAGAGCAGCCAGATCGAGCCGGTGAAGCTCCGGCTGGCGCCGATCGGTGTGACGGTCGCCGGCATGCCGACGCGGAGCTTGGCCATGTCCTGCTCGGCGACCTGCGCGCGCAGCTCCATCTCGCCGCCCTTGGCGAGACGGAACAACGGCGCCGTGCCGTTGCCGACGACCTGGCCGGGATCGGTGTTGCGCTCGAGCACAAGGCCTCCGGCGGGCGCGCGGACGACCAGCTGGCCGATCCGGGCGTGAACTTCGCCGAGCTGCGCGCGGGCCACGGAGACGCGGGCGCGGGCGGCGTCGCGCGTCGCGGTTTTCTGGTCGATGTCGGCCTTGGAGATGAAGCCGCGGGAGACGAGCTTCTGCGCCCGCTCCAGCTGCGCCTCGGCGAGATCGGCATCGGCCTGCGCGGCGCGGACCTGCGCGCTCAGCTGATTGGCCTGCTCGCTCTGGACCGAGCGGTCGATCAGCGCCAGTACCTGGCCGGCGCCGACCCAGTCACCCGGATCGACCATCACCTGCGCGATACGGCCGCCCTCGCCGGCGACGCCGACCGGCAGCTCGCGCCGCGCGGCAAGGCTGCCGGTGGCGGTGATCGTGCTGGTGGTCGCCTGCCGGCCGGGAATGAAGACGCTGATATGCGGCAGCTCGACCGGCGCCGGCGGCGGGGCGCTGTGCAGCAACCGCCAGCCGAGGAGCGCGACGACCGCCAGCGCGACGACAATGCCGACGACCAGCCAGCGCCGCCGCTGGGGCGGTGCGTCGGAGATGCGCTCGGCTATCCGCTCGAAATGCGGCTGGACGTTCATCCGGTTTCCTGCTGCTTAACGATCGGCTGTATTATCTTACTAGGTCACTTACCTCAAGACCGCCCCTTTGGGGCGGGCCGCTTGCATCGTACAGCGGAAAAGTTGACCATCTCCGAAACGAACATGGGGCCGTCGTGGAACGTCCGATCCTGAGCTGGATCGCCATCGGCCTGATTATCGGCCTGATAGCGGCGCGCATCTTGCCCGGGCGTGAACCCGGCGGCCGGATCCTCACTGTCCTGATCAGCATCGCCGGCGCGCTGGTCGCCGGCGTCGTCCACTTCGAGATCGGCCGCTATCGCGAGGCCGACGGCCCCGGCTGGATCGCCGCCGCGCTGGGCGCGGTGGTGTTGCTCACCGTCTATCGCCTGTTCATCCGTGGTCGGGAAGATTCGTGACGCCGCCGATCAAGGCGGCTGATGTCGAGGAGGATGAGGCGATGCCGTCACTTGGTTCATGGTCCGGGCGGGCCCTGCTGTCGTCGCTCGCCCTCGTCGCCACCGCGGCGGTAGCGCAGGTTCCCCCGCCGCCGCCGATCGCCGGCACGCGGCTCGATCTGGTTGCGGAGGGCACGTCGACGCGGGTTCCCGACGTCGCCGAGATCGGCGCCGGGGTGGTCACCCAGGCGGCCGATGCCAGCGCGGCGATGGCCGAGAATGCACGCCGCATGACCGCGGTGATCGCCGCGCTCAGATCGGCCGGCGTCGCCGAGCGTGACGTCCGCACCTCCTCGCTCAACCTCAATCCGCAATATCGCTATGACAACGACAAGCCGCCGATGCTGACCGGCTATCAGGCGAGCAACCGGGTCAGCGTCCGCTTCCGCGATATGGTCCGGGTCGGCCGCATCGTCGATGCGCTGGTCGCCCAGGGGGCCAATCAGATCGACGGTCCCAATCTCGTCGTCGACAAGCCGGATGCGGCGCTCGACGAGGCGCGCAACAGCGCCGTCGCCAAGGCGCGGGCGCGGGCGACGCTCTATGCCGCTGCGACCGGTCTGCGGGTGAAGCGGATCGTTTCGATCAGCGAAGCCCAGGCGGGATATAACCCGCCGCCGCCGATGCCGATGATGATGCGCGCCCAGGCCAAGGCGGATACGCCCGTCGTGGCTGGCGAGCAGACGCTCAGCGTCACGCTCAACGTTACCTTCGAGCTCGAATGATGCACGAAAGGTAAAAGAAAAGCGTCCCGGTCAAACCCCTGACCGGGACGCTTTTCTGTCAGCAGTGGAGCCAGCGCCCGCCGCGAAGCGGGCTACCCCCGGCTCAATACTTCTGCTGGCGCTCGTAGAGCGACTTGTAGTGCTGGATGCGGGTGACGCGCAGCCCGGGCATGCCCGAACGCTCGACGGCACGCTGCCAGGTCGCGAATTCTTCCACGCTGAGGCTATAACGATCGCACGCCTCGTCGACCGAGAGCAGTCCGCCGTTGACGGCGGCCACCACTTCGGCCTTGCGGCGTACCACCCACCGCGTCGTCTCCGGCGGCGGCAGCGACTCAAGCGTCAGAGGTTCGCCAAGCGGACCAATGACTTGAGCGGGCCGGATCTTTTGGTTCTCGATCATTCCAGTCCTCGAAAATCAAACACACAGGCTGTCCGCATCTCCCCCCATAGCGCCAAGGCGTTGAAGGAAGACTAAAACCCGAAGGTAAAGAACACGGTCATTCGGGTTGCTCAGGTGTTGACGCGAGCACCCGCGCGGTGGCGCGGTGGAAGCTGCCGGCCAGCACGGCGATGCCGGCACGGCGCTCGCTGCGCCGCGGCGCGAAGATTCGCAGCAGGGCGGCGTTTGATCGGTCGTCGGCGGAGCATGGCTGACCCGCGACCCCTTCGGCGCGCGCGGTGGTGCTCACCGCCTGCGCCGCGACCAGCGTCGCGACCAGCGCGGCAAAGTCGATCGGCTGACCCGTCAGCGGGGCGAGCCGATTGCGGTCGCGATGTGGAAAATTAATCTCCATGCCCGCCGAGTCTTGCCATCTCAGGGTAAACAGGCGGTGCAAGCTGGCCGGATATCGTTGATTTGTTTAAGGGGTCGGCTGTGATTCCGGATTTCCAGCTCGACCGCCCGCTCGCCGGGGCCCGCATCGTCGTCGCCATGTCCGGCGGCGTCGACAGCTCGGTCGTCGCCGCGCTCGCCGCGCGCAGCGGCGCCGAGGTTATCGGCGTTACGCTGCAGCTCTATGACCATGGCGCAGCGATGGGGCGGGCGAACAGCTGCTGCGCCGGACGCGATATCCGCGACGCCCGCGCCGTCGCCGAGCGGCTCGGCATCGCCCATTACGTATTCGACTATGAGAGCCGCTTTCGCGAAAGCGTGATCGATCGATTCGCCGACGATTACCTTGCTGGCCGCACGCCGGTGCCCTGCGTGCGCTGCAATCAGGGGGTGAAGTTCACCGATCTGATGGCGATCGCCCGCGATCTCGGCGCCGATTGCCTGGCGACGGGCCATTATGTCCGGCGCGTGATCGGGCCCGGCGGCGTCGAGATCCACCGCGCGATCGATCCGGCGCGCGACCAGAGCTATTTCCTCTTCGCGACGACCTCCGATCAGCTCTCGCTGCTGCGCTTCCCACTCGGCGGCATGGCCAAGGCGGATGTCCGCGCGATTGCTGCCGAGCTGCGACTGGCGGTCGCCGGCAAGCCCGACAGCCAGGACATCTGCTTCGTGCCGAACGGCGATTACCGCGCCGTCGTGCGCGAGCTTCGGCCGGAGGCGTCGGTTCCGGGCGAGCTGGTCGATCGCGACGGGCGCGTCCTCGGCCATCACGACGGCATTGTCGGCTTCACCGTCGGCCAGCGCCGCGGGCTGGCGATCGGCGGCCAGGCCGAGCCGCTCTATGTTCTCGCGATCGACGCAGCGACGCGGCGCGTGACGGTCGGCCCACGCGAGGCGCTGGCGGTGCGCTCGGCGCGGCTCGGCGAGATCAACTGGATCGGTGCTGTGCCGGACGCGGCATTCACTGCGCGCGTGCGATCAACCGCGCGGCCGGCGCCGGCATCGATCGACGGCGACAGGCTGCATTTCGTCACGCCGGAATATGGCGTTTCGCCAGGTCAGGCCGGGGTGATCTACGCCGGCGAGCGGATGATCGGTGGTGGCTGGATCGAAGAAACTTTCGCCATCGAAGCAGTCGCCGCTTAGGGCCGGAAACATCCGTCGATCACGGTGACGCAGTTGCCCTCGAGGATCACACGGTCGCCGGCCAGCTCACAGACCAGTTCGCCGCCGCGTGATGAGGCCTGGTAGGCGGTGATCCGCGCGCGCCCGAGCTGCTCCGCCCAATAGGGGGTGGCCAGAGCGTGGGCCGTGCCGGTGACCGGATCCTCGTCGATCCCGGCGGCTGGCGCGAAGGCGCGGCTGACGATGTCGTGATCGGCGCCTCGCGCGGTCGCGACGATCAGCAGATTCTCGCCGCGCGCCAATGTCGCGAAGTCCGGACGAAGCGCGCGCACCATCTGCTCATCGGGATAGACCAGTACGACATAGCCGCCGTCGCGCCAGAGCGTCGCGATCGGATCGCCGCCGATCAGCCTGACGATATCGGGCAGGTCGCGGGGTGCAGCGGGCAAGGCCGGCAAGTCGAGCGCATAGCCTGCCTTCGCACGACGGACCTCCAGCACGCCTGATTTGCGCGTCGCAAAGCGAACCGCGTCGCGCGCCGGGTCGTCGCTCAGCAGCACATGGCCGCTCGCCAGCGTCGCATGACCGCACAGCGCCACCTCGATCAGCGGCGTGAACCAGCGCAGTTCATAATCGGCGTCTGAGCCGGGCCACGGCACGAGAAAGGCGGTCTCCGCCAAATTATTTTCGGCGGCGATCGACTGGAGCGTGGCGTCGTCGAGCCAATCGTCGAGCGGCATTACGGCCGCCGGATTGCCGGTGAAGGGACGGTCGGCGAAGGCATCGACCTGGACGAAGCGCAATGTCGTCACTTGTGGTCGCTCGACGGCGGATCCTGATGGCCTTCGGGATCGGGGTGGATCAGGATTTCCGTGTCGGGGAATTCGCGCGTCAGCCGCTCCTCGACCTCATCCATGATGCGATGCGCCGCGGCCAGCGACATCTGCCCGTCGACCCAGACGTGGAACTGGACGAAGTCGCGATTGCCGGACGTGCGGGTGCGCAGCTCGTGGATACCGCGTAGCTCCGGGTGCTGGGCGGCGACCTTGAGGAACTGCTGGCGCTTGGCCTCGGGCCATTCGCGGTCCATCAGTTGATCGATCGCCTTGGCCGAGGCCGACCAGGCGCTCCAACCGAGCCAGGCGGCGATCGCCAGGCCGAACAGTGCGTCGGCGCCGTGGATGTCCGCGTATTGATCCAACACCAGCGCCGCGATGACCGCCAGATTGAGTGCGAGATCGGATCGGTAGTGGATCGTGTCCGTCGCGATCGCGACCGAGCCCGAGGCGGCGATCACGCGTCGCTGATAGAGCACCAGCACCAGGGTGACGCCGATTGCCAGCAGCGAGACGGCGATGCCGGCTGGCGCGGCGGTGCTGCCGGCGCCGCTGGCGATCTGGCGGATCGCCTGGATCGCGATGCCCAGCGCCGAGACGCCGATCAGCATTACCTGAAACAGCGCCGCCAGCGCCTCCGCCTTGCCATGGCCGAAGCGATGGTCGCTGTCCGCCGGCTCGGCGGCGAGATGGACGCCGTAGAGCAGGGCGAGCGCGGCGACGAGGTCGAGGCCGCTGTCGACCAGCGAGCCGAGCACCGCGACCGAGCCGGTCAGCCAGGCAGCGTAAAGCTTGGCGGCCGAGAGCAGGGTGGCGACCGCGACGCTCGCCCAGGCGGCGCGAACCGTCGTCGCCTTCATGGGTAGAGCAGGCTTTCC
>Ga0068855_100004291_pt1 | contig 17421 bp, 14 predicted proteins | sample KBSCornC52_FD_66592 | JGI IMG/M metagenome (GOLD analysis project Ga0068855, IMG submission 66592) | Corn rhizosphere microbial communities from Kellogg Biological Station, Michigan, USA - KBS Corn C5-2 | ecosystem: Host-associated > Plants > Roots > Rhizosphere > Soil ...
ATCGCTTTCGCAGCGACGTGCAGCAGCTCTATCGCTTTCTTCAGGGCGGAGAGCTTGGTCGCCTCATGGGGGTGAGGGCCGGGCAATATCAGTTCGCGGCCAGTCGCACCGGGTGGCGATTCAGACGACCCGAAGCAGGTGGCGGAGCGTTCTTCGAGCACGGATACCCACTTGTCGATCTCGCGCTTTGGGTGGCTGATTTCCCGGACCCCGTTCGGGTGACCGCTCACATGGATCGATCACGCGGTGCAAGCACCGTCGAGGACGACATGATAGTCCACGTCGAGTGTGCGGGCGGGTTGAGCTTCAGCTTCGACGTTTCGTGGTCGTATGTCGGACAGGAGGAGCGCTGGTGGTTCGAGGCGCTCACGAGCCGCGGCAGCGCGCGACTCGCGCCGCTCCGCGTGGTGAAGATGCTGAACGGAAAGCCGACCGACGTTTCGCCGAGTGGCGCGGCTGCGCGCGAGAGCGTGTTTCTGCAATCGTATCGCGCGGAGCTGGCGCACTTCATCGCGGTAGTCAACGAGACGACCCCCTACGACCCACCCGAGGATCAGCTGATCGTCATCAAGCTGATGGAGGCGATTTACAAGGCGGCGGAAGAGGGCAAGGAAGTCCGTCTGTAGGCGGTGAGACGGAACACCGTCCACCAAACCGCGAGATTTACCGGCAGCGCGAGCCCGATGATCTCGCCGCTCTTCTGATTCAAGAACGGAATCCCTTGCGCGACGAATCCGAACAGGCTGAGCATCGCGATGAAGCCGCCGAGCTTGATCGCCCTCGAGACGCCGCGTCGTCCGTAGATCGAGAGTGGTATCAGCACGACCATCGCGATCGACAACGGATCGAGGTGGAACAGGTTCGCGTTCCGAGACATGAAGTAGTGTTTCGTGAAAAGCCACGCGAACACGAGTGCGAGCCCGGCCGCGCCGGCGATGAGACTCCATAAGGTCGCCAGCGCTGTTGCCACGAACATCGCGACCCCGGAGCCGCTTTCGGCGCTTCGGACCAGCACAATCAGGACTGCCGCGACGACGATTCCGAGGCCGATGAACAGCGGGAAATAGAAGGGTGTATCCGCTGGCTCGGGAGGGCGTCCTGCCGTGAACAACGCCATCTCCGATCTCACCAGCGGAATCTGGGCGCCGAGGCTGTCAGCGATCTTGACCGACCTGATGTCGTTGGCCATGCGCACCGGCAGAAACATCTCCTGCCAGACCGAGATCGGCTTGTCGGCCGGGTGGCCGAGCGCGACCGTGACGCCGGTGTAAAGCGGTAGGTCACCCGACATGAGGCGTTGTGTGTGCCAGCGATAAGTGGTCGACGTCATTCTGGTGGTCGTCGCTGTCTGCAGCTGTCCGCCCAAGGCGTGGTCGATCGCGTCGCGAAGGCGGGTCGAGCAGTTATCGCGGTAGTAGTCGTAGCGATAGAACTTGTTCTCCGGGAGCGCGTTCCATTGGACGAACTGCTGGAGGCTCAAGCGCTGGGCTGGGGTGAGGTTGAGCTCCTGCGCGAGGATCGAGCGGTTGTGCTGCTTGTAGTACGTGGCCATCGGATTGAAGTCGATCGCTTCCATCCAGTACTTCGTGTCGCCGGTTACGAATCGCCAGATGAAATTCGGCTGATTGAAGTCGAACATCCCCCAGTTGTAGGTGATGTCGGTGTTGTGCGCGCGATCCTTGATCCAGATCGCGTTGTGTCCGAATCGTTCCCAAACGACGTCTCCCCACCCGAACGTGAGCAGATAGACTGTCAGGTTCGAACCCGGCTCGGCCGGTTGAGCGGATGGATTCTGCGAGGGGACCGTGACAGTTGGCGCTGGAACGGTTGCGGTTGGCGGCTTTACCGCTGGCGCTTGTGCGGTCACACCCTGCGAAGCAGCCGGCGCTGGGGTCACCCGCGGCTGAAGGGAAGCGCCGATCGCGGTCAGCGACAGCGCAGTAATTGAGGCTAGTCCTTTCATCGCTGTAAGATGCACGCAACGCGGGTCTCGGACGAGTCTTGGCGGCAACAAAAAAGGGCCACGAGTCATGGCCCTTTTCTGTCAACCTGAGAAATGTCAGCGAGCCTGCGCCGCCATTCCTTCCTTCTCGCGATCCTTCTTTGGTGACGTGGTCGATTTCTGACTCGTTCTGTCGGCCAACGGCTGGGACGAAGACGGTTGATTTGAAATGTTGCCGCTTCCTACCTGTGCTTCCTGGCGCGGCTGAGTGCCGGCCGCGATTTGAATCCGCTTCGGCTGTGGTAGCGCTGCCTTCGGGATATGAATTGTCAACACGCCGTTCTCGAAGTCCGCTTTGATCTGCTCTTCGTCCACGCCCTGCGGGAGTTGAAACGTGCGCATGAAGGTGCCGTATGTCCGCTCCACGACCTGATATCGCGTTTCGTCGCCCTCCTTGCGTTCCGCGCGCTTCTCGCCGCGAATCGACAAGACACCGTTCTCGGCCGAGATTTCGACGTCTTCGGGCTTTAGACCGGCGAGCTCGAGCTCGAGCCGGATTTCGTTGTCACTCTCCTTGATGTCGACAGCCGGAGTGAAGCTGTTGCCGTCGCGCGCGAATGTGTCCTCGAACAGTCTGTCAATTTCGCGCCGGAGCCCAAAAATCGGGGAGCCCGTGGTCATTCTGTACAACATTTTTCGCCTCCCATGATTGATTGTTTTTTTACGCGATGATGGCCATAAAATCCGGCAACGGGCATACCAGAAGGATTTGCCAAAAAGACAAATCGGCTGAGACTTTTTGGCCGCGGCTCAGTCAAAACTGCGGACCAGCTCCGACGCTTTGTTCCCACTCGGCCGGCGGTGCTCCGTGTTTGGGAACGGTACACCACTGCTGTGGGGGTAGAGTCCGGTCATTACCATGGTCGGGGTATTGAGTCAATTCCGTTGACGTTCACCTGCGATTGCGGATCGAGGATTCTTGCGGACTCAGGACTAACGGCCATCTAGGATCGGCGATTAAGGGAGGACTGAGGATGTGCGCGGACGCTTCTCTCCGCGGTCCTCACTTAATCGCCGATTCTCAATGGCCGTTAGTTCTGAGTCCGCAAAATCCTTAACCCGAAGTCCTGAATGACATGCCAAACTGACCCACCACTGTTGTCGGGGTTAACTTGTTTAAGGGGTCCGATTTAGCTATACTTCACAGCTAACTTCGAACCTCCAGAGACGCGCCATGAAGCCCGATATTCATCCAGTATACGCCACCGCCACAGTTCGGTGCGCTTGCGGCAATACGTTCCAGACCCGCTCCACCCAGGCAGACATCCACACGGATATCTGCGCCAGCTGCCACCCCTTCTTCACGGGCAAGCAGAAGCTCGTCGATACCGCGGGACGCGTCGAGCGCTTCCGTCAGAAGTACGGCAAGCCAGCCGCTGCTGCGCCTAGCACCGAAAGCTGAGTCTCCGAGACCGGCTCAGGGACGCTATTGAGCGTGCCTCTGAGGTAGAGCGAGAGCTCTCCGATCCGAAGACTGTTAGGGACCAGCAGCGCATGGCCGCGCTGGGCCGGGAGCACCACCATCTCCAGGCGCTGGTCGAGATGGGGACCAAGCTAGAGAGACTCGAGCAGGAGCTCGCCGAAACGCGAGAGCTCACCGACTCTGATGACCCCGAGATGGCAACGGAAGCAAAGGCCGAAGCAGCGCGCCTCGAGCAATCGATCAGCGCGCTGCTCGACCGCATCAAACCGGCCCTTCTTCCGCACGATCCGCTCGATGATCGACCCGCTATCGTCGAGATCAGGGGTGGCACCGGCGGCGACGAAGCCGCATTATTCGCCGCCGATCTCCTCCGCATGTACACTCGCTTCGCCGAGGGCCGGCGCTGGCGCATCGAAGTCATTTCCCAATCCGACGGCACGCTTGGCGGCGTGAAGGAAGCCATCTTCAAGATCAAGGGCGAGGGTGCGTTCGGCGTGATGCGCTGGGAATCCGGAGTCCACCGCGTACAACGTGTGCCCGTCACTGAGAGTCAGGGGCGCATTCATACGTCAGCCGCGACTGTTGCCGTCCTTCCCGAAGCGGAAGAGATCGACCTCAAGATCGAGGACAAGGATCTACGCATCGATGTGTTCCGCTCCTCCGGGCCTGGTGGCCAGAGCGTCAACACCACTGATTCCGCCGTGCGCATCACGCATATCCCCAGCGGAATCGTGGTGAGCCAGCAGGATCAGAAGTCGCAGCTTCAGAATAAGCTCAAGGCGATGGAAGTCCTGCGCGCGCGACTGCTCGACTCCAAGATCGCGGAGCAGGAAGCGGCGCGCTCACGCCTCCGGAAAACACAAGTCGGCACTGGCGATCGCTCGGCAAAAATCCGCACGTACAACTATCCGCAGAACCGCGTTACTGACCACCGCATCAACCTGACCCTCCACGAGCTCACCAAAGTGCTCGGCGGTGACATCGATCCATTCATCGAGGCGCTCAGGGTCGCGGACGTTGAGGAGAAGCTAGGTGAATAAGAGCATCACGCCATTCTTCCCGACCGCCCTGCCGATCGGCACCATCGGCGACTTGCTGGCTGGATGCACGTCGATGCTCGAAGCCGAAGGTGTACCCGAGGCCCAGCGCGAAGCGCGCGAGATCGTTGCCGCCGTGCTCGACGTGCCGAAGTTCTGGGCCGCAGCAAATGCCGTCGCTGACGCATCGCCCCAGGTCGCACGATCCGTGATTCGAGCGGCGATGAGGCGCGCCAGCGGGATGCCCCTCGCATACGCCGTCGGGCGTGCGTCGTTCCGGCACATCTCCCTCGAGGTTGACGAGCGTGTGTTGATTCCGCGCGTCGAGACCGAGGTCCTGGTCGATCGTGTGCTCGAGCGCTGCACGTCGGCGACGCGCGTCATCGCCGACGTCGGAACCGGATCGGGCGCGATTGCGCTCTCGCTGGCGTTCGAGGCGGAGTTCGACCGCGTCATCGCCACCGACGTGTCGCTCGATGCCATCAAAGTCGCGTCAGCCAACGCTCAATCGTTTTTGAGCGCTCTGAAGTCGCCGGTAGAATTCCGTAACGGCTCGCTGCTTGCCCCTCTTCGGGGCGAGCGGCTCGATGCGATTGTCTGCAATCCGCCGTACATCAGCTTTGCCGAGATCGCCGATCTGCCGGCGGATGTTCGTGACTGGGAGCCGAGCCTTGCGCTCTTATGCGCACAGGACGGACTAGCCGTTACACGCGAGCTCATCGCTGGTGCCCCGGACGCGCTCGTGCACGGCGGATTCCTGGCTCTGGAAGTCGATACGGTCCGCGCCGGAACTGTAGCGGAGATGATTGCAGTCGATGGGCGGTACGCGGAGGTCGACGTTCTGCTCGATCTCACCGGCCGTGAGCGTTTCGTGTTCGCGCGGCGCGTGTAGCGCTGCCATGGCCTCACAGGAGACATGATGCTGGAAGAGAAAGGAAAGGAGCTGGGTCGTCTGATCGGGCAAAGTCCCGAGTACCAGGCGCTCAAGCGGTCGAGCGAGGCTCTCAACGAGGATCGCGAAGCCGTTGTACTCCTTCAACAGATGGAGAAGCTTCGGGGAGAAGCGCAGGCATTGATTCAGCGCGGTGAGAATCCAACGCCGGAGATGGAGCAGCAGCTGGATAGCATGCTCGAGAAGATCCAATCGCAAGCGGCCTATCAGCGCGCCGTCTCTGCCCAGGAAAATTTCGACAAGCTGATGCAGCGCGTGAATCAGTGGATCATGGACGGAATGAAGAAGGGTGCGGCAAGCCCGATCATCACCCTCGGCTGAGAATGGCGGGGCCGCGCGGAAAGCTCATTGTCTTCGAGGGGGCTGAAGGCGCGGGCAAGAGCACGCAGGTCCGCCTGTTGGCTGAACGACTGGCCACCGCCCGCATTTCCTGCATCGCGCTGCGCGAGCCCGGTGGCTCGCCGGTCGGGGACTCGATCAGGGAAATCGTTTTACACAAAGAGCACCCGATCACGAACGCTACGGAAGCGCTCTTGTTCATGGCGTCGCGCGCCGAGCTGACAGCGCGCGAGATAGTGCCTTCTCTGAACGACGGCAGAGTGGTTCTGCTCGATCGCTTTTTCCTGTCGACGTACGCGTACCAGATCTTCGGGCGCGGACTCCCCGAAGCGGAGACCCGCGCCGCGAACCGTCTGGCGACCGGGGGTCTCGTCCCGGATCTGACTCTGCTGCTCGATGTACCGGCAGTCGAAGGTCTCGGTCGAGCCGATGCGCGTGGCGCCCGCGACCGGATGGAGCGAGCCGATAACGAATTTCATGACCGCGTCGCCAGTGCCTTTCGCCAGTTCGCGGATCCCCGGTGGCAGTACTCCCATCAGGAGTGCGGACCGATCAAGTTGATAGATGCGACGGGTGACGAGATCGCGGTGCAGGAGCGGGTCGTCGCGGCGCTTGTGACGGCGTTCCCGCAACTTTTTGGCGCCCTGAAGAGTTAAATCTCAATATGAAGCTTAAAATCCCGAGCGCCTCGGCTCGCGCCCGCACAATGATCGTCGCCGGTACGTTGCTCGTATCGCTCGTTACAGGCGGCTGGCTGCTGCAGCGCGGCGCGCACACCGGGACCTTTACAGCATTCGAAGGCGAGCAGCTCTTCGAGAGCGTCTTTCGCCAGGTACAAAACGAGTACGTCGATACCGTCTCCGACTCCGCACTTTACCGCAAGTCCGTGGACGGGATGCTTTACGAGCTCAGAGATCCGTACTCGACCTTCCTTCCGCCCGACCGGTTTGCCCGGCTCAACGAGACAACGTCGGGGAATTACGCGGGCCTGGGGCTCGAGGTGGATCTGCGCGACGGCTGGCTGATCGTGGTCGCTCCGGTTGCTGGCGGATCGGCCGAGCGCGCCGGGATTCAGCCGGGGGATCGCATCATCGAGATCGCAGGCAAGCCGACGAAAGGTTGGACGAACGAGGAAGCATCCAAAGTGATTCGCGGAAGGCCGGGCACTTCCGTCACGCTCAAGATCGAGCGTCCTGGAGTGTCAGTCCCCATCGTGCTGACGCTGCAGCGCACCACGATCCATCAGAGTGCAGTGCGCCGGACATCAATGCTTTCCGATGGCGTCGGCTATATCGATCTCAAGGCATTCAGCGATTCCACTGGAAGGGAGGTCAGCGGCGCGATAACGAGCCTTCTTGCGCACGGCATGAAGACTCTCGTACTCGATCTGCGCACGAATCCGGGCGGACTTCTCAATCAAGGCGTACGGGTGTCCGATCTCTTTCTCGATCCGGGGCAGAAGATCGTCAGCATGCGCGGGCGCGAGCCCGAAGCGAACCGGGAGTACTCGGACACGGCGAAGCAGCGGTGGCCAGACCTGCCACTGTTGGTGCTCGTCGATGGTCGCAGCGCAAGCGCGGCCGAGATCGTCGCCGGCGCGCTCCAGGACCATGACCGCGCAGTCATCATCGGAACACCGACTTACGGGAAGGGAAGCGCGCAGAGCGTGATCTCGTTCGGACCGGAGGGCGGTCTCAAGATCACGACAGCGCGGTGGTTCACGCCTGTCGGACGCTCGATAACACGGCGCCAGCCGAGCGACGACGAGAGTGACGAAGAGCTGCCGGCCATTCGCGAGAAATTCCGCACTGACGCTGGCCGCACTGTGTATGGCGGAGGAGGAATTACGCCGGACGTCATCGCCGGGGACAGCACAGTGCCGGTCGCCGAAGGAATTTTCATGCGCGCGCTTGGCGCAAAGGCTGGTCATTTCAGAGATGCGGTGACCGACTATGCGCTCTTTCTCAAGGGCACGCGCGGAATCACAACGCCGGATTTTGTTGTGACGCCCGCGATGCGCGACGAAGTCTGGAACAGGATGAAGGCGCGAGGAATCGACATTTCGCGGGGCGTTTACGACGAAGCCGAGCCGCTGGTGTCGCGCATGATCGCGTTCGATATCGCGCGATACATTTTCGGGAGCGAGGCCGAGTTCCGCAGGCGAGTCTCGATCGACAAGCCGTTGCAGAAGGCGCTGGAGCTCGCGCGCGGGTCGAGGTCGGAGAAAGATCTCCTCAAGAAGGCCACTGCGGCCGCTCCCGCGCCCGACAGTCTCGGCGTGGACGGTGGAGCGCAACAGTGACCGAGCGGGTCTTCATCATCGGGCCCGGCCACGTGGGGCGCGGACTTTTCCGCGCCTTTCGCGCTTCTGGGGTCAACGTAATCGGACTGCACGGCAAGCGGCCATCGGGCGTCGCGACGTCGACCGGACACATTCCGCCTGAAGCAGCGAAGGCGAACGTGGTGATCGTCTGCGTTCGCGATACTCAGCTGGACGAGACGATCGAGGAAGTGATCGGGGCGGCGAACGATGGCCGCATCGCCCGCGACAGCGTGATCCTCCACACGTCGGCGATCGCCGAGCCGGCGGGACTCGGCGCGCTGAGCGAAGCAGGATTTCCGGGCGGAACGTTCCATCCGCTGGTGCCTTTCAGCGATCCGGAAGTTGCCGCCGAAATGCTCCGAAAGGGATGGATCGGAATCGATGGCGATAACGCCGCCAAGAACGCGTCACGCCGGTTGGCTGGTCACGTTGGGGCGCGGGTACTCGAGATTCCGCCCGGGAAGAAGCCAGCCTATCACGCGGCGGCGGTCATCTCCTCGAATTTCCCCGTCGTGCTTGCCTCTGTGGCCGGCCATCTCCTTCACGACATTGGAATTTCGGAAGCGAGCGCATATCAGGCGGTCGAGAGTCTGATGAGTGGGGCCCTCGCCAATATGAAACAGACGCTGCCTGACGATGCGTTGACTGGGCCGATCATGCGGGGGGATGCGGAGACGGTGGGGAAGCACCTGCGCGCGGTGCAGGGACACGGTGCGGCGTCGGAAGTCTACCGGGCGCTTTCGGCGGCCGCGGTTGAGATCGCGCGGGTGCGCGGGGTCGACGACAAGAAATTGTTGGCGGTTAGCGGGTTGCTGAGGTCGCGGAGGTGAGGTCGGTCGTTTGGGGCGCCGGACTATCCAGCCCTAGAAAGCCCCCGCTGCCTGATCAACGATCTTCGCCCCTTTCGGAACTACGAAGCGGAAGCTCGCCCGACTGATGGTTGGGTTCGCCGTGAAGCTGGTGATCACGACGTGCCGCTTCAATCCGTTCGCGGTCTCGATGTCGAACTGTCTGATGCTGGAGTCGGCATCGTCGATCCACACTTTGGCGCTCGTGAAATTCGGATTCTGGCGCTTTGGGACCAGCGTCACCGCATGTGTTGGACGTCCGCCGAGCGTCGCGGTGCCTGCGGAGGTTACAGTGAAGCGCGCGCGTGGCGAGTCTAGAAACTCTCCCGCAGGATCCATCGCGCCCGTGCTGGGTCCCCTGGCGGGCATTCGCATGACCTGCCCCGGCGTGCTGCTCGGGAGGTAGACCCAAAGCGTCGATCCATCGGCCACGACGCGGTCACCGCTCTCGAAGTTGATGCTGAGAAGATTCGGCTTCTTGCGCAGGATCACTCCGCTCGTGGTTTGCGTACTGCCTGTAAGCGGGTTGGTGAGCGTCTGCGTGAATCCCGCGCGCATGCTGTTGAGGCGCGAGTAGGCGGCGACCGCTTTGTCCATGACTGCATCCGCGCTCTGTGCGCGAGCGACGCCTGGAATTGTGGCAACTGCGGCCGCGATGGCCGCGGTCGAAGCGAAAAACGTGAATTTTCTCATAGTGTTTGGGTACCCGGCAGAGCTTATGCCGTTCCTGTTCCTAGCGGAGGAATGTTGCGGCCGATAGCGGCTGCGACGGCACGAAGCTCTCCCACGAGCTGCGCGAACTGATCCGGATAGAGCGACTGCGCGCCATCCGACAGCGCGCGATCGGGCTCGGGATGCACTTCGATTATGACTCCGTCCGCGCCAGCGGCGACCGCCGCGCGCGCCATCGGAATCACCTTGTCGCGCAACCCGGTGCCGTGACTCGGGTCGGCGATGATTGGCAGGTGTGAAAGACGATGGACGATTGGGATGGCTGTGAGATCGAGCATGTTGCGCGCGGCCGGGTCAAAGCTCCTGACTCCGCGCTCGCACAGGATCACGTTCTCATTTCCTTCAGCCAGGATGTACTCGGCGCTTAGAAGCATGTCGTTGATGGTCGCCGCCATCCCGCGCTTGAGCAGCACCGGCTTTTTCATTCTGCCGACAGTCTTCAGCAGCGAATAGTTCTGCATGTTGCGCGCGCCGATCTGGATGCAGTCGGCGACATCGGCCACCATGCGCGCGCCCTCGTCATCCATCGCCTCGGTAACGATCGGCAGTCCCGTCTCCTTTCGCGCGCGGGCCAGGAGCTCCAGGCCTTTCTTGCCCAGCCCCTGGAACGAGTAAGGAGAGCTGCGCGGCTTGAATGCGCCGCCTCGCAGCGCCGTTCCTCCAGCCGCTTTCACAATGCGCGCAGCCGAGAGAATCTGCTCCTCGGATTCCACGGAGCAGGGACCGCCTATCACGACGACGCTGTCACCGCCAACGCTGACGCCCGGGGCGAGCTCGACGACGGTGTTCTCGGCGCGCCATTCGCGCGACACCTGCTTGTACGGCTGGGTGACGTGAATGATCTGCGCGACACCAGGCAGTGCCTCGATTCGCGATGCATCGACGCGGCCATCGTTTCCGACGAGGCCGACGGCCGTGCGTTGGGCGCCGGGCATTGGTCTCGCCTCGTAGCCCATCTCCTTGATGATATCGACCACGCGATCGACGTCTTTCGCCGTCGCGTCGTGCGCCATGACGACTAGCATTTTAAGCGATGACTTGGGCTGTTTCGGCGGCTTCGGCGGGCTCGTCGTGCAGCTGTGGTGTGTGCGCGGGATGCGCGGGTGAAATGGTCTCGTCGACGGTCCTGCCGCGCATGCGGACGCTGACCAGCGACGATATCCCGGGCTCCTGCATCGTGACGCCATAAACGGCGTCGGCGGCCTCCGTGGTCGTGCGCGGATTGTGCGTGATCACGATGAACTGCGTCTTGGTCTTGAACCGGTTCAGCATCCGGACGAAATGGCCGATGTTCTGATCGTCGAGCGGAGCATCTACCTCATCGAGCAGGCAGAACGGGCTCGGCTTCGTGAGAAATATTCCGAACAGAAGCGAAAGCGCCACGAGAGCTTTCTCTCCGCTCGAGAGAAGATGGATTCTCTGGGTGCGCTTGCCACGCGGCGACGCGTGGATCTCGATGTCGCCTTCGAGGGGCTTCTCCGGGTTCTCCAAACGGAGATCGCATTCACCGCCGCCGAACAGCGTCATGAAGATGTTTCTGAAGTTCTCACGAACCTGGACGAAAGTCTGGAGGAAAAGCTCGCGTGCAGTGGTGTCGATCTCGCGGATCGCTTGCTGAAGGGAGTTCTTAGCCGAATTGAGATCGTCTCGCTGCGTGGTGAGGAAGCTGAGGCGTTTTGTTTCCTCCTCGTGCTCCTCGATCGCCAGCGGGTTGACCGGGCCGAGAGCGTCCAGTTGCTCGCGAACGAGCGCGGCCTCTCCGCGAAGTGTCTCGTCGTCGAGCTCCAGCATCTCGGCGCCGGCCAGCAACTCGTCCACCGGCTTTTTCCATTCTGCTTCAAGTCGTTCCCGAATCGCGGCGCGGCGGCCCGAAAGCTCGGTGTAACGAAGCTCCGCAGCGTGGAGCTCTTCGCTCAACGCGGATGCGTGTCGGCGCATCTCGACAAGAGCATGCTCCTCCCTCGTGAGTCGCTCGTCCACTTCGCGTACGGCGCGTTCGGCGTCCGAGAGTCTTCCTTCGGCGTCCTCGAGCGTTGCGTTCCGCGCCTCGAGATCGCTCTGCCACTGGGATATCTGCTCGGTGAGCTGCGCGTCTGCGCTCGAGAGCGTGGTGAGCTCGACTTGCAGCGATTCGACTCGCCCCGACGCCGAGGCGAACTCCTCGCTCAGATGACGCTGGCGGTCAGACGCTACCTCGAGCTGCGCTTGCGCCTGAGCGCGCCGGATCTGACTGGCCGTCCGCTGCTCCCGCGCTTCATCCTGCGTGCGCTCAGCGCTGCCCAATAGCTCTCGCGCTGCCGCGACAGCTGCCTCTCGCTCCGTGATCCGGGTTTGAATCTCGCGCGCGTTCGCCGCGACAGTTTCGATTCGCTTGACCGTGGATCCGACGCGCTCAGTAAGTCTGTCGATCAGGGCACGCGCTTCGGCGGCTTCACGTACAGCACGTTGATGCTGCCTTCCGAGGGAAGCCGATCGATCCGCGGCGTCAGCGTTTTCGCGTGCGGCTTGCGCGGCCGCTTCGTGCGCGACGATCGCCGCGCGTTCAGCCGACGCAAGAGCGGCGCGCTCGGATTCGGCGACACCTACCGCCGTGTAGCGTGCGGTACCGCTGTTCGCGACGGCTTGCTTGAGATCCGTGATTTCAGCACGACGACGCAGAGGTCCTGGCCCGGATTCGGCGGCCGGCAGCCAGATCGCGCCCCGTGCGTCGACGAATGCAGTCCCGTTCTCCATCGAGGTGACGTGCCCGAGCAGCGTCTTCACCCAGCCGCTCGCGGCCTCCGTGGAATCGACCATCGCCGCCAGTCCGGATGCGCCCTCGCTAACTTCGGCCGCACCGCCGTTGGTGGCATTAACCGGTAGCAGCAGTAGTGGTCCTGGCGACGCCGATGCGTGCCACGAGCGGACTGCTTCGGCTACGCCACTGTCGCGAATCAGAACCGCATTCACCGTCGGACCGAGGAACCGTTCTACGAGCGCCGCGGAGGCGACGTCGGCACCGATGAAGTCGCTGAGCGGACCGAGTATCGCGCCTTCGCCGAAGATGTTCTTTTCCTTGAGGAGCCTGGCGGCAGCGGGCGCCAAACCAACCCGCTCCTTCTCCAGCCCCTCGAGCGCGTTGAGTTTTGCACTCAGTGCGGTGTACAGCTCTTCGGCGCGCAGTAGCTCCGACCGCGCCGCGCTCTCACGTTCACGCGCCTGGTGCTGTGCATCCCTCGCACTATCGGCTGCCGCGGTCGTGTCGGCGACCCGCGATGCTGCGATAGCGGCCGCATCTTCCGCGGCGGCAAGCTCTCGGCGGCTGCTTTCGGTAACGTCGAAAAGGTGGGTTTGCTCCGTTTCGAGCGCAGATTTCCGCGCGGCGAGCTCGTCGCGCTCGCGTTCGGCGCTCTGATAGTCCAGGTCGGCTCGGTGCAGCTCTTCGCGGAGATCGCGGAGCACCCGCTCACCCTGTTCGAGATTGAAGCGCGCGGTGCTGAGACCGGCGCGTACTTCTTCCTCTCTGCGCGCGTCAGCAGCCAGCGACTCCTCTGCAGCCTGAAATGCGGCTTTCAATTGTGCGAGCTCAGTCGAAGCACGCTCCAGCTCGCCGCTCACGCGACCGGCTATCGCGTCTCCTTCGCGACGCTCTTCTTCGGCGCGCTCACGGCGGGACATCGCGTTGCGGAGCCTCTCTTCGGCAACCGCGATTTCGCCTCGCAGCCCCTGAGTGCTCTCGCGCTGGTCGGACACCAGCCTAGCCAACTCCGTACGGCGGGCCTCGCCGGTAGTTCTCTCGTTGAGCGCGGCATCGCGCAGCGCTTCGGCGTTGCGTACGCGCTCTTCCTCGGCCGGAACTTCGGTGCGCAGCAACGTGACGCGTTCCTCGAGACGAGAAAGCTCGCCGCGCCACGCATCCATCTCCCGCGCGGCGTGCGCGACTTCGAGCGTGAAGCGACGCGCCATCAACTCGGTGTACCGTTCCGCACGCTTTCTCTGCCGCGACAGGGAGCGAACCTGGCTCTGGACTTCAGCGATCAGGTCGTCGATGCGGCCGAGATCCGTCGTTGTCTCCTCGAGGCGACGTTCGGTGCTCCGCTTGCGGTCGCGATACAGTCCTACACCGGCGGCTTCCTCGAACAGCTCACGGCGGTCGTCGGGTCTGTCGCTCAAAAGAGCGTCCACCATGCGAGCTTCGATGACCACACCCGAATCGGCGCCAAGTCCGGTGCCGCGGACCATGTCGTGAATGTCGCGGAGCCGGCAGGCCGCACCGTTGAGGAAATAATCGCTCTCGCCCGATCGGCTCAGTCGCCTCGTGATGACGACTTCGCGGAACGGGATGTCGAGCGTTCCGTCGTCGTTCTCGAAATGCAGCGAGACCTCGGCGAGGTTTACAGCGCGGCGGGCGGACGATCCCTGAAAGATCACTTCCTCCATCTTCGCGCCGCGCAGAGTCTTCGCGCGCTGCTCGCCTAGCACCCACCGCACAGCGTCGGAGACATTCGACTTGCCGCAGCCGTTCGGGCCGACGATCGCGGTCACGCCAGGCTCGAACACCATCTCGGTGCGATCGGCAAACGACTTGAATCCGTGAATCTCGAGCTTCGATAAACGCACTAAGGCGCTCTCCCCGTTCGATAGACGAGCACGGGCTTGAGGCCCGCACCGCGAAGTGTTCTGATCAGCGGGGCCGCCTGGTCGGCCCTCGCGAAGGCGCCCGCGTAGATCAGCGCGCCCCCGTCATCCTGCATCAATGCGTAGACCTGCAGTCCGCGCGCCGCGTACTTGTCGAGAGCAGCGCTGACGGCGTCGCCGATGCCGCCCTGGGTCGGAACGCTGTCGACGACGAGGGCCAGAGGCGTACGCGTGACGCTGACGCCGCTGGTATCCCTGATGATTCCCGAATTTCGCAGAGCAAGCAGAAGTGAGTCAGCCTGATTTCTCGTGGTGTACGCGCCGGCGGTCACCTGGTACCATGTCGATTGTTCCGGGCCAAATACAACTGGCGAGACCGCGGCGGCTGGAAGTTCCGCCCCATTTTTCCTGACGAACAAGTTAGCACCTTCAGCCGTGTTTGCGATAAGCAACTCTACTGCAAAAACGGCTGCTGACGCGGAGTCATTGACATTTGCGGGCGGAGCGACATAGAGCGTTTCTGGCGGTGGACGCGGTGGAGGCGGTGTCGGAGCCGGAATCGGCTTGGTTACCACTGTCACCGGCGCCGCCACGGCGGCCGACCGACGCGGCCTCACTCCAACGCGCGCCAGCATGATCGCGCCCCCCACCGCGGCGATCAGGACCAGCGCGATCACCGCGAGGGCCGGATAGAACCAACGGTGCCGCCTCCAGTTCGTACTACGCGCGCTGGTCATCCAGTTGGCAGCACGCTCGCTGATCCTCCAACTGGCTGCGCGCGCGGTGATGCTGTGAAGCGGAATCTTGAGTGTCGGAGTGGGCGACGCCACGCGCGCGAGCACGAGCGCCGACGGCGCCGCCGGAAGGTCCGCATCCTTGACCAGCACCACGCCGTCGAGCTGATCGATCAGATCACTCAGTCCCGGCGAATCGGCGGCGGCGACGAGCAGTAGAAGAGACGCCGCCCCCGTGAATCCTTCAGCAAGCTTTGTCCACCTTGCACTGCGAAAGATCTCCTCGTCGATCTGCGGATCGGTCCCGCTCGGTGTCACATAGAGATTCTCGGTGCCTTCCACCGGATAGCCGATCTTGTTGAACGACACGCCGTAGAGAAAGCTGTCCGTGATGCCGTGCGGATCTTCGTCCTTGACGAGAGACCGGAGGGGAGGGATGTCGCCGACGAGATCTCCAACGACGACGCGCCGGTGAGCCGCTTCGGATCGCGCGATGCCGAGCGCTACGTGGGCGGCGGCGATCGGATCGGACGAAGTGACGACAACTGCGGAGTAACTGCCCAACAGTGATGCTATCTGCCTGCCAGCGTCTTCCCATGCTACTGGACGTCCGCTGGAGACACGCGACGTCAAGGGGATCCCTCGTAGACCCAGTACGCGCGCTTCGACGCACGGCCGACCTTCTCGGCTTCATCCTTGGTCGCGAACGGCCCCATCACGACGCGGAAAATCGGCGAGCCGCCAATGGTCGTCGAGGTCACATGCGCAGAGGTGGCGCCAACCTTGATGGTGCTCGCGAGCTGCTGCGCCTTGTCGTCGGTGAGGAGCGCGGCGAACTGAACGGTGAATCCGGCCGACGGCCGCGTTGCGGGAGCGGCGGCCGCAGTATCAGCGGGGGGCCTGACCGGCGGCGGAGAAGTCGATGGAGTCGAGCTCGCCGCGAGCGAATCGTGCGGCACGCTGTCGGCCGGAAATGTCACGGGCTGATCGAGTCCCTGAGGTCGAGGGCGGAAGCCATCCCAGGCGAAGAAGTACCAGAAATCCTTGGCTCCTCCTGTGACGGTCGACTGCACCGACAGCTTTTCGGGATCGACGAGCGTGACATCCTTCGCGCTGAGCAGAGCGAGGTTCCCGTCGGGTGTAATCGCCGGGAGATCCGTCTCCCACCGCGTGGGCACGGCACCAACGAGCCTGTTCGTTCCTATCGCGATCACCCACGCGGAATCCCCTTTTGGAAATCGCGCGAGGAGGTAGCGGCCGAGCGGATCCATGCGAAGATCGGCGGGTGGTGCCGGAAGGACGACACCCATGCCAACCTTGCCCGAGTAGCGATCGACGATCGAGATGCCGCTGTCGGCTACGGTTGCGACGTACAGTCTGTCGCCGCTCGGAGTGGGCGCAAGCGCGCGCACCCGGCTCGAGAGCTCCACGGTTCCTACGGGTGAGAGATCCTTCGCCTTTATTCCAATCAGTCCGCTATCCACCGCGAAGTAGAGACGATCACCGATCTGTGTCCTGATGCCGCGTCCGGACAGGGGGAGCTTGGCGCTGTCCTGGACGATGTCGTCAGGCGGACGCACCCTCCAGACGAGCGTCTGCGGACCCTTGTTCGCCGTGACGATGAGCTCGCCGTTAGGCTGCGCGAAAACCGAGCGCGCCGGCACAGGCGGCTTGAAATGCCAGTCGCCCCCCGTTGGATTGAGGCGAACGATCTCGCCTTTGGAATTGACGCCGTAGATGTCGCTTCCATTCGCCGATGAAAGCGAGGTGAGCTTCGCGCGAGACGCTTTTGCTACATCGGTCTCTCGCAGATCGACTCGTCCCGGAAATCCCTTCGCATCCACGAAGGCAATCGTTCCGCCATCCTGGTCGAACGCGAGAACGTGATCTACAGGTGGAATCTCGTCGACGGTCCACACCGCTGAATCCAGCTTCGGATATGCGTAGATGTGCCCGGTTCCTCCTCCGCGTGGAACGCGGAGGAGGAGGGGGTCAGGCCCGTGTGGTTCTATTGCTTGTGGTGTCGTGCTGTCGGGTGCTGCCCTGTCTTTTGTGCAGGCTGCACAGAGCAGCGCCAACAGTAGGAGGCGTCGCAACGGTTAGTAGCTCGCTCCCAACGAGAATGTCCAGTTCGGCTTCCGTTCACCAACCAGCGGTCGCGCGTAATCCCACCGCAGAATCGCCAGGTTGAACAGGTTCACGCGGATACCGGCTCCATAGCTCGCGAGCGGGTAGCGGTTGAAGCTGGGATCGGTGTTCGCGGGTGCGCTCCCGAGGTGCGGAGTCTGTCCCTTGCTCCACGCCAGACCTGCGTCGTAGAAAAACAGTCCATCCACAGGAGGTAGCCCGAAATTGCTCCCGACATCGAAGCGCCGGATGATCGGGAATCGCAGCTCCGCGTTGAAGACCGCAAC
>Ga0068855_100004292_pt1 | contig 17420 bp, 14 predicted proteins | sample KBSCornC52_FD_66592 | JGI IMG/M metagenome (GOLD analysis project Ga0068855, IMG submission 66592) | Corn rhizosphere microbial communities from Kellogg Biological Station, Michigan, USA - KBS Corn C5-2 | ecosystem: Host-associated > Plants > Roots > Rhizosphere > Soil ...
GCGCGCATCACGGCGAGCGGGATGCGCGGGCCGTTCTCGGCGCGGGCGAAGACGAAGAGCGTCGCCGCGGGATCGACCTTCGCGGCGACGGCGGGCGCGACGCTCACGGCGCCCCCGACCCAGGCGCCGGCGGCCGGGACGGAGGCCTGCGCCACCGCGGCGCCCGGCAGCGATTGCCCCGCCGCGGCCGCGCGGCTGCGCACCTCGGCGATCACCGACGCCACCTGCCCGCGGTCTTCCGATCCGGCGGGAAGATCGTTCTCGAGCGTTTGCCAATAACCGAGGGCGCCCTTGAAATCGCCGGCATCGAGCGCCGCCGTGCCGGCGAGCGCGAGCGCCTTCGGCTGGTGCGGGTCGATGTCGAGCGCCCGGCGCACGAGCTCCATGGGGCGGCCGGCGAGCGAGCGCCCCTGCGCCATGCCGAGCGCATCCGCATAATCCGCGAGCACGTTGGCGTCGCCCGGCGCGAGCTTCGTGAGGCGCTCGTACGCTTCGGTCGCCTCCGGGAAGCGCCCCAGCGCGGCCATCGAGCGCGCGAGGAGCGCCCAGCCGCGCGCATCGTCGGGCCGCTCGTGCACCTTGCGCGAGAGCGTCTCCACCATCGCGGCGATCTGCTTCTCGTCCATGGGGGCGCCTTCGTGCGCGGCGACCAACGGCTCGGCGGCGCCCGGCGTTCCGACGGCGAGGTACATCCCGAAGGCGAGGGCGGGCACGGCGAGCGCCGCGATCGTGGCCGCGATCCAGGGCCGGCGGGGCGCCGCGAGCGGCGCGGCGCGCGGCGCCTCGAGATCCCCGCGCGCCCGGTCGACCAGCTCCGCGAGCGCCTCGTCGCGGGCTTCGGCCGGAAGGACGCCGTTCGCGACATCGGCCTCGATCTCGCGACGCTGCCCGCGCAACACCGCGAGGTTCGCTTCCACCACCGAGGGAGCCGTGCTCGCGCGCGGCCGCAGGAGCGGCACCAGGATGAAAGCGAGCGCCGCGAGGACCATGAGCGCGGCGAGGGACCAGAAGACGACCATCGGGGATGCGGGAAGATCCTGAATCGTGAGCACAAATTATACCGAACGGGGGCCCCGTTCCCGTTTGCGCCGGCGCAAACGAAGCCCTTTCGCGGCCGCGGGCCTCCCGGGCGGGACGGGGAGCGGCCAGAATGCGGCGGATTTGCGCCGGATCAGGCGCCGCGCGAAGACTTGCCGCCCATCGCGGCCCGTTTCCAGAGCTCCCAGGGCCGCTCGACGGTTCCCCGGTTGGTCGCGGTCGCGCGCCGGCCTTCCTCGTCGCTCAGGAACTCGATCGGGCCGGGAAGCTGCTGGGCGAGCCCCTGCAGCCTGGCGTTGCGCTCCGTGTAGACCGCGCGGAAGACGGCCTCCGGCAGCCCGTCGCCGACCACGGTCACGCCGTGCCCGCGCATGAGCACGCAGGCGCAGCGCCCGAGCGTGGAAGCGAGCTCGCGCCCGAGCCGCCGGTCGCGCACGAGGAGATCGTTCTCCACGGCGGTGCGGCGAATCTCGAAGACGGGAGCGCCGCTCCAGAGGAACGAGGCCATGTGGTAGACCGGCCGCAGTGCCCCCTTCGTGACGCCGAACGGGATCACGGAATCGGAATGGCTGTGCACCACGGCCATCACGTCGGGCCGCTGGCGGTAGATCTCGCCGTGGATGAAGCGCTCGAGGTAGCCCTTGCGGTCGTCGCCGATGGGCTCGCTGTCGGGCCCGTGCTCCATGAGGTCCGCGCGCGTCACGAGGGCGGGCGCGAGGGAGCGCGACATCACGAAGCGCGCGGGATCGCCGTCGCTCCGCGCGCTCACGTGGCCGTACGCGTCGAGCACGCCGTGCATGGCGAGGATGCGGTTGGCGGCGACGAGGTCGTCGAGCACGTTCCTGCTGGCGGAAAGGCGGCGCTTGCGGGCGGTCATCGTGGCATTCGGGAGGAGACTCGCGGCATTATCGGCGAATGGCAGATTCCCGTCGCGCGGCGCGGCGCCTCGCCGGCGCGGTCGCGGTGCTCATCGTCGTCGCCGCGCTCGCCGCCTGGAAGGGCGGAAGGCTCTACGACAAGGTCCTCGACCTCCGCTACGGCACGACGCTTCCGCCGCCCGCGGGCGGGCCGCCGGCCGACGCCACGGCCGCGAGGATGCAGGACCTCGCGTACATCGCGGCGCTGCCGGACGTCGATCGCAGCTTCACCCCCGAGGCCGCCGCCCGCTTCCGCGACCGCATCGCCCGCCTTCGCGCGGAGGCGGGCTCGCTCGATAGCGCCCGCTTCTTCATGGGAATCGCCGAAGCGGTCGCCCTCTCGGGCAACGCCCACACGAACGTCGATGCGGTCTCGTGGCGCGCGCAGCTCAATTCCGCGCCCGTGCGCTTCTTCTGGTTTCCCGAAGGCCTCTTCGTGATCCGCGCGACCGCGGCGCATGCGGATCTCCTCGGCGAGCGGGTCGTCGCGATCGACGGGCGCGATCCCGAGGCGCTCGAGCGCGAGGCCGCGCGCTACTTCGCCGGCACCGCGGAATACGTGCGCGTCATGAGCCCGTTGCTCCTCGAATCGCCGCAGGCGCTGCACGTGTTGCACCCGGAGGCGAGCGCGGCGAGCCTCGTGGTTCGCGTGCAGGACGCGGCGGGCCGCACGCGCGATGTCGAGCTCGAGGCGCTCGCGGCGGGCACCGCACCGCGCGAGCCGAAGCCGGGGCGGTTCCTCTCGCCGGTGCGCCTGCGGGACGAACGGGGCGAAGGGTGGCGCGCGCTCCTCGAATCGACGCCGATCCCGCCGAGCCTGCGCGAGCCGGACCGCACCATGTACGCGACCCGCCTCGCCGAAGGGGTGCTCTACCTCCACCTCTGGCGCATCCGCGATGTCGCCGGCGAGCCGATCGGGGCCGGCATCCTGCGCGCGCTCGGCGGCGCCGGGACGCCGCCATGGCGGCGGATCGTGCTCGACCTGCGCTTCGACGCGGGCGGCGACTATCCGACCGTTTACCGGGCGCTGCGCGCGCTGCCGGACCGCCTCGCACCCGGCGGCCGCCTCGCGATCCTCACCGACGAGACCACGTTCTCCGCCGCGATCATCGCCGCGGTCCTCGCGCGGCACTTCGCCGGGCCTCGCGCGGCGGTGCTGGGATCGCGGGTCGGGGACCGGCTCGCGTTCTGGGCGGAAGGGACGCCCGCGCGGCTTCCGAATTCGGGCATCGAGGTCGGCGTCTCCACCGGATACCATGACTGGTCCCGCGGCTGCCGCGCGCTGCGCTGCTGGTGGCCGAACATCTGGTACGGCGTGGCGGGCGGCGATCTCACGCCGGATGTTCCGGTGGCCTGGCGCTTCGCCGATTACCGGCGCGGCGTGGACCCCGTGTTGCGACGCGCCCTCGAGTGAAAGGCCCCTCATGCAGACTCCGCAGCTCGTGTTCTATGCCCTGATCCCGCTCATCGCGTGGCGGTTGTACTCGCGCATCCGCCGCATGGTCGGACGCCAGCGCTCCCGCCCGTGGCGGCATTGGCTGGCGATCGTGCTCTGGCCGTTGCTCGCGGTCGTGCTCGCGATGGGTGCGCTCGCCCACCCGACGGCGGAAGGCGCGCTCGCCGCGGGCCTCGCGACCGGGATCGGCCTGGGCATCTGGGGCCTGCGGCTCACGCGCTTCGAGCGCACCGAGCAAGGCTGGTTCTACACGCCGAGCGCGCACATCGGCATCGCGGTCTCCCTTCTCTTCGTCGCACGGATCGCCTGGCGCCTCGTGGAGCTGCAATCCGGCGGCTTCGCGCGCGGCGATCCGGATTTCGCGCGGAGCCCGCTCACGTTGCTCGTGTTCGGCGTGCTCGCGGCGTACTACGCGACCTACGCGGCGGGCCTGCTGCGCTGGAGGCATTCGGCGCGGGAAGCGTCCTGACGATGCCGCGGCGGGCGTCGAAGCGCCCGCGTCCTGTGCCGCGCTAGTGCTTCGCCTCGCCGATGAGGCGATCGAGGTGCGGGTCGGCGCGGTGGTTCCTCGCGTTCCAGCGCATGACGAGGTACATGGCGCCCGCCATGAACAGGCCGAAGATCACGACGACCGAATGGATGCGCAGCTCGAAGCGCACCATGAGGGAGTAGATCGCGAGCATCACGAGGATGCTCACGTTCTCGTTGAAGTTCTGGACCGCGATGGAATGGCCCGCCGACATGAGGACGTGCCCCCGGTGCTGCAGGAGCGCGTTCATGGGCACGACGAAGAAGCCGGCGAACGCGCCGATCAGCACCAGGACCGCGTAGACCGCCGGCATCCACTTGAGCGAGACCATGGTGATGACCGCGATGCCCATCGCGATCCCCACGGGCAGCACGCTCACCGCCTTCTTGAGCGGCACCAGGCGCGCGGCGAGGATCGCCCCGATCGCGATGCCGAAGGCGGAGACGCCCGAGAGCATCGCCCCCTGCTCGAGGGGAAGCCGCAGCTGGCGCTCGGCCCACTTGATGACGATGAACTGCAGGCATGCGCCGGCGCCCCAGAAGAGCGTCGTCACGGCGAGCGAGATCTGGCCGAGCTTGTCGCGCCAGAGGATCACGAAGCAGCGCGAGAAGTCGACGAGGAGGCGCAGCGGGTTCCTCTCCTGGTGCGGATAGCGCGCGCCCGTATCCGGAATGCCCAGCGTGAGGAGCGCTGCGATCACGTAGACGAGGGAAATCACCACCACCGCCGCCTCGGGCGCCGTGTCGACGCTCGTCTGGACGAACGGGACGTCGATCGAGAGGAGCTTGCGCGAGACGGTCGGCCCGATCAGCATTCCGCCCAGGACGTTCCCGAGCACGATCGAGGCGACGGTGAGCCCCTCGATCCAGCCGTTCGCCATGACGAGCTTCTCCGCCGGCAGGAGCTCGGTGAGGATCCCGTACTTCGCCGGGGAGTAGGCGGCGGCGCCGAGGCCCACCACGGCGTAGGCGAGGAGCACGAGCCAGTACGCCTGCAGGTGCCCGATGCGGAGGAACTCGTTGAAGAGGATGAGGAGGCAGCCGGCCACCTTGATCGCGTTCGTCACGAACATCACGCGGCCCTTGGGCATGGAGTCCGCGAAGGCGCCCACGAGGAAGGCGAGGACCACGTACGAGATCGTGAAGAAGAACTTGAGGAGCGGCGTCGCCCACGGGGGCCCCTCGACCTCCGCGAGCATCGCGATCGCCGCGATGAGGAGCGCGTTGTCGGCGAGCGACGAGAAGAACTGCGCCGCCATGATGATGTAGAAGCCGCTTTTCATGGCGGTGCGGCGGCGCGGCGCGCGCTCAGGCCCCGGAGGCGTGCACGGTCCACCACTCGCGGAACGCGGCGGCGGGGAGCGGCGGGCAGACGGCGTTGCCCTGGGCGAGGTCGCACCCGAGTGCCGCGAGCGCGCCGCGGAGCTCCGCGCGCTCCACGCCCTCGGCGGCGACGCGCAGCCCGAAGTGGTGGCCCAGGTCGATCGCGCTGTGCACGACCGCGCGGTCGCCCGGATCGGTGAGCATGCCGGCGACGAAGGGCCGGTCGATCTTCAGCTCGTCGATCGGGAAGCGGCGCAGGTGCGAGAGCGACGAGAAGCCGCTGCCGAAGTCGTCGATCGCGAGGCGCACGCCCACCGCCTTCAGGCGCGTGAGGATCGCGAGCGAGCGCTCCGCGTCGGAGATCATCGCGCTCTCGGCGATCTCGAGCGTGAGCTCGGAGGCGGCGAGGCCCCAGGTCTTGAGGCTCTGGTCGACCACCGCCGGAAGCTCGCGGTCCGTGAGCGTGCTCATCGAGAGGTTGATCGCGATGCGCAGCGTCCGTCCGGCCGCCTTCCACTCGGTCGCCTGGCGCAGGGCCGCGTTGAGCACCCAGAACGTGAGCGAGCCGATGAGGCCGGTGCGCTCCGCGATGCCGACGATATTGCTTGGCGGGATGTCGCCCGCCTTCACGTGCTTCCAGCGCAGGAGCGCCTCCGCGCCGATCGGCCGCGCGGCCGCGAGCTCGATCTGGGGCTGGTAATGGAGCTCGAGCTCGTTCGCGCGGATCGCCCGCTCGAGGTCGAGGTCGAGGCCGCGATAGACGTCGGCTTCGACGGCGGCCTCGTCGCCCTGGAAGACGTGGTAGCCCTCCTCGCGCGTCGCCGCGATCTGGCGCGAGATGTCCGCGGCCATGAGGAGCTCGGCCGGATCGAAGCCGTGCTCCGGAAGGGTCGCGATGCCCACGCAGGCGCGCAGGACGGCGCTTCCGCCCTCGTGCGCGATGGGTCGGTCGAGCGCGCGCAGGAGCTTCACCGCCGCGAGGACGGCCTGGCTCTGGTGCGCGAGGCGCGGGAGCACGATGCACGCCTGCTCGTCGCTGATGGGCGCGATGCGGTCCTCGGGACGCAGGGCCTTGCGCAGCCGCTCGAGCACGAGCGCCATGGTCATCGCCGGGCTCGGCCCCTTGAGGAGCGCATGCAGGCGGTCGACGCGGCGCAGGTCGATGATGAGCACCGCGAGCCGGCCGTCGGTGGCGCGCGCGACCGCGGTCTCGCGGTCGAGGAGCTTCAGCAGCTCGTCGCGGGTCTGCGGCGAGCCGGCCTCGGGCGGGTGCAACGGCTGTCCGGTCGGGGATTGGTCGGACACGCGGCTCAGCTCAGGTAGTAGTCGCGCAGGTCGAGGCCGTAGGCGCCGCTCGCGAGCCCGCGCTTGATGAAGATGCCTTCCTCGCCGCCCACCTTCGGGTCGTAGAGGAGGTCCACCATCGCGGGGTGCGAGACGGGCGTCTTGTCGGGGCCGGTCACGACGAGGACGCGGGGCTTGAGGCGCCGCAGCTTGTTGTGCGAGACGACGACCGCGACCTCGCCGGTGGAAAGCTCGATGAGCGAGCCCACCGGGAAGACGCCGACGGAGGAGACGAACTGCTGCACGAGCGGCTCGTGGAAGAAGTCGCCGCCCCAGCTCGTGATGCTGCGCAGCGCCTCGTAGGAGGAAACCGCCGCCGCATAGGGACGGTGGTTGGTGAGCGCCGCGAAGCAGTCGACGATGCCCGCCATGCGGCCGATCACGCCGATCTCCTCGCCCACCAGCCCGCGCGGGTAGCCGCTGCCGTTCATGCGCTCGTGGTGCTGCGCGATGCCTTCCACGACCTCGCCGTCGATGTTCGGGGTCTCGCCCAGGATGTCCAGGCCGTGCTGGACGTGCGCCTTCACGTCCTCGAATTCCTCCGGCGTGAGGCGTCCCTGCTTCTCGAGGAGGTCCTTCGGCAGGCGGATCTTGCCGATGTCGAGGAGAAGGCCCACCTGCGCGAGGATCGCGAGGTGCGCCTTGGGAAACCCGAGATGCCGGCCGAAGGCGGTGAGGTAGACCGAGACCTGCAGGCCGTGCCCGTAGGTGCCGATGTCCTGCTCGCGCAGGCGCGCGATCCACATGAGCGCATCGGGATTGCGCACGATGCTCTCCACCATGTCGTCGACGATCTCCTCGACGCGCTCGATCTCGAAGCTCTGCCCGAGGCGCACGTCGTTGATGAGCTTCTCGAGGAGGTCGGTCGAGCGCTGCACCACCTCGCGCGCGCGTGGCACCTCCGCTTCCACGCTCACCGAGTCCGCGTACGTGGTGACGGTGACGCCGGGCGGGGCGAGGGCGGCGCGCGCCTCGAATTCCTGCGGCGTCTCGGCCGGCGGCGGCGGCGGGGGAGGCGGCGCCTTGGCTTCGCTCTTCGCCTTGCCGCGCAATCGCCCGAACATGCGCCCGAAGAAGCCCGATCCCTCGCCGGGCTCGTGCTCGGCGCCGCCCATCGGAGCGGGCGCTCCGAGGCGGATCACCCGCGGCTCGTACGGCGGCGGCGCGCCGCCGGCGGGGCGCGAAGACGCTTCCGGAGCCGGCGCGTCGACCTCGGGCACCGACGACGCGGAAGGAGCCGCGCGCGCTTCGCCCGCCGTCCGCCGAAGCGGCGCGGACGGGGAGGGCGGGGCGCTCGGCGCGGGCGCGGCCGACGCCTCGTACTCGTCGCCCGTCGAGCGCGCGCGATCCACCATCACGTATTCGCAATGCGCGCGCAATGCCGCGATCTGGTCCTCGTCCTCGATGAGGAAGCCCTGCAGCAGGAATGGGGTGTCGACCCACGGGCGATCGAGGTCCGCGACGAACATGCCGACCTTGAGCTCGTGGGTGAAGACTTTCGTCGCCATTGCCCGGCATTCTAAGGGATCGGGGGGCCGATTCGCCGCGCAATCTGGCGCCACGGGACCGCCGGTTCGGCGGCGCCCCTATAATCGAGACACCTTTCCGAAGATTCCCGCGCCGGCGGGGCCCGCGCCCGCCGCCCATAGCCGACGTGTCGAGCATCCTGCAGGGCGTTCGCGTGCTGGACCTCACCCGGGTCCTCGCCGGCCCATGGGCGACGCAGAACCTCGCCGACCTGGGCGCCGAAGTGATCAAGATCGAGCGCCCCGGCCACGGCGACGATACGCGGCATTGGGGTCCGCCTTTCCTGCACGACCGCGAAGGCCGCGAGGCGGATGCGGCGTACTACCTCGCGTGCAACCGCGGCAAGAAGTCCGTGACCCTGGACATCGCGCACCCGGAAGGGCGCGCGATCGCGCGGCGCCTCGCGGCCGCGAGCGACGTCCTCGTCGAGAACTTCAAGGTGGGCGACCTCGCGCGCCACGGGCTCGACTACGAAGGCCTCGCGCAAGACAATCCGCGCCTCGTCTACTGCTCGATCACGGGCTTCGGCCAGGACGGCCCCTATCGCGACCGCCCCGGCTACGACTTCATGATCCAGGGCCTCGGCGGCCTCATGAGCGTCACCGGCGAGCGCGACGACCTCCCCGGCGGCGGCCCGCAGAAGGTCGGCGTCGCGGTGGCCGACCTCTTCACCGGGATGTACGCGACCAGCGCGATCCTCGCCGCGCTCCTCGATCGCGCGCGGACCGGCCGCGGCCAGCGCATCGACATGGCGCTCCTCGACGTGCAGGTCGCGATGCTCGCGAACCTCAGCTCGACCTTCTTCGTCTCGGGCGCGGCACCGGGCCGCATGGGAAATGCCCACCTCAACATCGTGCCGTACCACGTGTTCCCGGCATCGGACGGCTTCGTGATCGTCGCGGTGGGGAACGACGGGCAGTTCGCGAGCTTCTGCCGGGTGATCGGGGAGCCCGCCTGGCCCGCCGACCCGCGCTTCGCGACGAACGCGCAGCGCGTGCGCCATCGCGACCTTCTCGTGGGAATGATCGCCGAGCGGATGCGCGCGCGGCCCGCCCGCGAATGGCTCGCGCTCCTCGAGCCCTCGGGCGTTCCGTGCGGCCCGATCAACGACCTCGCGCAGGTCTTCGCCGACCCGCAGGTGCGCCACCGCGGGCTGGAAGTCCGCGCGCCGCACCCGGTCGCCGGGGAGGTGCGCATGGTCGCGAACCCCATGCGGCTTTCCGCCGATCCCATCGTCCACGACCGGGCGCCTCCGGTCCTGGGCGAGCACACCGACGAGGTGCTGCGCTCCGTCCTCGGCCTGGACGCCGCCGCCCTCGAACGCCTGCGCGCCGAGCGCGTGATCCAGGGGAATCCATGACCGACGAAGCCGCCCTCCGCCACGACGTCGCCCTCGCCAACCGCATCCTCGAGCGCGTCGGGCTCTCGAACGCCTTCGGCCACGCGAGCGCGCGCATTCCCGGCACGAAGACGTTCATGCTTCCGACGCGGCGAAGCCCCGGCCTCGCGGAGGCGGCAACGCTCCTCGTGATCGATACCGAGGGACGCGTCGTGTCGGGGGAGGGCGAGCCCAACAGCGAGTTCTGGATCCACGCCCGGATCTACGCCGCGCGCGCCGACGTGGGCGGCGTGGTGCACGCGCATCCGCCGGCCTGCGTGTGCCTCACGCAGATCGGCGAGCCGCACCGGGTGGTGCACAACCAGGGCGGCATCTTCGCGGAGGGCGTGCCCGAATATTCGCGGATCGGGCTCATCCGCTCGCGGGAGCTGGGCGAGCTCCTCGCCGCGACCCTCGCGAAGGGCCATGCCGTCATGATGCGCGGCCACGGCATCACGACGGCGCACGCGGACGTGCGCGCCGCGACGGTCGCGGCCTGCTATCTCGAGGAAAGCGCGGGGCTGCAGCTGCGCATGCTCGCGGCGGCCGGCGGCGACGCCTCCCGCATCCGGGCCTTCTCGCCCGAGGAGGCGGCCGGCCTTCGCGACCAGATCACGGGCAACGTCGCGAAGAGGGCGTGGGAGTACTACGCGGCGCTCGCCGGGGCGTTGCCGCTCGGCGCCAACCTGCGCGGGTGAGTCCCGCCGCTGCCGCTTTTCGAGGCAGGTCCCTATCGCGGGCCCCCCGCGGCCGGTAGACTGGAGCCCATTCCCGTCCACACCGCTCAGCGACGAGCGACCGAGGAGGAACGGCGTGAAGCCCACGGACATCGCGGATCCCGGCTACTTCCACAAGGTGGTCGACTGCCAGTGGGCGTGCCCCGCGCATACGCCGGTGCCCGAATACATCCGCCTCATCGCCCAGGGCCGCTACGCCGACGCGTACATGGTGAACTGGGAATCGAACGTCTTCCCCGGCATCCTCGGGCGCACCTGCGACCGGCCCTGCGAGCCCGCATGCCGGCGCGGCCGCGTCGAGGAAAACCAGGGGGAAAAGCCCGAGCCCGTCGCGATCTGCCGCCTGAAGCGGGTCGCCGCCGATTACAAGGAGGACATCCGCGATCGCCTGCCGAAGCCCGCGGCGAAGCGCAACGGGCGCCGCGTGGCGTGCGTCGGAGCGGGCCCCGCGTCCCTCACGGTGGCGCGGGACCTCGTGCCGCTGGGCTACAGCGTCACCGTGTTCGACGGCGACCGCCTCGCCGGCGGCATGATCCGCACGCAGATCCCGCACTTCCGCCTGCCCGAGCGGGTGATCGACGAGGAAGTGGGCTACATCGTCGACCTGGGCGTCGATTTCCGCCCGGGCCGCCGCATCGACTCGATGAAGGCGCTGCTCGGCGAAGGCTTCGACGCGATCTTCGTGGGCTCGGGCGCGCCGCGCGGGCGCGACCTCGAGATTCCCGGACGCAAGGAAGCCGCCGCGAACATCCATATCGGCATCGACTGGCTCTCGTCGGTCTCCTTCGGCCACATCGATCGCATCGGCAAGCGCGTGATCGTGCTGGGCGGGGGCAACACCGCGATGGATTGCTGCCGCTCCTCGCGGCGCCTCGGCGGCGAGGACGTGAAGGTGATCGTGCGCTCGGGCTTCGAGGAGATGAAGGCGAGCCCGTGGGAGAAGGAGGACGCGATGCACGAGGGCATCCCGATCCTCAACTACCTCGTGCCCAAGGCGTTCCTGCATCGCGACGGCCGCCTCACGGGCGTCGCCTTCGAGAAGGTGAAGGCGGTCTACGACGAGAAGGGCCGCCGCTCGCTCGTCCCCACGGGGGAGCCCGAGCAGGTCCACGAGTGCGACGACGTGCTGGTCGCGGTGGGCCAGGAAAACGCGTTTCCCTGGATCGAGCGCGACGCCGGCATCGAGTTCGACCGCCACGGCATGCCGGTGGTCGATCCGGTCACCATGTGTTCGACCCGGCCGAACGTGTTCTTCGGCGGGGACGCCGCGTTCGGCCCCAAGAACATCATCTGGGCGGTCGCCCACGGCCACGATGCCGCGGTCTCGATCGACCTCCTCTGCAACGGCGTGGACGTGCGCGAGCGTCCCGCGCCCATGTCCACGCTCCGGTCGCAGAAGATGGGCATCCACGAGTGGAGCTACGACAACCAGGTCGCGATCGACGCGCGCTACAAGGTCCCGCTGAAGGAGCTCACGATCGCGCTGAAGGACATCCGCCAGGAAGTGGAGCTCGGCTTCGACCCGGAGCTCGCGCTCAAGGAGGCGCATCGCTGCCTCAACTGCGACGTGCAGACGGTCTTCGCGCCCAAGCTCTGCATCGAGTGCGATGCGTGCGTCGACATCTGCCCGATGGATTGCATCACCTTCACGCAGGACGGGGAGGAGCCGGAGCTGCGCGCGCGCCTGAACGCCCCGGCCGCGAACGTCACCCAGGCGCTCTACGTGGGCACGGGCCTCAGGACGGGCCGCATCCTCGTGAAGGACGAGGACGTGTGCCTGCATTGCGGCCTGTGCGCGGAGCGCTGCCCCACGGGCGCGTGGGACATGCAGAAGTTCCTGCTCGAGATGACGCATGCCGGGCCCGCATGCCGCCCCGCGGGCGCGCCGCGCAAGGCGGCGTGATCCTGCTTCCGAATCCCGCGCACGCGATTACATCGGTAACCCCCGCGCCATGCGGCGAGTGACGTGACGCACAGCGCGCCGCGCCGCCGCGAGCCCCGCATCGCCGGCCGCGGACGAATCCCTCCCCCGGCCGGGCGCGCGCAAAAATGCCCCGCGTTACAAGCGATTACGGATGAAAACCATGGGCCGTTGACCGCGCGGCGTGCAGGCAACAAAGTGCCGCGGTGACGACAAGATCGGTGCGCCAGCACCCAAAGGAGAGCGGCAAAATGATTCTTCGAAACCTGTCCATCGGGACCCGGCTCGCGCTCGGATTCGGGGCGATTCTCGCGGTGTTGCTCGTCGTGTCCGTCGGCGGAACCGCCCTCGGGACCAAGAGCCGCAAGGATGTCGCCGCGGTGACCGCGGCCGCCGTCGCGAAAGAGCGCCTCGCCTCCGACATGCAGGAGCTCGTGCTGCGCCGCTCGAGCGTGATGCGCAACGTCGGGCTCCTCACCGAATTCAGCGCGATGCAGGCGCAGCAGAAGATCGCCGCCGACCTCACGCGCAAGTTCGCCGAGGTGCGCCAGGCGATGTCGCGCCTGGAGCTCAGCCCCGACGAGCGCAACATCGTCGACGGCCTCGAGAAGACGGACAAGGCGATCCAGCAGCCGTTCGCCAAGGCGATGGAGCTGCAGAGCGCCTTCCGCAACGAGGAAGCCGTGGGCCTCCTCATGAACGAAGTCGACCCGGCGGTGAACAAGATGCTCGCCGAGCTCGACCACCTGGGCGACATCCAGAAGAAATCCAACCAGGAAGCGACCGAGGCCGCGCTCGTGAACGGCGACCGGCTCGCGCTTTCGACCTACCTCGTCGAAGGCGTGGTCCTCGTGATCGCGGTGCTGCTCGCCTGGGCGATCACCCGCAGCATCACGGCGCCCCTGCGCGAGGCGGTCGCGATCGCCCGGCGCGTGGCCTCCGGGGACCTCTCCTCGCAGATCGTGCCCAGGGGGCGCGACGAGGCGGCGGAGCTTCTCTCGGCGCTGCGCGAGATGAACGACGGGCTGAGCCGCATGGTGACGCAGATCCGCTCCGGCGCCGAATCGATCGCCGTGGGCGCGGGCCAGGTCGCCGCGGGCAACCAGCAGCTTTCCAGCCGCACCGAGGAGCACGCGAGCTCGCTCGAGGAGACCGCCTCGACGCTCGAGGAATTCACGACGACCGTGCGCCAGAACGCCGAGCACGCGAAGCAGGCGAGCGCGCTCGCGGGAACCGCTTCGTCGACCGCCGAGAAGGGCGGCGAGGTGGTGAGCAAGGTCGTGACGACGATGCAGGAAGTGACCACGTCCTCCAAGCGCATCTCCGACATCATCGGCGTGATCGACGGCATCTCCTTCCAGACGAACATCCTCGCGCTCAACGCGGCCGTCGAAGCGGCGCGGGCGGGCGAGCAGGGACGCGGCTTCGCCGTGGTCGCCTCCGAGGTGCGCAACCTCGCGCAGCGCTCGGCCTCCTCGGCGAAGGAGATCCGCGGCCTCATCGAGGATTCCGTGGGCCGCGTCGAGGCGGGTGCCCGCCTCGTCGAGCAGGCCGGCAAGACCATGGACGAGCTGGTCGGATCCGTGAAGCGGGTGGCCGAGATCATGACCGAGATCGCCGCCGCGAGCCACGAGCAGAGCTCGGGGATCGAGCAGATCAACAAGGCGATCACGCAGATGGACACGGTCGTGCAGATGAACGCCTCGATCGTCGAGCAGGCGACGGCGGCCGCGACCAGCATGGCGAGCCAGGCGACCGGCCTCGCGCGGGCCGTCGCGCAGTTCCGCCTCGAGGAAGGAAGCGCCCCGGCGTTCACGCACGCCGCGGTGGAGAGCACCCATGCCGTCGCCCCGCTGCCGAAGCCCGCGCACCCGGCGGCGGAGCCGCGCAGCGCCCCGGCGACGCGCCGCGAGCCCGCGCTCGCCGCCGCCGACGAGGACGACTGGAAGGAATTCTGACCCCCAACCATTGTTAACGGACCGCGCGCCGACGACACACGAAGACAGGACACTCCAATGCCCCTCATCGCCATGACCCGCGAAATGGGTTCCCTCGGCAAGGACGTCGCCGCGGGGATCGCCGCGCGCACCCAGCGCAAGGTCGTCTACCACGAGATCATCGAGCCCATCGCGAACAAGATGCGGCTTCGGAAAAGCCACGTCGAGCGTTTCCTCGACGGGAAATCCGGCCTCTGGGAGCGCCTCACCACGGACAAGACGAGCCTGTCGATCTTCACCGCGGACGAGACCTTCCGGTTCCTGCGCGACGGCGCGACGGGCGTCATCCGCGGATGGGGCGCGGTCCACCTGCTGAAGGACGTGCCCCACGTGATCCGCGTGCGCATCTGCGCTCCGATGGAGACGCGGGTGAAGCGCATGATGGAGCGCCTCGCCACGGACAACCGCGACGCGGTCGAGAACGAGATCGAGATGAGCGAGGAAGCGCACACCGCGATCACCCGCCGGCACTTCGGCGTGAACTGGCGCGATGCCGAGCACTACGACCTCGTGCTCTGCACGGAGCGGCTGAGCATCGAGGAATGCGTGGACGAGATCGAGTGCATGATGAAGAAGCGCCGCTTCCAGGAGACGCCCGAATCGGTGCGCCAGGTCGAGAACATGGCGATCGAGTGGTCGGTGCGCTCGGCGCTGCGCCGCGACGGGCGCACGGCCGGCATGCACGTGACCGTGGCCTGCGACGACGGGCGCATCCTCCTCGCCGGCATGGTCGACACGGAGCGCGAGGCGAGCGCGGCGGCCGAGGTGGCCGCGGCGACCGACGGCGTGAGGGATGTGGACAACCAGCTGCGGCCGGCCGATTCGCTGGCGTCGCGTTACCGGCGCGCCTGACGGCGGGCGGGAAGGAAGGGGAGGCTCGTGGGCGCGGCGACGCGCCCGCGACAAGACGATGACTGCGGGTGGATCGACATGGCCGCACGGGTGGTGCTGAGCTTCGACGACGAGATCGTCCGCGAGGTGGAGCTCGCGCGTCCGGTCACGGTCGTGGGGCGCCACCCCGACTGCGACATCGTGATCGAGCACGCGGCGGTCTCCGGCCGCCACATGCTCTTCCGCGTCGTGAACCGCACGGTGTACGTCGAGGACCTCGCGAGCACGAACGGCACGAAGGTGAACGGCATCGCCACCTCCCACCAGGTGGTCCACCACCTCGACATGATCGAGGTGGGCCGGCACAAGATCCATTTCTTCGACGACACGATGATGTCCGGCGGCGTCGCGAGCCTCGAGGACACGATCCACACGGATTTCGAGCGCACGATGATGGCCGCGCACGTCGCGCCCCGGCCCGAGGCGCCGCGCCGCGTGCGCGACGAGGAGCTTTCGCGGACGGCCGCGATCGCGCGCGATCCGACGCTGCGGCTTCCGGATGCCGAGGGCGTTTCCGCGCCGACCCCCGCGGGCGCGGCCTCCATCGCGCTGCGTGTCGTCGCGGGCGAGGGCCGGGGAAAGCTCGTGACGCTCGACCGGGCGAACACCATGATCGGCATGGCCGGCTCGGACACGGCGCTCGTCGTCCGGCGCGGCAACGGCTTCTATCTCGCGCGCTTCGGCGGAAGCCGGGCGCCGCGGCTCAACCATGCCGCGCTCGGACCCGGCGCGCACCCCATCGGGGTGCACGACGAGATCGAGGTCGGCGGCTCCACTTTCCAAGTGATCCAACTCGCGGGTTAGCGCCGGGGAGAAACGATGAACCAGGAGACCACGACGGAATCGACGAATGCGAGGGACGCGGAGCAGGCCGCCGACCTCCTCGTCACCGTCGCATCCACCCTCAACGAGCGCCTCGCGGTCACGGCCGACGAGCTCGCGCGCAGCCAGGCGCTGCTGCGCGAGGCCTCGGACGAGCTGATGACCGCCTTCCGCGGGGCGGCCGACCGCATCGTCGCCGCGCAGCGCGGGGCCGACGCCGCCGCCGAAGGCAAGAGCGCGGAATACGGGCTCGTGCTCGACCACCTCTACCGCGCCGTGCAGCACCTGCAGTCGCACGACCTCGTGAACCAGCTCATCGACGCGCAGAAGCTGCGCGTGGACAAGATGCGGGAGAAGCTCGTCCAGGCGCTCTCGCTCGCCGCGCCGCCCGTCACCCACCCGGACCAGGCGGAGACCTGGATCGAGCGTTCCCGGGCGATGCTCGACTGCATCGTCGCGGGGATCCAGCAGATCGACCAGGACGCGCGCGCTCCGCTCGGCGACAAGCACAACGCCGGCAGCGTCGACCTTTTCTGAGGGATGCAGCCATGAAGACGATCCTTGCCGTTGACGATTCCGCCACGATGCGCGAGATGGTGACCTTCGTCCTCGAGTCCGCGGGCTACCGCGTGATCGAGGCCGAGGACGGCGCCCAGGGGCTCGACCGCGCGACGGCGACCAACGTGGACCTCGTGATCACCGACCAGAACATGCCGAACATGGACGGGCTCACGCTGGTGAGGAGCCTGAGGGAGCTGCGCGACTACAAGAGCGTGCCGATCCTCCTCCTCACGACCGAGTCCTCCGACAGCATGAAGTCCCAGGGCCGCGCGGCGGGGGCCACGGGCTGGCTCGTGAAGCCGTTCGATCCCGCGACGCTCCTCGAAGTGGTCCAGAAGGTGCTCCGCTAGGAAAACCGCCCGATGCCGATCGATCTCAACCGGTTCATCGCCACGTTCTTCGACGAGGCCCAGGAGCACCTGGAGTCCATCGAGGAGATGGCGATGGCGCTCGATTCCGGGCGCGAGGATCCGGAGCTCCTCAATTCCATCTTCCGCGCGGCCCACTCGATCAAGGGCGGCAGCGGCACCTTCGGCTTCACGCAGCTCGCCGAGGCGACGCACGAGATGGAGACGCTCTTCGATGCGCTGCGCAAGGGCCGCGGCAAGGCCGATGCCTCGACCGTGCGGCTGCTGCTCGATACGTGCGACGCGTTCAAGGGCCACCTCGCGCGCCTCAAGGAAGGAAACCGCGGCCACGATCCCGCGATGGACGCGGCGCGCGCGAGCCTCGCGGGCTACCGCGCGGGCGATGCGCCCGCGGCCGCGGCCGAGGCGCCCAAGGCGCCGGCCGAGGAATCGTTCTTCGCCGCGGTCGAGCAGGCGCCCGCGCCCCCGCCCGCGAGGCCCGCGTCCGAAGCGTACGGCCTCTTCGATGCGCCGCCCGCCCCGGCGAGCGCCGCGGGCGGCGACAAGTTCGGCTTCTTCGAGGCGCTGCCCGGGGCGACCGCGAGCGCGGAGGCGGCCCGCGCCCGCGCGGAC
>Ga0068855_100004293_pt1 | contig 17420 bp, 17 predicted proteins | sample KBSCornC52_FD_66592 | JGI IMG/M metagenome (GOLD analysis project Ga0068855, IMG submission 66592) | Corn rhizosphere microbial communities from Kellogg Biological Station, Michigan, USA - KBS Corn C5-2 | ecosystem: Host-associated > Plants > Roots > Rhizosphere > Soil ...
GAGAGGTTCGATCGGGGAGTAGAACAGCAAGTCGGAGTCGATGTACGTGATGAAGTCGATCTCCGGGTGTTGCTCGAATACATAGCTCGGCAGGCATGGCGAGAGCGTCCAGCAGTATTCGGCGACACCACGGTCTTTTTTGGCCTCGAGCAGTTCGGGTGTTTCGATATCGTGCAGCGGGATGCAGCAGACACCAGTGATCGCGAGAGCCTCAAGCATCCATTGCGTCTTCTCGTCCATGCAGAGGACGTAGATCTCTGCGTCGGGGCTCCACCGCATCAGCGATCGGATCATCGCCAGACCCTTGATCAGGTAGCCGCTGTCGAACAGCGTGCAGAAGTGACGTCTGGTCACGCGGCGACTTTCCGGCAGACGTAGGTCCGCACCGCTCTGCCTTTGCCCTTGGCAATCGTCTCTGTCAGCGTGTGGGTAGCGATGAGCTCAAGACCATTGGATTGAACCAGCGCGATGAACTCGGGCTCGTTGAAATGGATCTCTATCGTCTCTACGCCGTAGGCTCGTTTGCGATAGATCTTCTCGGGCTGACCAATGACAACCGGTGTTCGATGAAAGATCACATGCGTCCGCGCCACTCTCGCGGTTTCCGCTACTGCAGCGCGGTAGTCTGGGATGTGCAAGAGGCAGCATCCGGAGACGACGACATCGAAACTGTCGTCGTCGTAGTGCAGGGCAGTTGCATCTTCGACTTCGAAACTGAGGTCTGGATAAAGCCGTCGAGCCATCTCGATAAACGCCGGAGAGTAGTCGCAACCGCTGTAGGCGAATCCGGGCGACACGCGGGCGATGACTTCCGAATAGTAGCCGCTTGAGCAGCCGACTTCGAGGAGCGAAGCGGGCCCGGCTAAGAGACTTAGGTCGCGAAGCGATGCCTGCATCACGTCAAAATTGTCGACGGCTTCTCGGCGCCGAAAGGCGGCCAATTGTTTCTCTACGAGATCGCGCTGCCGACTAGGAATAGAAACGTCCTGCCAGGCTCCGCGCAGGCGACGGCTCTCAGTGACCACTTCGTAACTTTGCATTTCGACATAGTCCCGCGGTGTCGCGCCCGCGCGCAGCGGTGCAAGCACGCCCTTGGCTACGGCCTTCAGGCGCGGAAAACGATCGGCAAGAGCTCGGAGAGCGTTCATCCGAGGTAGCGCTCCAAGATCGGTACCAGTTCTCGCATTCGGGCCTCGTAAGTGTGTTCTCGAAGTGTGCGAGCCTGACCGGCGCGCGCTATCGCCTGCGCTTCTTCCTCATGAGCCAGGTAGTAGCGGATCAGTTCCGCGGCTTCCTGTGGCGAGGAATACGCGACAACCTCCTTCCCGATCTCAAAGAGCTCGTGAAGGTTGTCCTTCATGTCCGTGATCAGCATCGTCCCAACGCCGGTTGCTTCGTAGAGGCGCATATTGTTGGCGTTGTTCTCGGCCACATTGATATGACGATTTAGGGTAACTTTGCTGCGTGCGAGAGCTCGGTACATATCGAGACCCCAGACTTCGCCGTGGTGCCGTCTGCGTATCGGCGACCTCAAAGGTAGCTTGTTCGCACCGTATCCGAAGAATTCGATTGGTGTGTTGTCGGCAAGATACTCCAAAGTCGGAACTGCTTGCCCGTGGTGACGACTGATCCCCCCAACGAAGCTTGCACCAACCTCCTTCTGGACCGGCCCGAGTTGATCCAGGATCCCCGCGTCGAAGCCAATCCGGAAGTATTCGGCGCTAGTGCCACGTGCCCGAAGTCGCGGCACGACGTGTGGAAAAGAGGTGAGGATTAGATCGAAGCTCTTTACGAAGGCGTCTGGCGGCAGCGGGGACGCATTCTGGCCGACAACAAGCCGAACACAGTTCCGCAGTCTGGCGATGGCACTCGGAGGGAAGAAGCTGAGGTCCTGGCAATAGAGAACATCTGGCTTGATTTCTTCGAGTTGAGCGATGGCTATCTCGGCCAAGCCAGGCAACGTCGACAGCCACGGACCGATCAAGGGCAATCGGAAGAAGCGATGGCTGATTCCAATTGCTAATGAACTGTGAGCGACGCGATTGTCCCTCGCCCAGGTCTTTTGAGCGGGGGCCGCATTGGCGACAATATCAGAGGCTTCCTGTCCGAGCTCGGTTAAGTGGCGTGAGTAGAAATCCGACGTACCGAAGCGAGCGCTAAGCAGCGCGGAAAGTTGCTCGCGATAGGGCGCACTGCGAAGGCCCGGGTCGTGCGAGTAGAGCGACTTAACAAACTTAGGGTAGTACGTGTCGACTATTACGATCCGCATGCGGCTACGGCTTCTTTCGAAGCGTCACAATAAGGCTGTCTCCGACGCCGATGGCGTCGACAACGCGGTTGAGCAATGCAAACCCCAGCGTGACGACTCGAGCCAGTACTCGAATGATCGCACTTGAGCGACGCTTCGGGGTGTCTTCCGATGCATTGTTGGAAGACCATTCTTTTGCAGGTGTTCCAACCGGTGGTGGAGGGCCAAGCATTCTGAGCTGGATGGCCGTCCAAAGGTTCGGTGTTACTGTACGCACTTCCGCGACCTCAAACCCCGCCTTCGACGCCAGTAGTTTGAACGATTGCTTGTTGTAGAAGTGCTGATGATAGGGGATGTGCCAGTTTATCCACCGACCGCCGAAAATCCGACGATACAACGACCGACCATTGGGAAAGGCGAGGATGACCCGCCCTTCATTCATAAGCCGGGGATGTATGGCCGAGAGTAGCGATAGCGGCTCCGGAATATGTTCGATGACCTGATTCAACGTTATCAAGTCGAAACTCTCGCCGGGAAACGGTGTGTCGTGAATACTGCCGATGTGGACATTAAGGCCAAAATGCGCGGCGATGGCTGCGACGTTCGGGTCTGTCTCAATTCCCCAAGCCTTGTTGCCCATCCTCTGCAATTCCAGCAAGGACACACAAGAACCGGAGCCGATATCGAGCACGCGGTCACCCGCCTTGGCGGAATAGTGGCCCTGGTTATCCGTTCCTGCCAGCCAACGGCGAAAGCCCGCCATTGGACGCGCCACGGCAGCAGCTTCGGCATCAATGTCCTGGTAGTTTACATCTCGGCGCGGGTAGTAGGTGCTGTAGAGAGCCGGAAGATCCGCCTCGGTCAAAGGCGGAATGGTGCTCATTTGATCGCATGAAGCGCATCGGACCACGGAATAGATGCCGGGTGCGCCATAGCGATCATCCCAAATAGCATCAATGAGAGCCGCGGTCGGGGAGCCACAGGCAATACAGGCAGGCCTTTTGTCAGTCATCGTCTAGGGGCGGCTCATAGCAATACTCTTGCGAAGGCTTCCGAAGAGGGCCGGCCTTGCCTACAGCGAGGAAAGCCAAACGGCAACTGCATGGTGCAAGATAGTCCGAGTTTCATGCATCCACCGCATCTAGGCAGTCGTGCGTTCCGACCGACTTGCGAGTTTGTTTCGTACAACGCGAAGCAACAGCCGAAGTGGGGAGGTGGCCCGTTGAAGAGGTGACCCCACAAGCAAGAAAAATGTAAGGCCGTAAATTATGTTGGCGGACGATTTGCGGCTGAACAGCCTCGTCCACCACGAGAAACCGGTCGTCGCGTTTCCGTAGGTTGGTGGGGAAATTACGGTAGCCCGCGTGCTGACCAAAAGTGGCACTTTTCCATCCCGGGCGAACCGCATCGCCAGTTCATAGTCTGCAAGATAGTGGGGGAGTAGCCGTGGGCGCATCATCCCGTGTCGCTGAAAGAGTTCGGCCCGATACAGCGTACCACGTCCCGAAAGTGCATCTACTTGATACGTTGGGTTCGGCTGCAATCGCTCGTCATCGCTGAGGTCAGTGATCGCATCCCAGATACCGAGCCGCCAGAGGTCGACCCGTGGTCCGATACTGACGACTTTGTGGTGGTCCCGCTCTTCCACGATGGCGCTTCCGACGGCTGCACCGTTGTTTCTCTTGCTGACGTCGAGAAGGATATCGACGTAGTTCGGTGCGAAGTTCGTGTCATTGTTCAGGAACAAGACGTAATCGCCCTGCTGGGCCCTGGGAACTATGTAGCGGAGTCCGAGGTCGATCGCTCCTCCCCACCAGAGGTTGCCGTTTCCGTTGAGGACCACGAGGTCGCTTTGGGTTCGTAGATATTCCGCCGTGCCATCGGTTGAACCGTCATCCACAACGACGACGCATAGGTCTTCGGCCCTGTTCTGAGCGCGCAGGGAATGCAATACAGTCCGTGTATGCTCAAGCCTATTGAACACCGGTATGAGCGCAAAGACCGTCAAGGCTTGGGGGTCTCCCGATGCTTGAAGAGCCATCCGATGCAAGGGGCACGAAAATCGGACGGTGCAAAGCTTGATCCCGATCGAGGATCAAAGCGGAACAGTGGACCATAACCCGAGTCGATAAAGGCTCGCTCCACTGCGGATGCGCGGAGCGACCCAGCCGGGTAGCTGGCATCAAACATGTGGGGCGGTACCCGTTGGACTACGTGTCGGTCCCGGTCGAAGTGATGCGCCATCGTCCGATCAATGAAAGTGTACTGGAACCGAAGTGCAAAGATGCTCGATGAGTTCGTAGGGGATAGGGAGCTACTGAAGCACGCTCGACCAATTGCCTAAGTTGGCCGTGCATCGGCGACACATTCCGCTAACGTTTCACCAAAGTGCAAGTGCTCTGTTTGAAACTCAGCGCGTCTCGAGGCGACAAAATGCGGCTGTTCGACGATACCGCCCGATACGGCTATCCACCTCGGTAGAATATCGATGTCCTAGCCGTGGGAACTGCCTAGGGCGCGGCCGAAATCCAGAACGCTGAGAACGCCGTTGTTTGTGACGGCGGCGGCCCAAGAGGGGACTTTAGCATCTATCTCACGGCTGAAGCCATTTTACGACCTCATAAACCTCCGCGTATTTCACGCCGATGCGCTGCCCGGCATTTTCAGCCTCATTGTGAAAGAAGCTGATCCACCTCGAGCTGGTCCGTTCCATCTCGGAGACATGGGCCCGGATCGCGCGTTCTTTCGTCCCCCAGTAAGCTGTAATGTCGACGTAGAAGTTGCCCCGAAAGTCTGTGGCCGAATGATACCAATTGCTGCGGTACATGAGGAGACGGGAGACATGACGGCAACTATGCAGGCTCGCCTTCGATACGGCTTGATGGTCGTGGTGAACATCGCCGGTCCAATGAGTATAGACCTGCTCGATTCCGAGATCCTGAACCAGCTTCAGGATCTCGATGTTGAGGGCGTCCACGAACTCGATCTGCAGCGTTCGGAAGTTGCCGCAGTACATTTCCTTCACGCCTAGGACCTTCATTGCCTCGTCAGCTTCAGCGCGGGCGACCTCACTTGAGCGAACCGACTGGTCGTACTGATTGGTAAATCCGGACACAGTGGCGACGAACACGTAAACCTCGTCGCCTTCGGCAGCATGTCGCGCCAACGCGCCGCCGCAACCGAGTTCGACGTCGTCAAAGTGCGCGCCAATGGCAAGTATCTTCAATTACGAACCTCGAAGGAGTTTACGGCTGCCTTCAATACCGCAATTGAACAGCGCGTCGAGGGTGCTGAGATATGGAATGAACGAACCGTGGAGTTGAGGATACACGGGGTGCCGGAAATCCTGCCATACGACCTCAATTCCGGCCTTGGTAAACTTCTCAACGGTCATGTAGGCACGGGCACCAGTGCCCGACAAATAGTGGGTAGCGCCGCTCTTTGTGAGTAGATCGATGAGCATCTCGTTGCGCGTCCCGGTTGGGTGCATCGTACTCGAGAGCTTCCTCGGAAGGCGAGCGTCCAGCATTTCTCCTAGGAGATCCATCACTCGCAGGTTGAAGTCTGCCATCAAAGAGGGCGGGTCCTCGTAGGCCATGGCCAGAGCGGGGAAAACGGCGTCGAAGTACGGCGCTTGGCGGTAGTTCTCCCGGATGAGATCAAGGTTGCTGCGCTGCCAATCAACCGAGCGAGAGAGCGCGATTTTGTTGATGGCGGTGCCGACGGGCGCCTTTGTGGTGCTTAGAGTGAGCCACTGTTCGCCCTTTGGTGTCTTAATCTTATCGCGATGCATCCAGCTGCGACTTGTGCCGGAGACAAACTGCACATGGTCAAGAGCAATGAACTCATCGGCATGAAGGAACCGATGAAAAAACCCAAGGTAGGGCGCGAAGTCGGGCTGGTGGATAACGACAGTCTTGGTCACGGTCCCTTAAGACCCCAGATGATGTCTAGAACCCGCTCAAGTCCGTCCAGACCAACGTGATCCATCCCGGCACGGCTCATTTCAGCCAAGGGGATATTCGAGTCAAACTTTCGACGGTCAATTTCCTCATGGTAGCCGGCAAACCTGCAACCACCCATCGACTGTAAAGCCGCTCCTACGGGCACCTCGAACCGCTCGTTCGCGACAACGATACATGGCAGGCCAGATGCGTTGGCCTCAAATGGTGTCACACCTCCCCCGGTGATCGCAAGATCATGGTTGGCCATCTCCTCAATGAGGGAAGGCACAGCTCTCACAACCTTCGCCTTTGGCGAGGTCAACGAAGTAGAATCGCCGACGAAGCCGGGTCCAAGCACGATCGTGATGTCAGCGCGGAAATGCTGCAGCAGCGGCGCGATCTTGAAGGTGACTCCGTGGGTGTCGGCACCTCCGAGCGTCACCAATACACTGTCGAGCGCGGTGCGCTGCCGACGATACTTAGCGATATCCGGATCGAGAATGATGTAGTCGACCCCACGAAAAACACGCCGGCCCGTCAACGCCGGATCTTCACCGAAACTCAAACCGGCTACGTTGGCATCAGAGAGCGCCGCACCCGTGCCGCGATCGTCAAACGTCACAACTGGAACGCCACTCTTTCGGACTCGAATGACGTGTAAATCGGAAGTGTCCAAACGGTCGTTTACCCAGAGATCGATGCCATGGGAGGCGATTGCTTTCGGCTCCCAATCGCCGGCTGGATCTAAATCGACGATGTCTGCGCTGTATCCTCGCGACTGAATGAGTTGCAATGACGGTGCGTGTTCATTGACAAAGAAGTAAACCTGTTCGCCACGCGTCCGTATCCCGTCCGCGAGATTTAGCGCGCGAAACAAGTGGCCCATTCCGCGGGCGTGCGAGCTTTCTAAGCAAATCGCGAACAAAGGCGGATAGCCTCTTGCGTCGTAAGCCAGCCGTTAGCATTGGCCTTTGCCAACATATCGGCCCGTCGCCAATCTTCCTCGGTATCCACCGTCAGTCTAAGTGACGGGGCCTGCTTCTCCAAGGAAACCTCAAGCTGCCCGATCTTAAAGCTCGAGGGATTTTCCTGGACATATTCGTTCACGTGTTCGCGGTGATTGGACGCGTGTCCCTCGCGATCACTCCGGTCCAGCGCGGGTCGCGTGAATATCTCCGCGCCAACGCCGATCGGCAACGCCCCAAACGAATGAGTATAGTCGTTGCCTTCGTCTAGGTGTTTCGAGATAAGCCGTGAGAGTTCGTCGATGTCCGTGAAGGGATTGTCGGCGGTAAGCCGGACGATATGACTAAAGTCATAGCGTGCCGCTGTCCGCGCATAGCGATCCAGGACATCGAGAGCGCTCCCCCGGTACACTTCGACTTGGTTCGCCAAGCACCACTGAGAGATGACGTTGTCCTGATCAAGGATCGTTGTCGCGACGACCACTGCCCAGGGTGACTTCTTTTCGCGCAATCGGCCAATCACGTGCCCGAGCAGAGGGGTTCTGCCGATCGGTCTAAGAACCTTTCCAGGCAGGCGGGTCGAACCCATTCGTGCCTGTATGACGACGCCGACGTCGTTCATGCGAGATCGGTCCACTCGAGGATGGCGTCCGCAGGCAGGTCCCTGACCACCGCGCGTCCAAGAACCTGCTCAAGATATTTTGGTTGGATTCCATACCCCGGCCGCTTGACGGACAAGTCCTGGGCTGTAAGCCGGTGACCCTTAGTGACAGGCTCAAGCAGTACAATGCTCTTGCGATTGTTGCGGCGAGTGCTTGCCTCGCTGTCGGCCGGCCGCTTGATACCGTTACCGCGCATGAGCTCAAATTCGCGGATCGCGTCTACCAGCCACTTCATCTCTGAAGGATCGGCAGAGAGCATGTGGTCGGGGCCGTCAGCAAGCTTGTCGTACGTGAAATGACGTTCTATGACACGTGCGCCCATGGCAACAGCGCAAAGGCTGGCAACTGGCGTGAGCGTGTGATCCGAGTAGCCAACGTCCAAGTTCGGGAAGGCACGCATCAGCGTTTGCATTGCTGAAAGATTTACGCTTTCTGCATGTGTCGGATAGCTCGTTATCGCATGCAGCAGGATGAGCTTGTCATTGCCCTCCGCCAGTATCGCGGAGACGGATTCTTCGACCTCGGCCAAAGTACACATGCCAGTCGACAAGATGATCGGCTTGCCAGTCCTGGCGACTTGACGGAGAAACGGAAGGTTTACGGCGTCGTCCGAACCGATCTTGTGCGCACCAACGCCAAGTCGCTCGAGGAGCTCGACATCGCTGCTGTGCGAAGGGGTCGAGAACCAGTCGAGTTTGACCGCGTCAAGGCGCTCGAAAATCTCGCGGTGAAGCTGCTCTGCGACCTCATACTTGCGGAAGAGCTCGTATTGCGAAGCGACACCGGTATTCTCCATGTCGAAAATCGCTGATTTACTGGCGATCGTATCAGCACGATAGGTTTGAAGTTTGACAGCATCGACCCCGCACTTTGCGGCCTCGTCTATGAGACGAAACGCCTGCTCGGGCGTCGTGAAGTTACCTCCGATCTCAGCGATGATGTAGGTTCGGTCGGACCGATAGTTTCGAAACACCGTCTATCTCGCAAATTTCGCCCCGGGCATTGTCCAGCCGTTGGGCTCATGTCCCGATGATCTGACTACGGTTGACGTAATTCCGCACCGTGAATTTCCGTCCTGAGACCTCGGACTCCTCGTCGTTGGTTCGGCGCGGCAGGTAACATTTTCTGCAGACTGCACTTTCGCAAAACGCCCGTCTGCGATGGAGCTCGCGCACTGCGTTCATTCTCTCGCCGTGCCAAATCTGGTGCACCGTCTCGAAGTTGGCGTCCCCGATGACCTCTTGATTCTCTTCATCGTTGGAGCACTTCATGACCAGCCCGTCTGCACCGATCACCAGGCGCTGGTATTGCTGCGGACATGTGAAGTTGTCGACGTACGCGATATCGTCGTCCTTCGCCAAGTAGTCGATCAGCGGATTGAAGGCCACCAAGTCGACATACGGCGCAAAGGTATCGTAATATTTCTGCGGGTCTTCTTTGATGGCGGGCCAGATACCCTGTACTTTTATTACAGGACGAACCAGGCCACGCTCATCTTTAAACGCCTTAATGGCTTTGATCTTTTCAAAGAGGTCGTTGAATTTTATCGGCTTTCTAATTCTTTCGTAGGTATCGCCAGTTCCGTCGACGGAAATTGTAATCCAATCGATTCCTGCATCGATGATCTCCTCGACGAAGGGAAGCGTAAGCTTTCCCCCGTGAGTCAGCGTCGATACCTCTTTGATGCCGTGGTCCTTTGCATAGCGGATGCAATCCGCAAACCTCTTGTGAAGGAGTGCCTCACCTCGCAAGCTTAGGCGGATCGCTGGCACCTTGCCACCGATTTCGTCAATAATCCGACAGTATAAATCCCAGTCCATCCTTGTAGTGTTCACCGACTGCTTGAAGTGGTCAGTAATGGTGTAGCACATCGGACAGTGCAGATTGCAAATCGACGCCAGCTCGAGGTCAACAAGTAGCGGATAATCCGACACGGTGAGGTGCGTCGGAAGCTCACTCCAAGCTTTGCGATACTCCGCATAGCCCTCCGGCCAGGCGCTGCCGCGATTCCTGTCGAATGCGGCCTCGCGCTCGGCTGTGTCCATCGAGTAGTTGCCCTTGTTGATGGGCACATATCGATCCGTCATTCACGACCTCATTTTAGCATTTCGGCGACACCCGCCCGCAGATCAAATCGGGGATGCCAGCCGAGCACTTCCTCGCTTCTTGTGATGTCAGCTATCACGTCGGGGATTTCATTCAAGCGAGGCTTTTCGGACGAGAGGACCGGCAGTGCAGTGCCAGCCTCTTTCTGGATAACTTCGATAAGCTCTCCGACCGAAAACGAGACCCCCGATCCGATGTTCAGGGTATCGGAACCTACATTCATACTGCCGGCAACGAAGAACGCTTCGACCACATCCTCGATGAATACGTAGTCCCTTTTGGGCTTGAGGTCCATGACGCGAAGTGGCGCACCAGCTTTGATCTTCTCAATCAGCGATGGAATCAGGAACTCCCGGCGTTGACCCGGGCCGAATACGTTGAACAGCCGCAATATTGTTGTCGCGATACCATAGTGCCTGTTGGCAAATGTGCAGAGTTGTTCAGCTAGGTGCTTAGATAACGCATATGGATTGTTTGGCGCAACTTGGTCTGATTCGAGGATCGGTAGGCGAACCGGCACGCCGTATATGTAGGCGCTCGCCATGACCATGTTGGCGCCGCGAGTACGGCAGTACTCAAGAGCCAGCTCGGTACCCAGGACATTCGTTCGGAGGAAATCAGCAGGCTGGGTCCAGCTGTCCGGCACAAAACTGCGTCCGGCCAAATGATAGACCGTCGCGACAGGCGTTTGGGCCCGCCAAAATTCGGGATCGGTCACATCGCCTGATGCACGATCCGCCGCGACAACACTTTGGCCAGCATCTCGTAGGCGCCTGACCAGCGCGCGACCGATGAAGCCGCCAGCACCCGTGACGAGGGCGTCAGTCACCTAAGAAGCGAGACTTCATGGCCTCGAATTCCTCAATGGCTCGCGCGTAGTCGTCGGGTCTGCCGATGTCTAGCCAATAGCCATCAAATGGTTTCACCGACACCCGGTCGCCGGACGCAATCAAACTGAGCATAAGGTCGTCGAATCCAAAAGCCCGATCAGTGGGGATCTGCTCAGATACGCGCCGACTTACGACGTAAACGCCCATGCTCACCTGGTACGCCACGCTCGGCTTTTCCCTGAACCCGATCAGTTGCCCGGCGGCTCCGGTGTCGAGAACGCCGTAGTCCACTCGATGATGGCGCGTTATGGCTGACACTGTGAACGCCTCCTGCCTTAGCACATGCTCATCGTGCAGCTTTGCGTAGTCGAGGTCGGTGAGGATGTCTCCATTCATGACAAGGAAATCGTCGGGAAGGTCCTTGATCAGCCGCAGGGGGCCCATTGTTCCAAGGGGCCGGTCCTCGAGGGAATAGTCGATCCGAATTCCCCACCGCTTACCATTTTGAAAGAACGCCTTTATGATCTCGGCCTGATGATTGACCGCAAGAGTGATGTGATCGTACCCCGACCGAACAAGCTGGCGAATGATCACCTCGAGGATGGGGTACTCGCCGATTGGCATAAGTGGCTTGGGGAGGACCACCGTGTATGGGTGAAGCCTCGTGCCGCGGCCGCCGGCTAGGATTATCGCTCGCCTAGACATTGTACTGATCTACTTTGTATCGAGCGAGGTTCGCTGGCTTCTGAAGCCAGTCGACTGTCAGCTCGAGGCCGTCGCGAAGCGAGTATTTTGACTTGTGCCCGGTCAGGGTGGCCATCAGACTGCTGTCGCAGACCAGTCGATCGACCTCACTATTCGGTGGGCGCAGCCTTGCGTCGTCGGTCTCGATCTGAACGTCCACCCCGATGATGTCCCCGATCAACGCCACTGTCTCTCCGATCGACACCTCTGTGCCCGAGCCAATGTTAACAACTTTTCCAACGGCTTCGTCACAGCTCGCAAGCGCGACGAAGCCGTTACACGTATCAGAGACAAAGTTGAAGTCTCTGGTTGGCGTGAGCGAACCGAGCTTGATTTTGTTACGTCCCGAAAGCAACTGCGAGATAACAGTCGGAATGACTGCTCTTGCGGACTGGCGGGGTCCATACGTGTTGAAGGGCCGTGCCGTGATAACAGGCAATCCAAAACTAGCCTGGAAGCTGTGTGCGATCGCATCGGCACCAATCTTTGAGGCCGAGTAGGGCGACTGGCCCTGTAAGGGATGCGTCTCGCTGATCGGCACGCTGCGCGCTGTGCCGTAGACCTCGCTGGTAGAAGTCTGAACGAAACGCGTGACGCCGGCCGCCAGCGCGCCCTGCAAGAGATTAAGAGTTCCGCCTATGTTTGTTTCGACATAGCTCGAAGGGGCCTGATACGAATAAGGGATCGCGATAAGCGCGGCGAGATGAAACACTGTTTCAACACCAATGCACAGACTTCGCATCTGCCCCGGATCCCGGACGTCACCTAGGACAACTTCAATGTCATTTCGACAGCTGGAATCGTCAAGCCAGCCCCAACTCGACGCAGAGTTATACTGGCAAAGAGCCCTTACTCGATGACCTGCCTGCACCAGGCGTTCGGTTAGGTGCGATCCAATGAAGCCGTCCGCTCCAGTGACAAGAACCGTGTTCTTGGAAGTCATTCGCTCAACCTCGTCATGCGGAGTCTACCTGCCATGGTAGCTGGAGCGCCGAGATCGATGGCTTTCGTGACTGACCCAACATCTGGATGATACCGACATTGTCCACAACTTCAAATCGCACGCCCTCTACCACCGAATAGATGGAGAAGCGCGATGAGATTCCTGCCCTCAGGTAGAATGCGCCGGTGTTCAAGACGCTGGCAGGGAACCGGACCACGGCTCGGTACTTGCCGGGTTTCCTCGCTTCAAGGCGGGTCGGATCGAGTTCCGGGTCCGACAAACTCAAGATGCTGGTATAACCGTCCTCTGCCAAAACCTGTAGCCCGACACTTAGGCCACTCAAACTCTCGCGGAGTTCATAGAGCACCTCAACCGAAAATCCCTCTGTGAGCTCTGCCACAGACGAGTGGCTGCCGTCTTCACCAACGAGGCGCAATCCGTAGATGACGGCCTGACCTGCTAGAGTCTCAGGTTCAACGGAGTACCCAACCGAAGTTCCACTCTCGTCTGCGGAGAGGTACTTTTTCAGGACGTCGGCAGTGTTGCCCGTCGCTCCGACTTGCCCGTTTTCCATCAGAATGGCCGTAGGGCATATTGCGCTTATAGCGGTCATGTTGTGACTCACGAACAAGACTGTCCGCCCATCCCGACCGACGTCGCTCATCCGCCCCAGGCACCTCCGTTGAAAGTTGGCATCACCCACCGCCAAGACTTCATCGATCAGGAGGATTTCGGGTTCAAGGTGAGCTGCAACCGAAAAAGCCAAGCGCACGTACATGCCTGAAGAATATCGTTTCACCGGAGTGTCGATGAATTGGCCGATTTCGGCGAATTCGACTATCTCATCGAACTTGGAGCGCACCTCTCGTCCCTTCATCCCCAGGATGGCGCCGTTCAGGAAGACGTTCTCCCTGCCAGTCAACTCCGGATGAAAACCTGTGCCCACCTCCAGAAGGCTTGCCACCCGTCCGCGCAACCCAATTCTACCGCTTGTCGGGGCCGTGATCCGGGAGATGACCTTGAGCAGGGTGGATTTACCGGCACCGTTTCCGCCAACGATGCCTACCACCTGTCCCCGCTCGATATCGAAAGAGACGTCGCGAAGGGCGTGAAATCGATCTCCATCGATGCGGTCACCATGCTCGACGGGGCGCGCCAGGTCGCTGATTTCTCTGTTAGGGTCTGGCCTATTACGCCATCTTGCCCACCAACTTTGAAGATCTCGATAGAGCGTGCCGTGATTGATAACGCCGAGGCGATACTCCTTCGAGACGTGCTCCGCTCGTATAACCGTGTCGTTTCCCATCGCCTTACTTAGACCGTGTCCATTGCGGTCGATTCCGCGCGGGAAAAGAGGATGATACCTGCAAGAAAAAGGGCGCTCGTGACGCCGAGATTGCAGAGGATCAGCACGACGGGCGGGATTGGGGTCCCGAATGCCAGAGATCGAAGCAACTCGATCGGCGCGCTCATGGGATTGATGTCAAATAGCCATTGGAAGCGTGAAGGCACTTTAGAGAGGGGATAGACCACGGGTGACGCGTACATCCAAAGTTGAACCGCAAACCCCGCAACGTACGCGAGGTCGCGGAAGCGAATAGTCAGCGCGGACGTAATAAGGCCAACACCGATCCCCAACAGCGCGACGTACGCAACAACTATCGGCGCTAGCAGAATGGCCAAAAACGAAAATGCAACCCGGGCTCCCAGGAGTTGAAAGACAAAAGTTGTTGCTATCAATAATGCAAATTGAATAGCAAAAGTGACCAGAGCACTCATGGCGATTGAAATAGGCACAACAAGTCGAGGAAAGTAGACCTTTCCGAAGAGGGCAGAGTTCTTTGAAAATACCTGAGAATTGTTGGTAAAGCAGGTAGAGAAATATGACCAAACAACCAATCCTGATAGGTAGAACAGAAACGGTGGCAACCCGTCAGTCGGTATGTTGGCAATCGCACCAAAAACAAACAAATATATCAAAGAACTAAGTAATGGCTGAAGTATATACCAGATCGGTCCCAGGATTGTTTGTTTATAGAATGTAGAAAAATCACGCCTGAAGAGTGTCCATGCCAGGTCGCGATATGCCCAGACGGCTCCTAGATCAACATTGACTAGGCGGGTTCTCGGTTGGATGACCAAGTCCCATTTGGAGCGAAAATCATCAGGGTGTTTCATGATGCCCTTTTCGCCATCGGCCGATGGATTCGCAAACCCGCAGAACGTCGGCCTCTGAATGGCCGGCGGAAATGGGCAGGCTGAGCTCAGTCCGGTGAAGCGCGTCGGAAATTGGAAACTCGCCCTCGAGGATACCTTTCATCGCCTCTTGTCGGTGGGGCGGTATGGGGTAGTGGACCTCGGTTTTGATGCCCTGAGTAAGTAGGTAGGAACGAAGCCTGTCCCGCTCCTTGGTTCGAATCGCGAAAATGTGGTAGACGTCGAATTCGTCGTTCCGCACCCTCGGCCGCTCCACCCAATCTGGCAGATTGTCGAGGTAGACCCTCGCCAGCTTCCGCTTGTGCTCAGTGATCTCATCCAGGCGTGCGAGCTTTACTCGAAGCATAGCCGCCTGGATTTCATCCAACCTCGAGTTCACGCCGATGTATCGGTTCACGTACTTCGTCTTGGAGCCGTAGTTCCGCATGTGGCGAAGCCGGTCCGCGAAATCGTCACCATCGGTCAATACTGCGCCGGCATCACCGAGGGCCCCAAGGTTCTTGGTCGGATAGAAGCTGAAACAACCCGCGATGCCAAATGTACCGGTCATCTTACCGTCGAGCCGCGCACCATGGGACTGAGCGCAATCCTCGATCACGGGCAGCCCGTGCTCGAGCGCGAACGCTCCAATCGCATCCATCCTACAGGGCTTGCCGAAGAGATGGGTCACGCAGATGGCCCGAGTATTTCGGGTCAGGGCGCTCGCGAGCAGAGCAGGATCGAGGTTGAACGTCCTGATGTCCGGCTCGACAAGCACCGGCTTGTGACCCGCGCGAATGATCGCCAGTATGGTAGCGATATAGGTGTTCGACGCCACCAGCACGTCACTTTGGGGCGGCAGGTCAAGTGCCTCGATGGAAAGCAGCAGGGCATCCAGTCCATTGGCAACACCAATGCAGTGCTTCACGCCAACGTAGCGTGCAAACTCGTCTTCGAATGCGGCGAGCTCGCCGCCCATAACGTACCAGCCCGATCGGATGACTCGCAGGGCGGCCGACTCCAAGTCCCCCATGACGGCGGAGTTCGACCGGCTCAGGCTTTCGTATTCGACTATCGGGAGATCGGCCATATGTACAAACGTCGTCTTGGGTAGAAGGCGAAGGGATGTAGCGCGCCCGGCGACGGTGAACAATGTTATCTGTGTCAAATAAGCCGGTACCCCGGCTCATCCGGGCTTTCAGCTCGACCGCGCCTGGGACGCCCGCTACCAGTAACAGCCTTCTTCGACATCCTGGTGGGTCTGGTGGGTCTCCGAGGCCCGGGGGCCGAACCCAACGCTCGTTAAAATGGGGCGATCCGGTCGTGCGCCTCCCAATGCTTGCCCTTGATGCTAAACAAAATCTAGGTCGCACCCCTGAGGTGAACCGCCCTCTTGCCGAGTCTCTTCACGTGAGCTGCGAGCAGCAACCCGTACTCTCCCTGGCGATTGACGGATGACGGCGGGCGGATATGGTCCGCGGCCATGAACCGCGTGGAAGGCTCAGACCGGGTGAGAGCGCTTGCGGCGCTCTCAGTGATGCTGGCTCATCTCGTGGGCCCGTCGATGGGCGCTTACATGTACGTTTTTACCGGAGCTCCGGCAGTCATGGCGTTCTTCGTCGTGTCGGGGTTCTGCATTCACTACCCCTACGTCGCGAGACCATTGCCGGTCGGTGCGTTTCTGTCCTCGCGATGGACCCGCATCATGATCCCGAGCCTCATCGCGATGGCCGGCGCTCAGGCTCTTGGGATCCGCGAGTATAACTTCGTCGACGGCTATATCCTGTGGTCGATCGTCTGCGAACTCGCCTACTACACGATCTACCCGCTTCTCTTGCTCGTTCGGAAGCGCGTCGGCTGGCTCACTCTGTATGTCGGGTCACTGGGGCTCGCCTATGTTGTGGCGATAAGCTTCGGCTCGGACAAATATGGAAACATCACTGTTTACGGGCCGCAGCTAAACTGGCTCGTGATGCTGCCATCATGGCTGCTAGGCTGCATCCTCGCAGAGCAGCTAACGAATACCCGTCCGACGACATCGAAATCGAAGCTTTGGCTTTCCCGCGTGGCCGTTGCGGCCATCGCCTCGCTGACATACTGGGCAACACTAAATACAGAAATAGGGTTCTACTTGACGATGAACCCGTTTGCGCTTCTGGTGTTCTGGTGGCTCCGTCAGGAGATTGCTGCTGGCGGGGAAGGATGGCTCGGATGGGTCGGCAGGCGCAGCTATTCGATCTATCTCGTGCACATCGTCGCTGCGACGTTGATCCAGAAGTTCTCCTTTTCGTACTCCTTTCCGCCGCTGGCGTTCGCGGCTTTCGCCTTTGTGCTCTCACTTGGATTTTACGAGGCGGTCGAACGTCCTTCCCACCGGCTGGCCAGACGCATGTTCCAACGTTTTAACCCCGTGGTAGCGACCACTGGTTGAGATATTCAGTGACCATCACGATGCCAAGCGCCCCCGCGCCGGCAGGCGCCCGCGAGTTGTAGGTCATTTCCCCATTTCAGCTTGCGCCGTATCCGCTTCCTGCAACACCGGCAGCAGAGCCGACAGAAGGGTCGGCGTTTATGTCGGCGATGGCCGTACTGAACTGACCATTGCTACCCGTACCGTTCGCCTGACGGAAAGGCAGCGGCACCGTTGGCCGGAACAAATCCCACAGCAGCCGCGATTGCTTCGTGCTTCGCGTTTGTCCATCCGCGAAAGCCCGGAAACCGCCGCGCGGGTTCCCAGCACGCACGGGGACGGTATTGGCGTCCGCATTCCGCGAACGCGAGC
>Ga0068855_100004296_pt1 | contig 17413 bp, 17 predicted proteins | sample KBSCornC52_FD_66592 | JGI IMG/M metagenome (GOLD analysis project Ga0068855, IMG submission 66592) | Corn rhizosphere microbial communities from Kellogg Biological Station, Michigan, USA - KBS Corn C5-2 | ecosystem: Host-associated > Plants > Roots > Rhizosphere > Soil ...
GGCGGTCTCGACGCGCTGATCAATATTGCCGGCGCGTTCCGCTGGCAGACGCTCGCCGACGGCGACCTCGACGCCTGGGACCTGCTCTATCGCATCAACCTGCGCACCGCGGCCGCGGCAAGCAAGGCCGCGCTGCCGTACCTGCGCAAGAGCACGGCCGGGCGCATCGTCAACATCGGCGCGAACGGCGCGGTGAAGGCCGGCGCCGGCATGGGCGCATACGCCGCATCGAAAGCCGGCGTCGCGCGCCTGACCGAGGCGCTCGCCGAGGAACTCAAGGACGCGGGCATCACCGTCAACGCGGTGTTGCCGAGCATCATCGACACGCCGCCGAACCGCGCCGACATGCCGAAGGCGGATTTCGATCGTTGGGTGAAACCCGAACAGCTCGCCGACGTGATCCTGTTCCTCGTGTCGGATCGGGCGTCCGCAATCACCGGCGCGCTGCTGCCGGTGACCGGGCGCGTGTAGTGGCGACTTAATGAAGCCATCGGCGAAGCGCGCGACCTGCGTGCATGAGGCATTGCCGAAGCCGTTCGAACAGGTGCCGCTCGCGCGCAACCGGAATGCGCTGCCGTGCACGTCGTGCGGTGCGCTGTCGCTCCAGCCACCGGCGACGCGAGTCATCGCGCCGATGTCGGGAAGTGCGTGCCGTCGCTTGAAACAGCACGCCCTTCAGCGGGCTCTCTCCATTTGCGATGGTTGAGCGACGCCGACAGATTCGGACTCAAGTGGCCGGGCCGCAGGGCGCAATGAACTCGGAATGACGAGTCTGGTGTATGTCTGGAGCCCAGCCCAATAGAACGGATCTCGGAACATTCGCGTACTCCGTAGTTCCAGTTCGGCGGCGCGCAGTGCCGGAGCGGCATCATGTTCCGGGTCGGCGATCAATGTTCGATAGAATGCGGGTACCCAAACAGCAGAAGCTCCGTCGCTGACCGGCCACATGGCTGCAACCACCTGCTTTGCTCCGGCATGTGAGACGGCGCTTGCAAAGCTTGGATTTCCGACGATGGCATCCCCGCTATCGCCGAGTTCGCAGGCGTTGAGCACGACCAAATCTGCTCCGACGCCCCGATCGAGAATATCCAGCCAGCCGAGGAATTCTGGCGCCGAGCTCGGCGCCACAGGGTCCAGCCACAGGCCGGCGTGGCCAAGTAGTGATGGTTTGGCAAATCCGTGTCCGGCTATGTGGGTCCACCCGCCGACGCGCGACAGTGCATCCATGATTTCTTCGCGCGTAGTGATACGTCGTATGGCGGCGTGTCCTGAAATCGCCTTCCCGATCGAGAGCACCTCGCTCGCCATTCCGGCGAGTTCGGGCTGTCTGCCGTTGCCATGAGACATTGCGACGATGTCAAGGCTCTTGCTGTCGCCAGCCTCGCGTTCGAAGTTTTCCGCGCTGGGAACGACTACTTCGGCTGTGCTAGCGAACACGAGTGGCGACGAGTGTCCCGGCCATGGGATCAACGGCCACGGGATCGTTTCAGTCAACCCATCGGCTACGATCAACAGTCGCGAGGGCTGCGGTTGGCCGATAAGCGCGCCGAGTAGTGTCCTTGATACTCTGTCAGCCGCCACGGTGATGGCGCCTGATGTCGCTGTCCGCGACCGCAAAGCATCGCGCAAAATGCTGATCGGAGCCGCAAGCTCATCCGTACTCGGACCTGCTACTACTCGCACGGCCGTGTTTGATATCAGCATCAGCGCGGCCTCTTCGCCGCCATCGATGCGCGCGAGAACCAGGGTTTCAGGCGGAAGCGAATGTTGAAAAACCCGGAGGTCGGGATGCGTTTGGATTGCCCTGTCTCCATAGGCCCCACCATCGTCCACCAATAATGACAGGAGCTCGCGTCCGAAGACGGGAGAAGTAGCATCCGGCTTCGCACTCATGAGACTGGCAGCGATTTCCGCGTCCGCTCTTCTTGCGTGAAATGATCCCTTGGATGTGGTTGAGCTGCCGGCTCCGCTTACCAACCACTCCCACAAATGTTCAGTAACATCTGGAGTGCCATCTCGAGCGCGGATGTGCAGCAATAGTCGAAACGCATCTCGCCTGAGCGACAATGTTTCCCGCGCCATCAGAAACCGCAACAAGCCCCTCTCCGTTGCGCGGGTGAAGTCAATAACTCTTTCGCGCGCAATCTCGAGCACACGCAATGCGGAGGACGTTTGGAACTGCGAATCCAGAAATTCACTCTGCGAGCGGGCGAATCGCAGTTGGTCGGCGAGGGACATCCGACTTGATTTCACTTCATCAATGAACTTCCCGGCAGCACTCGTATCGCCCTGTCTCAGGGCTACTTCTGCATTCAGGAGCGACGCCTGTTGGATATTCGAGGAAGAGCGTGTTGCAACGACATAGCGCTGATTGGCATAGGCTCGCCCGATGCCGAGACTCGCATGTCCTTCCGCGATCTCGGCAAGTTCAACGCTTTCTGGCATGGCAAGCCGCATATAGAGCATCTTTGCCAAGCGCGCCCACAACCATGCAGTAAGGTCTCTGCGGTTGTTGCGGTCGATGGTCGAAAGCGTGAGCGCTGCCCGCGCCACGCGAGCCGATGCATCGCGGGGGGATAACGCAGGAAGTGCATTGGCAATCGATGCGTACGCTTCGGCAAAAGACCCGAGCTGACCGTACAAGTCCGCCGCCTTGAGCAACGTGTTGGCGACGGACCTCGGCGCTTTGGCAACGGCGAATTCGTCACTCGCAAGCTGCAGATAGGATAGTGCGTCCGGGATCATGCCCCGGGACAGAGAGACATCGGCGAGGGCCAAATGGGCACGCCCCCGCACCAAAGACGCAGACGGCCCAATGGCAATCGAGGCCGCTTCTTCATAGCGTTCTATCGCCCTTCTCTGGTTACCAAGCTCGCGCTCCACCGTGGCCGAGTTCTGCAACGTATTGACGTACTCGACGCGCTCGCCCAACTTCTCCAGCCGCTTCAGCGTCCCGGAGTAACAATCAGCGGCAGCTTGGAAACTCGCCAGTTCGTATAGCACTTGGCAGCGTGTGTTCTCGAGCCGTGCCTCAAGATAGCGGTCCTTTCCGCGCAATGTCGCGGATATGCGCACGGCGTGGAGGGCATTCATGATGTGGGCCGACATGAGCTCGCTTTCAGCTCTACCGACACGGGACGCCAGTGCACGCGAAGGCGATTGCAGCTCTAGCCAGGCATGCTCGGCGCGTTGGAATGCAGCGGAAGCGTCGGTGTGGCGTCCGTCAAGGAGCAGCAGTTGTGCTCGCAAATGGGCCGCCAACGCGGCATCGGCAGTTCTCGGAGCTTTTTTTTCCAGAACATCGCATTTCGCAAGAGCGCCATCGATCGAAAGGTCTGTCGACCCTCCTTGCAACTTGGCGACCAAGGGCTGGGCTTCCCGCAGCCATTCGATGCGCTCGGTGGCGAGGGCATCCGTCGCGCACAGCCTTCTGATGAGGACATGCCCGGACGATCGCATCGGAACGACACGCTTGATCGTCAATACGGTCGCATCGGGCATCGCCGCGAGAAACCAGCCATGGCGCAGGGGAACGTCCGCGCCAAGCACTTCGACACGCGCCCCCCCATCCAGCTTGAGAGACTGCCCGTGTTCCTCGACTTCAACCCAAATATCGCCGTTGCGCGACGTGCCCGACAATTGCAACGGACCCCCATCCGCAGGGAGATCCAAGCGCGCCGCCGTTACCTCGCATGTATCAGGAATGTTGCTTACCCCTGATACAGGAACGGCGTGCAGCAGCACCAGAATGATGAAGTGCATTCCCACGACATCGCACCACGGAGGAGGCTAGCGCCGTGGTTCGATGCCGGTCCCAACATCGGCTTCCAGTATGACGATTTTCAGCAGATCGCCGATGGTCATCTTTGAACGCCTGTCAGAATAGTGCGGACAGGCGGGGTCTTCGGGACCGGTTACCTGCGTAACCTGCGACTCTGGCCGCTCATCCAGGCAGTCCTTCGACTTGTCCTTGTTGTCGAATGCTTCCACGCGATAGATCTTGGGGATCTCGTTCAATGTCGGGAAAATGTCGAGCATGAAGAAGTAGTAATCGATGTCGAACATCGCATCATGAGCTTTCAACCACTGCCCATTGGGGCCTGGCGTCAAATCCTTGATAGTGATGGCGGATGTTCCCTTGCTGATTGTGACGGATCCATTTGCAATGTCGAACGTCGCGCCGTCGATCAGATCTACTTTCTTGCACATCCCCGTGTGCTTTGTGGCGGCTATCGACACCGCGCATTGCGTTGAGAAATCCTTGAGCTGCCGGATTCCGAACCTGCGGTCGATCTGTCTGAAGCATTTCGCTTCGGATGCGTCCACCTGAATCATCTGGGGGAGTTTCTCGTCACAAGATTGCCCTGCTGCAGGTGAGCCCATCGCCATGCAGAGCAGCGCAAATGCAGCTACAAATTGTATACGCATTACAGTTTCTCCTTTGCTGATAGTGGCAGGACCTTGATCACGTGCGATCGACCACTCAACGTAAAACGTACGTACGTCGGCGTTCCCGACGCCTTCCGAGGTACCAGGAGGCTGACGAAACCGTCGGCATCCGCGGAGATTCCAATATCTGGCGCCCCCTCGGCGACCAGTTGAATGTCTTCAGCGTTCGCCGGCACAGCAACTTCGACGACAAGATAAGGGGCGGCTGAATCTGCGTGGCGGACGATCGGCATCGTATCGATGCCCCGCTCCGTATCGAACACAATCCGTGGAGGATTCGCGCTGATGTGCTCCTCTCCCATCAAGTGCACAGTCGCGGAACCGATTCCGACACCGATCAAGAGACTCGCCGCTGCACCGAACCAGTTCACACGTTCGGAACGGGTGAAATGCTCCTTATCGGCCAGCTTGGATTCCGCGAGGAATTCCCCTCTCCTCGCCAATCCATCCCGCAACGCATTGTCCGCCTCCACCATCCCCAGCAACTCCGGCTTGTCCAGCAGGTACGCCTCGAACCACGCCAGTTCCTCGCCGTCGAGTTGGCACTCCAGGTAACGAGCCAACCAGGCGCTTTCGAGCCAGGCGGCCATGCGGGTCGGGGCGCCCGAGGTCACGGTCGGCTCCTCCTGGTCAGGCACGACTCCCCACGGGGAGGAAGGAGACAGGAGTGGGCGATTTGTCTCACTCAGGTTTCTCCGATGCCGGCGCCGTCGAGCAGCGCGCGAAAACGTTCGCGCGCACGGAACACGACGCGGTGGAAATGCGAGGCGTCGATGCCGAGGCCGCGGCAGACTTCGTCCTTGTCCTGCTCTTCGAGATAGAAGCGCACGAGGATCTCGCGGTCGCGCGCGACCGGCAGCTGCGCGAGCAGCTTGCGCAGCAATCCGGCCAGCTGCTCGGACCCGAGTCGTTCGACCGGGTTGTCGAGTGCCGGCATGTCTTCGATCGTTGCCGCGCTCTCCGTGTTCCGGCGTGAGCGGTATTCGGCACTGGTCGTGTAGACGATCGTCGCCTGCACGTAGGCGGGCAGGGCCGACGCTTCGCGGATCGCGCCTGCGCGCAAGCGCTCGAGCACGCGCGCGAGCACGTCCTGGGCGAGGTCGTCGACGATCGGATCGTTCGGGCGGCAATGGCGGCGCACGAGCGCGCGCACACCCCGTTCGTAGCTGCGTACGAACTCCTGTTCCGCGCGCCGGTCCCCGGCGGCGATGCGCGAGACCAGATCGGTCGGCGCCGCCGCACTGACTGCCGCATTTCCTTCGCTGACAGGCATCCGGGACCCCCTGATCCCGCTCGCTGAGGGCAGCGTATACAAATTGTCGGGCGGGCGTAAGTGTACGGACGGCGTCGGCCTGATCCTTGCGTTGGCGCGCCGCATCATCCGCGCCGGCGGGCAGCCCGACGATTGCAATGAACTGCGCACAGGGTCCGCGACCAGGGTCGCGATGCCCGGGTTCAGCACGACCTCCGGTCCGCACCGACGAAGAGTCGCCGTGCGCATTTTTTGCTGCTGGGACATTCGGCACCGATGTGGCTCCTTCGCATCAGGTGCTTTCCGTGGGCGGCTTGCAAAGGAGTACGAAATGGCAGACGTCGGGAGCGGGTATATCCGCGCCAGTGCAGGGCAGGCAATTCGCGTGACCTACCGCGTGCGGCGATCGACCAGCGCGGCGTATCACGTCGTCTTCGACTCGAGTTCGACCGCGCCGGTGCGAACGTTCACTGCCGGTGACGTCGGCGACGCGAGCGATTCGTTCCGCCTTGGAAGGGGCGTGTTCGAGTTCGACTGGTCGGTACTCGCGCTGGCCAAGGCCGCGAGTGTCGTGGTGCAGATCGAGGTCGACGACGTCGTGCGCTACCGGCGCGAGAAGGACTACTCCGGCAGCGGCGTCACGCCGTGGGGAACCGTGACATTCAAGATGACCTGAGGTGAGCCATGGCTATCGGACGGAGTTTTCCCGGGGAAATGCTGGCGCTGATCTTCCTGGCACTTTCCACCATGTCCGCGCATGCTGCCGATTGTGATCTCGAAGGCGTGTACCAACGCGCGCTCGATATCGACCTCGGTGCTCGCGATGTCAAGGCCGGCGATCGCCAGGTCGATCCGCCGACGGCGACGGGCGCTTCTGCGGCACTGGTGGATTCGCCGCGCCAGACCGGTGCGATCGCCACGGCGTTGCAACAGGGACTGGTCAAGCGTGGGGGCGGAGGCGCGCTCGCGATATCGCTCGCGCCGTTCGCATGGCTGAGCGCGGCAAAGCCACCGAGTTACTTCGACGACCCATCGACGTACGGCAACTACGACGCCGCACGCCGCCTGACCGGCAGCCTGACCCTCGGCGGCAAGGGCGACGCGATCGATGCCGACGGCGACGGCACACTGGATGATCCCGCCGAAGCGAAGAGCCTCGCCGACAGCATCGGCGTCGAACTGCAATACCGCTTCGGCAGCCGGGACCGCCGCGACCACCCGGTGCCGCTGGTGTTGCGCGAGGACGTGCAGAACTTCTTCAACGCGATGCATGCGGCGAAGGGAATTCGCGCGCAGGTGAATGCGGCATTCGACCGAGTGCCGGACGACGCCCGGATCGACGACGCGACTTGCGAGCAGCTCGCGCAGGACATGGTCCGGCAACCCGATTTCCGTGAACTCAAGAACACCTACGGCGAGCTGTCCAGACAGATCAGCGCAGAACAGAGGAGGATCGACACGTCGTGGGTCGTCAGCGTCGCCGCAACCGCACTGCAACGCAAGGACTACCTCGGCCCCGACAAGTACACGCTCGCGTTGCGCGGACTGAAGGGGCTCGAGGCGGCGGAGTACATGAAGTTCAACGTCGAACTCGGCCGCATCGAGCATGCGGGTGAAGGCCGGCGCAACATCGATAGCGCAAAGCTCGCCGCCGAGTATTCGCGGCCGGTACTGCCCGGCGTCGACCTCGGCGGCGGCCAGCCGACGTTCTCGGCTGCGCTCGCGGCGGAACGCTATCGCAACGTGCCGGCACCCGCGCCTGGCACGGTCGCGACGCTGGGCTTGAAGTGGGTGTTCCCGATCGCGAAAGGCATCTCGATCCCGTTCTCGATCAGTTGGGCCAACCGCACTGCGCTGCTGAGCGACAAGGACGAGGTGTTCGGCCACGTCGGGATCAACCTGGATCTCGATCAGTTGGACAAGCTCTGATGCCGCGCGGCGGTCGCGATCGCCGCGGTCGCCGCCATCCGCCCTGCCGCCGCGCCGCGAGCGGCGGGACCAACCCCGCGCGCCGCCCTGCCGCGTTGACCTCTTCGCACCCCACGAAGGAGGAGGTCCGCCATGGCGACCCGCGCAGTTGTCGATCGACCGCATCCGCAATGGCAGCGCATCGCCGCGCTGAGCACGAGTTTCCTCATGCACGCCGCGGCGGCGCTGGTGCTGGCGATTCCGCTCGCGATGCAGGCACAGCGTCCCGCCGCGACCGTGGTCGAGGCAACGGTGCGCAGTGAACCGCTGCCGCTGCCGCCGGTTCCACCGGAACAGAAGCCGCTGCCGCGCGCGACGCCGGTGCACCACGCGGCCACTCCGCGTCCAACGCCGGTCGTGCGCGAGCAGAGCACGATCCAGGTGCCGGTCGATCCGGCGCCGCCGACCGACATCGCGCCGGTCGCCGATGTGCCGGTCGATGCGCCGATTGGCGACGTCGGCGGTCCCGCTGGCGAGACGCGCCAGCTCGCCTATGACGGTGCGCTCAAGCTGCGCTATCCAGCGGCGTCGCTGCGCCAGCGCGAGCAGGGCCAGGTATTGCTGAGCGTGCTCGTCGATGCGAACGGCGCCGTGCAGCGCATCGAGATCGCGCGCAGCTCGGGCCATGCAAGCCTCGATGCGGCGGCGCGCGACGCCGTGCGCGGCGCGCACTTCAAGCCGGTGCTGGAGAACGGCAAGGCGATCGCGGCGTGGGGGCTGGTGCCGATCGAGTTCCGCCTCGATCACGCGTAGGCCGCGTCATCGCGAGTAAAACCGATCCTGCGGACGAGGAAAGAAACAGCATCGCGGCTGAAGCCGCTCCTACGCAAAGAGAATGCGCCGTTCCTGTGGGAGCGGCTTCAGCCGCGATGCTTTTGCGAGATGATCCATCCCCGCGCGCGGCATGCGTGCGATCGGCTAGAGTGCGTGCATCGCGTGTCGGGAAGGTACGAATGGATCTGCACTCGCTCTGGTATCTCGTCGCCGCGATCCTCGTGATCGTCGGCCTGATCGGCACCGTGCTGCCCGCGTTGCCGGGCGTGCCGCTGGTGTTCTGCGGCCTGCTGCTTGCGGCGTGGACGGACGGCTTCGCGCACGTCGGCGTATTCACGCTGTTCGTGCTCGGTGCGTTGACCGTGCTCGCGCTCGCGATCGACTTCGTCGCCGGCATGCTCGGCGCGAAGAAGGTCGGCGCGAGCCGCTACGCGGTGATCGGCGCCGCACTCGGCACCCTGCTCGGCCTGTTCTTCGGTCTGCCCGGCCTGCTGCTCGGCCCGTTCGTCGGCGCCCTGCTCGGCGAACTCGTCGCCGGCGGCACCTTGCGCAAGGCAACCGGCGTCGGCGTCGGCGCGTGGCTCGGCTTCCTCGTCGGCGCGGTGGCGAAGCTCGGCGTCTGCTTCGCGATGCTCGGCATCTTCGCGTTCGCGTTCCTCGCCGGCTGAGCCGCGCGGGCTTCAGCGCGACAGGTGCGCGATCGCCGCTTCGCTTTCGTCGCGGCGGGTGTCGTCGAAGACGGTGACGTCGATGCGTTCGATCGTGGCCGCATCGAGGCAGTGCACGTTGACGTCGAAACCGTCGGGGTTCGAGCGCGGCACGTAGAAGCTCTTGATGCCGCAATGGCGGCAGAAGCGATGCTTCGCGGTGCCGGTGTTGAACGTGTATTCGCTCAGCGCATCCGCGCCGGCGAGCAGGCGGAAGCGCGCGGCCGGCACGATCAGGTGCAGGAATCCGCTCATGCGGCAGATCGAGCAGTTGCAGTCGAGCGCGTCGATGACGGCGGGCGCGTCGACTTCGAAACGCACGCTCCCGCAATGGCAGCCGCCGCGATGCACGACGAGCGCGGCGTCGCTCATGCGCGCGGCAGCACGTAGAACAGCACGGCGAAGAACTGCAGCACGCTGCCGAGCAGGACGAATGCATGCCACAGCGCGTGGTTGAACGGCATGCGCTTGCTCAGGTAGAACGGCACGCCGAGCGTGTAGGCGGCGCCGCCGCCGAACAGCAGCCACAGGCCGCCGGGTTCGATGCTCGCGACGAGCGGCTTGAGTGCGATCAGGCCGACCCAGCCGAGGCCGACGTACAGCGACGCCATGACCTTGCGGCTCTTCACGCCGGCGAGTTCGAGCGCGATGCCGGCGAACGCGAGCGTCCACACGATCGCGAACAGCGACCAGCCCCAGGCGCCACGCAGGCTGATCAGGGTGAACGGCGTGTAGGTGCCGGCGATGAGCAGGAAGATCGCGGCGTGATCGAGCACGCGCAGCACCGGCTTCGCGCGTTCGTGCGGGATGCCGTGGTACAGCGTCGAAGCGGTGTAGAGCAGGATCAGACTGGCGCCGTAGACGCAGACGCTGGCGACATGGCGCGCATCGCCTTCACGCGCGGCAACGGCGACCAGCGCCGCGAGTCCGGCGATGCTGAGCACGATGCCGAGGCCGTGGATCAGGCTCGAGGCGAGTTCCTCGTTGCCGCTGTAACGCGGCGCGATCGACGCGGTCATCACGGACTCCAGCGGCGCATGGCGCACCGCAACATGAGTCACCGTACCGCAACCGGTCGGGCGTGCCAACCTTGGCCGTTCAGCGACGCCGGATCGTGAACTTACCGAACGCGACGCCGAGGTCCCAACCGGTGCCCTTGCCCGAGAGCGCGAGCGAAACCGGACCCTTGGTCAACGCCTGCGCCTCGGCCGACTTCGCCGCACCCGCGTGCGCGCCGGCGCTCGCGTACGCACCGAGCACGTCCTCGATGTCGTACACCTCGGTGAACTTGCCGAGGCCGTCGTGGATTTCCGATTTGCCGAACGTGAGGCCGCCACCCTTGGCTTCGATCGTCACCCGCATCGTGTCGCCATTGCTGCAGGTGATGGTGCCCTGGCCGGAAGCGGTCTTGTAGAACGCCGACCAGCCTGACAGCGAGAAGCGCATCTGGCAGTCGATATCCTTCGCGGCCAGCGCCGGTGGTGATACGGCGACGCACAGGAGCGAGGCGATGGCGGTGCGGGCAAGGATGCGCATGGGAACCTCCGGCATTCGGGACGAGAGGGATTGTCGCGAATCAGGCGCGGTAAAGCACGCGACGCCGTAAGCTATGGCTCCCGCGCTACCGGAGCGTGTCATGACGAATGCAGCGAATTGCCCGTTCGACATCCTCGTCCACCTGCGCCGCACCGATGCGCCCGGCAGTTCGGGCATGGTCGGCCTCGCGCTCGCCCAGCGACTCGGCGCATGGACGGTCGGCCTGCACGTCGTGCCGATGGCGCCGGTCGCATTCGCTTCGCCGGAAGCGGTGGCCCTGTACGTCAACGAAGCGGACGCCGCATATCGCGATGCCTTGCGTTGCGCGCCGTCCTGGCAGGCGCAGCTCGATGCACACGGCGTGCGCGGCGAATGGCAGGTCGGCCAGGGCGATATCGTCGAGTCGCTGTGCCATGCGTCGCGCTGGAACGATCTTGTCGTGGTCGAGCGGCCGCAACTCAATCCGGACGCGCCGGTCGGCTGGGGCACGGTGTCGCGCACGGTGTTCGGCGCTTCCGCGCCGGTCGTGGTCGTGCCGGACAGCGCGAAGGTCGGCGCGGTCGGTCGGCGCATCGCGGTCGCGTGGAACCGCAGCCGCGAAGCCGCGCTCGCGATCCGCGGCGCCCTGCCCCTGCTCGCGCGCGCCGAATCGGTACAGGTGTTCGAGGGCGATCCGGGCGAAAGTCCGCTCGGCTTGCGCTACCTGCCGGCGCTCGACCTGCGCACGTGGCTCGCGCGGCACGGCATCATGGCGACGCACACGACATTCGGCGCGCGTTCGGAACACGGCGCCGCATTGCTCGATGCCGCGCACGCAATGGACGCGGACCTCATCGTGATGGGCGCATGGGGTCATTCGCGCATTGCCGAACTCGTGCTCGGCGGTACCACCCGTCATCTCTTCCAGCACAGCGACCTGCCCTTGCTGGTCGCACATTGAGGCCTGCATGAGCGAGGACTTTCCGCCGATACCCGAACTCGCCGGCGAGCGCGTGCGCCTGCGCGCACTCGCCGCGCACGATGCGGATGCGTTGTTCGCCCTGCATTCGGACCCGCGCGTGATGCGCTTCTGGAGTTTCCCGGCGTGGACCGAGCGCACCCAGGCGGTCGCGCACATCGAGCGGATGGCGCGCGAGCGTACGCAGATGGAATTCTATCCATGGGTCGCGACCCTGCGTGGCGACGACACCCTGGTCGGCACCTGCTCGCTGTTCGGCGTGCACCGCGAACACCTGCGCGGCGTGATCGGCTACGCCTTGTCGCCGTCGCTGTGGGGCCGCGGGCTCGCGGGCGAGATGCTCGCGCTCGCACTCGACCATGCGTTCGACGGCATCGGCCTCAACCGCATCGAAGCCGATATCGACCCCGACAACGTCGCGTCGTGCAAACTGGTGGAGCGCGCCGGCTTCAGGCGCGAAGGCTACCTGCGCGAACGCTGGCGTGTCGGCGGCGGCGTGCAGGACACCGCGTTGTACGGCTTGTTGCGCAGCGACCGGCGGGTACAACGCGCGGTTCCGGTGGTTTTGTAGGAGGGAGCGCGCGTTCTTCCGGGTGGAGAGCGTCGTGGCTTCAGCCGCGGTGCTATGGCCACACCGGTTCGTCGAGCAGGCGCTGCCCGACGATGCGCGTTTCGCCGGATTCGCGCACGAGTTCGATCGCTGTATTGCCGCTCACGTCCTCGAGCGCGTCGACGAGTGCGCGTGCATGGCTGATCAGCCAGACCTGGCTGCGTTTCGCCGCCGCGACGACCTGTCGCGCAAGCGGCCGCAGCAGGTCCGGATGCAGGCTCTGCTCCGGCTCGTTGAGCACGAGCAGCTCGGGCGGGCGCGGACTCATGAGTGCGGCGAGCAGGCACAGGTAACGCAACGTGCCGTCCGACAGCTCCGCCGCCGCGAGCGGGCGCAGCAATCCGTCGATGCGCAACCCGACCTGAAGGCGCGCGTCGCCGCCATCGAGGATTTCGAGCGACGAACCCGGGAACGCATCCTCGATCGCTGCATGCAAGGCGGGGCCGTCGCCGATCTCGACGATCGTCTGCAGCGCGGCGGCGAGGTCGCGTCCGTCGTGCGCGAGCGCGCCGGTCTGCACACTGATGCGCGGTTGCCGCAGCGGGCTCTCGGCGTCGGTGCGGAATCCGTCGTAGAAACGCCAGGCGCGCAACCGCTCACGCAGCGCGAACAGCTCGGGGAAACGCTCGGGTTCGCCGAGTTCGGCCAGCAACGACTGGTTGCGCGGCGGCGCGAACGCGAGGCGCGACCACTTGCCGTCTTCTCCGCGCGCGCGCACGTCGAAGCCTTCGCGTTCGAGCCACGTATTCGATGGCCGGCGCGGGGGCTGTTGCCAGACCGCTTCGGTCTTGATCTCCGGATCGAATGCAAAGCGCGAGAGCGACGGTGTCGGCAGCCCGAGTGCGATCTCGTAGGCGACATCGTCCGCGGCGAACCCGAACGTGACGCGCAACGGCCCTTTCTTCGCCGTACCCTGGATCGGGCCGCCGCGCTTGACCTGCGCACGGATGTCCTGCGGGCCGGCCCATTGCACAGAGGGGATGCCGCCTTCGAGCGCGAGCGCCTCGGCGAGCCGCCCGTCCGCGGCCTGCGCAAGCAGGCGCAGCGCGCGATAGAGATTCGACTTGCCGCACCCGTTCGCACCGGTGACCACGGTCAGCGGAGTCAGCGCGAGTTTCAGGTCGCGCAGCGAGCGATAGTTGGAGACCGCGAACGTGTGCAGCATGCGGGCGATTGTAGCCGGCACGATGCGCGCCACCGCAAAACGACAAAGCCCCGTGAACCGGGGCTTTGCGGATTGTGCCGATCAAGTAGGGCGGGTCGAGCGCAAAGCGCGAGTCCCGCCGCATCCTTTGCGGCGGCACGCGCTTTGCGCGTACCGCCCTGCGTCACTTCGCGTTGGCGAGCGTCAATGTCATGTCGAGCATGCGGTTGGAGAAACCCCACTCGTTGTCGTACCACGACAGCACCTTGACGAGGGTGCCTTCCATCACGCGCGTCTGGGTCGAGTCGTAGATCGACGACAGCGGGTTGTGGTTGAAGTCGATCGAAACCAGCGGCTTGGTGTTGACGCCGAGGATGCCCTTCAGCTTGCCGCTCGCCGCTTCGTTGATCGCGGCGTCGATCTCGTCCTTGCTCGTCGCGCGCTTGGCGACGAACGAGAGGTCGACGACCGAGACGTTGATCGTCGGCACGCGCATCGCGAAGCCGTCGAGCTTGCCGTTGAGTTCGGGCAGCACGAGGCCGACCGCGGCGGCGGCGCCGGTCTTGGTCGGGATCTGCGACATCGTCGCCGAACGCGCGCGGCGCAGGTCGGAGTGGTAGACGTCGGTCAGGACCTGGTCGTTGGTGTAGGCGTGGATCGTCGTCATGAGGCCGTGCACGATGCCGATCTTCTCGTGCAGCACCTTGGCCAGTGGCGCGAGGCAGTTGGTCGTGCACGATGCGTTGGAGATGACCTCGTGGCTCGCCTTGATCTGCTCGTGGTTGACGCCGTAGACGAAGGTGCCGTCGACGTCCTTGTCGCCGGGCGCCGAGATGATCACCTTCTTCGCGCCGGCAGCGATGTGCGCGCTCGCCTTCGCCTTGCTCGTGAACAGGCCGGTGCATTCGAGCACGATGTCGACGCCGAGGTCCTTCCACGGCAGCTTCGACGGGTCGCGCTCCGCGCAGACCTTGATGCGATCGCCGTTGACGACGAGGTCGCCGCCGTCGACCGAGACTTCGCCCGGGAACTTGCCGTGCGCGGTGTCGTACTGGGTCAGGTGCGCATTCGTCTCCGCGTCGCCGAGATCGTTGATCGCGACGATCCTGATCTCGTTCGTGCGCTTGCCTTCGTACAGCGCGCGCAGCACGTTGCGGCCGATGCGGCCATAGCCATTGATCGCGACTTTCACAGCCATGAAGCAGCTCCTTCGGGAGGTTGCGGAATGCGGAACGCGCATTCTAGCGGCCCTGCGCGGGGCGCGCACAGGACCGCTTCCGAAGGAGCCAATCCGGCGACCGTGTCAGTCGTCGGTCAGGGTGAAGTCGATCGGAACCTGCACGTTCCCGGCGACGGCACGCCCGTGCTCGAGCGCGGGGTTGAAACTCCATTTGTTCACGGCCGCGATCGCCGCTTCGCCGAACACGGCGGCGGCTTCCGGCGGCTCCGCGCTGGCGACCTCGACCGAACGCGGCAATCCCTGCGCATCGACCGCGACCCTGAGCTGGATATGGCCCGATTGGTGCGCGGCGATCGCGGCCGGCGGGTAGGCCGGCGGGTAGTTCACGCGGTAGCTGATCTCCTCGCTCGCAGGACGATCCCCGGTCGAGGCCGGCGGCTCGCGATCGGGACGCCAGCCCGGCGCGCGCAGGAACAACGTCGCGTCGACGCGCACGTAGTCGGCGTCGCCGCGCGTGCCGATCTCGAGGTGGCCGGGTTGGCCCTCGGCGACGACGAGGATCGGCTGCGCGATGACCTTGCCGTCGCGGCTGATCGTCGACGAGAGCTGGACGCCCGCGTCGACGCTGTCGGCGACGAACTCGGCATGCCACGGGTGTGCCGGATCGGTCGACTCGACCGCAAACGCATCGCCGAGGGCACCGAGCAGGCGCAGTTGCGACATCGATACGTCGCCGACGCCGATGTCGAGGCGCGCATCCACCTGCGTCCCCTCGATGCGTGGCGCATGGGGAGGCAGTGGCGCCTGCGCCGCCCAGGCGGCATAGGCGCCGACAAGACCGAAGGTGCCGACCAGGATGAGCCCGGCGTTGCGCCGCGCGCGCGAGGGACGGTGTTGCTTGAGCATGAGGATTCTCTCCTTGAGAGGATTGTCGGAGGGCCAACGACAACCGACGGGCAGGCGCAGCTCCTGCCGCGCCTGTTCCGCCAGCTGCGTCTTCAACATCGCGCCGGCGTACGCCGCGCGCGCTTCCGGAAAGCGTTCGATCACGACGGCGTCGCAGGCGAGTTCCTGATCGTGCCGGAACCGCGCGGCCGCCCAATGGATGATCGGGTTGAACCAGGCGAGGCAGCGCAACGCGGCCACCGCCGCATTCGCGAGTGCGTCACCGCGCGCGAGGTGCACGCGCTCGTGCGCGAGGATCAGCGCGCGTTCGCGCCCGCGGTAACGCTCGCGGAAATCCACCGGCAGTACGATGCGCGCGCGCCACGCACCGACCAGGGCCGGCCCTCCGGCCGGCGAGGACGAGCGCACGATGCGCGCGCCGAGGCGATGTACGCGCCCGAGACTGCGCATGTAGCGGCGTTGCTGCGACACGAACACGGTCGCGGCAACGAATGCGCCGAGCAACCATGCCGCCGCAAGCCATGGACGCGCGTCGAACGTTGCCGCGACCACGCCCGGCGATGCGCTGGTCACGATGTGCTGCAGCGGCAGCAGGATGCGCGCGGGCAACGCGACCGGCGCCGGCAAGAGCGTACCGAGCGCGATGCAGGGGACGGCCAGCCACGCCGCGTAGGCAATGCGCGCACCGAAACGCCGCCGCAGCAACGGGCGCAAGGCGAGCACGAGCAGGCAGGCCAGGGTTCCGACGAGCGCGAGGCGCATACCGGCCTGGCACAGCTCAACGATCACGATCGATCTCCTCGATCAAGGCACGGATCTCGGCGATGTCCTTCTTGCTCAGCTTGCTGCGCTCGGAGAAATGCGCGACCAGCGGCGCGATGCGGCCGCCATAGAGGCGATCGAGCAGGCTCTTGCTTTCGACGTGCACGTAGTCGGCGCGCTTGAGCAGCGGCCGGTACAGGTAGCGCCGGCCGTCGCGTTCGGCGGCAATCGCGCGCTTCTTCAGCAGGCGATTGAGCAACGTCTTCACGGTCGCTTCCTGCCAGCCTTGTGCTGCGGCGGTCGCGGCGACGATGTCCTCGGCGCTCTGTGCACCGGCCTGGCGCCAGAGCGCCTCCATGACGAGGCTTTCCGCTTCACTGATGCGCATCTGATTACATCCGTAAATGGTCGTTTCAATTTACACGTGTAATCGACGAAGTCAAGCGCATCCGTTGCGTGTCGCGTCCGCGCGCGGCGCGGCGCCTGTTCGCCTGCCAGCCCTGTGCGGCGGACCGATGCGGTACGCTGCGCACAGCCCCAGCGGACCGCCGCCGATGTCGAGCACGCCCGTCGTCCACAGCTTCCACCATGCGGCCAGTGGCACCTGGACCCACGTCGTCGCCGATCCTGCGAGCGCGCAGGCGGCTATCGTCGACCCGGTACTCGACTTCGACGCGGCGTCCGGCTCGATCGGCACGCGACCCGCTGCCGCGCTGCTCGCGCGCATCGGCGAGCTCGGCCTGGACGTCGCGGCCATTCTCGAAACGCACGCGCACGCCGACCATCTGTCCGCGGGCGCCTGGATACGCGATCGATGCAGCGCGCCACTCGCGATCGGTGCCGGCATCGTCCAGGTGCAGCGCACGTTCAAGCAGTCGCTCGATATCGGCGACGAATTCGTCGCCGATGGCACGCAATTCGATCGCCTGCTGCACGACGGCGACACGCTGCGCATCGGCACGCTCGAACTTCGCGTGATCGCGACGCCGGGCCATACGCCGGACAGCGTCGCCTACCATGTCGGCGACACGCTGTTCACCGGCGACACGTTGTTCGCACCCGGCGCCGGCACCGCGCGCTGCGATTTCCCGGGTGGCAGCGCCGCCATGCTGTACCGGTCGATCCGGCGCCTGTACGAACTGCCGGATTCGACGCGCGTGTTCCTTT